>Ga0116227_10000218_pt1 | contig 102572 bp, 95 predicted proteins | sample S1TSphgellanicum_FD_89693 | JGI IMG/M metagenome (GOLD analysis project Ga0116227, IMG submission 89693) | Host-associated microbial communities from peat moss isolated from Minnesota, USA - S1T2_Fb - Sphagnum magellanicum MG | ecosystem: Host-associated > Plants > Peat moss > Unclassified... | reverse complement strand
TTCGACATCGAGCGAGAAAGTCGACCTATCAAAACGCTCTGTATCGGCTTCGCGGCACGTCGGGAAGGGTAAAGCGACACCCGAAAACCGGGTAGTTTCGAGTTTTGACACAGCCTCGGCCGCTTTCAGCCCTCCAGCAGACGTTCTCTGTTCGCCCACATATGGCTGCTTCTGGCCGAACGCGGGCCGACGGCGACTGGCCCTGCTCGACCCACGACGGTCTATGGATATTCTCCAAAGCCGCCATCCGATGACAACCCAAATTTAACCACTGTGGCTCCCTATGCATCGATGGCACTAGAATCAGCCAGGAGAGCTACTCTGCACATCCGGCAAACTATCTCTCCCTCGCGCGCCGTGCCAATCGCTATGAACGGAGGGGAGCATGTCATTTGGTCTAAATCGTATAGGGCAAATTGCCTTGTCCACCCCGGATGTGGACAGAGCGGAAACGTTCTATCGTGACACGCTCGGGCTAAGGCACCTGTATCGGTTCGGTGATCTTACATTTTTCGACTGTGGCGGAGTTCGTCTGCTCATCGAGAAGTCCGAGCATCTTCAAAGCCCCACTCAGGCGTCGGCAATATACTTCAGCTACACAGATATCACTTTGGGTGTGAGCGAACTCGAACGACGCGGGGTTGCATTCAAAAGCCGGCCGCACCTTGTTGCGCCCATGGAAGACCACGATCTATGGATGGCGTTCTTCGAGGACCCGGATGGGCACACTCTGGCGCTAATGCATGAAGCGCCGAAAGGTTACATTCCGATGATCACCTAAGGTAACGGCGTCTGCCCAAACTTTTATTCATCTAACAAATACAGGACCGTCAACTCAACGGTCCGTATTTGGCCTCCTCGCACGCCACCGCCACGACGCCCGGCCTAGGGAACACATCAGCGCATCTCTGGCGTCTCAGCGTACCGGCTCGATCTTGAAAGCATCGACCGCTACACCAAGGTCCACGCCTTCGCCGCTGCCGCTCAACGCCATCGACGTCGTTCCCTTGGTCAGCACCTGTGCGGTACCGCTACTCCCTGCACCGGCCGAAGCACCGGCCTGCGCATAACTGCCGTACACATCCCTGATGCTGTAGACATGGGTGATATCGCCGTGGCCGCTAACGTGAAACTTGCCGGCCGTCAGGCCACCGCCATGCACGCTGATGGTGACAGCGGCCCTCTGCCCATTATCGCAAGTTACTCTGCCGCGTCCTTCGGCGTGCTGATAAATCGCCGACCATCCGGACATGCTGAAGGTCAGATGGCATTTCACCGGCGCGCCGCCTGCCTGGGCCGGAGTAGCGGTCAAGCCCGTCAGCGCACCCACGCACAGCAATGTGGCGGCAGTCGATACAAGGGTATGCTTGCTCATAGAAGTCTCCTGGCACGTGAAACATGAACATAGGATAACCAGTGTAACCGTCATTCGCAGTGGCCCACCGGTGATGAACGCAGGAACGCAAATGGGATTGCGAACACAAACCGAATATCTGGTCACGCCGGGTGCCGGTAGACACCACCAATGATCAGGCCAGGTGCTTAGCCATAAATACCCGCTTCAGGCCATTCTCCTCGGCGCGGTGCGTCTCGGCATAACCAATGCGAGAGTAAAGCGCGATATTTTCCGTCATGGTCTCGTGGGTATAGAGCCTGATGACGCGGTAGCCTGCCGCTCTGGCTGAGTACTCGGCGTATTCCAGCAGGCTGCGGCCTATTCCTGTTCCCTTGGCGGAAGGTGCTACGGCCACGTTGTCCAGTAGCATCGCATCCTGCTCCGGGATCAGCACAAGAAGGCCTTGTATGGCACCTTCCAGTTCGACAACATAGACCCGGCCCTCGCTGATCAGTACTTCATAGTCGTCCAACATCGGTCCCGGCTGCCGCCCGATACGACTGATATAAGGCGAGTAGGCGTGTCGAACGATCTCCTCGATAGCTTGACGGTCAGCGAGAACGGCGATTCGGGGATGGGGATGGGGATGGGGATGGGGATGGGGATGCATTGGAATGTTTCCGAAGTAGTCGGCGACTAACAGCAGTTCACCGGAACGAGCGCATGGAATCCAAAACGGCGAGAACCCACATCAATAGCACTCCACAACCTTCCGAACCCCCGCCGGCGAAACCGCCAGCCGTTGAAGTTCCACCCTCGCCGCGTCCACCTCGCCCCGCTCCAGCACTTCCGCAATCGACAGCAATTCGCCGAGCACACCACCACCGCCAAGAATAGCCACCCGGATGGAATCGGAGACAGGTAGCTCCTCGACAAAGCTGCGCAATTCCATGTGATACGCGACATGCAGTAGCGACAGCATACCCGTCAGATAGGCCGTAGCCGCCAGCGAGCGCGACCCGTCCTCCATCGCCTCGATCGCTTCTTCCATGAAAAGCGCCCGTCGTTGCGCAAGCAGCACAAGCGGATCATCCGCGACCGGAAGGCCGTCCCGGTTAACGTAAAGCAGAAGTCCACACCAATGCAAAAGTCTGCGGCTACCCGCGATTGACAACGCTTGCTTCAGCGATGAAATGCGCTCCGTTTTACCGTTCGACTGCTCGCTGCTATTTGCAAGCCGCAACAGTTGAGCAACCAGCAGTGGCGTTTCTCTTAGCGCCCCTGCGATACTACCCAACGCGGCATCGCTGCCGACCAGTTCGACCACGTGAAGGATCGCCTTGACTGGCGGCATCGCGTGCTTGCCTGAAAGAATCTGCGGTTTGGCGAAATAATAGCCCTGCAGCAGATCACAACCCAGTTGCCGGGCCAGCTCCGCATCCTCAGTACTTTCGACTTTCTTGGCGAGCACGACCTTTCCCGCCCGTTTGAACTGACCGACCAGCTCCGCTAACACCGAACGCTCCACAGACGGCCAGTCGATCTTGACGATGTCGACGGAAGGAAGAAACCCTCGGATCTCGTCAGTCATACCCGTGACGTCGTCCAGCGCTATCTGGAAGCCCGCTCCTCGCAACTCGCTGCAGCGTCTCGAGAGGTTCGATGTCAGTTCGGCAGACTTCCTGATCTCCAGAACGAAGCGTGACGCCGGCAGCACATACGGGTAATCCGAAAACAGAAAATCATGCGCGCAGTTCAGAAAGCAGGCCTTACTGGCGGAAAGCCGTTCGAGACCGATCGAGCCCAATGCGCGTTCTATCAGCGCCGTCGTACTCCGCAGTTCGTCCCCTATCCGTGCCGCTCCCGCGGCCCCGTCCCTGAAAAGCAGTTCGTAAGCGACAACGCGCCCCGCCCGATCCATGACGGGTTGACGTGCCACAAACACGTCGGCATCGCCCGGCGCGACGGGATCAATGGGAATGCTGCTCACGACGACCTCTGAAAGGAAGGCTTGAAGATGGATACGACGACACACCTGGGCTCGAACCTCAAGGCAGGATTGTCGGCGATTCCAGCGTGCCTGTCCAAAGGACACATCGTGGCCGCTCGCTGCTTCATGCGAACGGCATGGATTACCTGAATCCAGGCCGGGTTTAAGACCGGGCGGCAGTTGTACCCAATGATTGCGCAGTCTCGCGCGCTGCCCGTTGCCTTCCAATCTGCAACATCGCGATACTGGCAAGAATCAAGGCGATGGCGCTCACTTCCAATACACCAACCTTTTCCCCGACGACCCACCCAATCAGTAGCGCAACGGTAGGTGTAATGTAAGTTGAACCCGAGGCCGCAACGGCTCCGAGTTCCTGCAGCAGAAAGTAGTAGAGCAGAAAGGCGGTTCCGGTTCCCAGGATACCCAGTCCGACCACGGCGCCGGCTGCCGCCCGCCAATCGTGCAGGATGTGCCCTATCCCGGTGAAGTCTGTGAGTACGGTCAGGATCAGCAGGGCCAGTCCCATCTGCCACGTGACCAACGCCAGCGGCGGAAGGCTGAATGGCGATAGAAAACGGCGGACGTAAACATACGACGTCCCGAGGACGATCGAACCGGCCAGCATCCAGAAGACGCCGGCGAGATCGATGGGGTTGCCTGCACCTTCCCAAGGCCGCGCCGTCAGCACAATGCCGGATCGAAACAGGCGTACTGCGCGAATTCAGAGGACAAGCTAGCCGAAAACCCGTGTCCATGCTGACCGGAGACGTCGCGCGCGGTCCTCGAAGAGATATGACGCAACGAGCGTCAACAGACCCGAAATCACCCCCGTCACGACGTGCTCCACAAAGGGAAACCGGTAGTGGCTCTTATGCGAGAAGACGTCGCCTGACATCGTCAGCACGCCCATGACCAGCGCGTTGCCGTAGCGGTTTTCGTAGCATTTCGCCGCGGGCGTGAAGGTCAAAAGGATGGCGAGGAGTCCGGTGAAGAGACCCGTCTGAAATGCAATGGTCCAGTGGGCGAAGCTCATGACATTGCCCCAGCTCCCCGGCATGCAACTCATGCACGCGCTGGTCGGCTGCCAGAAACGCTGGACAAACAGCTTGATACGCCGCTTCCATTCGCTTGACACAACGTATCTCCATCTATGCCCTTGCCACGGCTGAAGCCCATACTACACCGCGATGACGCGGCCATCGCTTCGACCGGGACCGCAATGGGCCCGTGCACAAGCGGCACAGCGTCTCGCGATTGATGAAACTGTTATTCTGTCTTCTTCCGACTGTCGCATGGTCGCTCCTGGTGGACCAACCGCCTGGCATGAAGCCAGTCAGGATTTTGCATGTTCGGTTTTTTGCGCAGCTACTTCTCCAACGATCTGGCGATCGATCTCGGCACCTCCAACACATTGATCTACATGCGCGGCAAGGGCATTGTGCTCGATGAGCCGTCGGTCGTGTCGATCCGCCAGGAAGGCGGCCCCAATGGCAAGAAAACCATTCTGGCAGTCGGCAAGGAGGCCAAGCAGATGCTTGGCAAGGTGCCCGGCAACATTGAAGCCATCCGCCCGATGAAGGACGGCGTGATCGCCGACTTCAACCTCACCGAGCAGATGATCAAGCAGTTCATCCGCATGGCCCACACGCCGCGCGTTTTCGCGCCCTCGCCGCGCATCATCATCTGCGTGCCGTGCGGATCGACCCAGGTCGAACGGCGTGCCATCAAAGAAGCCGCGCACAGCGCGGGCGCGTCGCAGGTGTTCCTGATCGAGGAACCGATGGCCGCTGCAACCGGCGCCGGCCTGCCGGTGTCGGAAGCCACCGGCTCGATGGTGGTCGATATCGGCGGCGGCACCACCGAAGTCGGCGTGATCTCGCTTGGCGGCATCGTGTACAAAGGCTCGGTGCGCGTCGGCGGCGACCGGTTCGACGAGGCCATCGTCAACTACATCCGCCGCAATTACGGCATGCTGATCGGCGAACAAACCGCCGAAGCGATCAAGAAAGAAATCGGCTCGGCGTTCCCCGGCTCCGAAGTCAAGGAGATGCAGGTGAAGGGGCGCAACATGTCGGAAGGTATACCGCGCAGCTTCACCATCTCCAGCAACGAGATCCTCGAAGCCCTCACCGACCCGCTGAACCAGATCGTATCCGCGGTCAAGATCGCGCTCGAACATACCCCGCCCGAACTGGGCGCCGATATCGCCGAGCACGGCATCACGCTCGCGGGCGGCGGTGCGTTACTGCGCGATCTCGATCGCCTGCTCGCCGAAGAAACCGGTCTACCGGTGTTCGTTGCCGAGGCTCCGCTGACCTGCGTCGTGCGCGGCTCCGGCATGGCGCTCGAGCGCATGGACAAGTTCGGCGGGTTCTTTTCCTACGAATGAGCCTGGCGACGCACCACGCCGGCGCACTATCGAGCCTTTCGGGTAATAAACGACGCCGCCACTCCAAGAAGGGTATACAGTGGGCAAAGGACGGCTCGCGCCTCGCGACCTCCAGCTTCGGGATCAATCATGCAATCAAAGACCAAACCCGCTTCGGCCACTGTCCATAGCGTGAGTTCGTACGCCCACGAACGCCGGACGAATGCCCTTGTTCTCGAGACGGCGGACGCTTTGCGTGCAGAACAGCGCCGCGTGAATGATGCCACTATTGATTCGAACGCCAGTAAGTGGCGTTACTCCGTCACACGCAGGGAAGGCTGATCGTGGCGCTTGAATTCCCCAATCCCAGTCGTAGTTACGATGCCGCAAGACATTGTGTGTGTTTCTGGGGTTACGACAATTCGCGCGAGATCACTTTCCAGATTGACGACGCGATGATCCGAAATCTGCAGCCCGATGCGGGCTCAGACGAGCGTTCGATACTCAGTGCGTTCGACCAGTTCCGCGAGAAGCTCCTCGATATCGCTCGCAAGCGGTATGTAGCCGGCCCACAGAACCGGTATTCCATTTCCTGAGCAACCGTCTCGGGCGATAATTCGCATTCCTGCAGATGGGCGCGGACAAAGCGCGCCACTTCCGCTCGCAGTTCCCGGTCTTCCGGCGCCCCCATAAAGCCGCCGTGGGGCATGGTTTCGAAGATGTGCAACTCGCAGGGAACGCTCGCGCGCAACTGGCCGGCCGACTGGGCCATGGCGGCGCCGTATTGCGCGTCGACGGCGGCTTTGAAGCGCATCCAGCCGTCGATGTCCTCGGGGTGGGGCGGGCTATGCAAGGCGTTCAGCGGCATGCCGTCGGCATTCACCGGGCGGCGCAGCGCGGCCTGAGCCTCCGCGCTGATGCTTTGAGGAAAGCGGATGACATGGACCAGCTCAGCCTCGGGCAACGCATAGCCGCGCAGCTCAGCTTTAGGAAACACATGCAGGGTCAATTCGCCGGCGGCCATTCGGGGTGGCGCGGAATCGGCTCGTCTTCGCAGATCCACGAACGATCGTGCGAAGTCCAGATATGCATAGCAGGCGTGACGCCGGGATCGTCGTCGAGGGTCGGCACTCGCAGAATGACGTGCGGCTGTTCGGGACGCTCGGCAACGAGGTGCGTGCCGCAAACCGAACAGAAGTGCCGCAGCTTGCCCGGAGAAGATTCGAAACTGCGCAACAGGCTGTCGCCGGAGGTCCAGCGAAAGTGCTCTCGCTGCACGCGGGCAGTCGTGGCATATGCACTCGCGTGGGCCTTCTGACACGTCCGGCAGTGGCAATGAGAAATAGCCGTGGACAGCGCGTCTACCTGATAGCCGACCGCCCCGCATAAGCAGCTGCCTTTCATTTCCATCCGCCTCGATCCAGGTTGATCAACCGTTGACCCGTACGCCTGCCAAACGAATCGCCGTGCGAGCCGCCGCGGCTTACGCGCCGCTACCTACGCCGCCTCGCCGTTGGGGCACGCGACGGCCTCGGTCTGCAGTTGCGCCAGATGCCGCAGCAGTTTCGTCACCATGCCGACGACCGTGAGCGCGAGGATCACGAAGAACACTGCGAGCGGCGTCAGGACCTGCACCGACACGAAGCCGGCGAGCCCCATCATCGCCGACGACACCAGCAACAGCGCACACCCCAGGATCGCGCTCGTCAGGCCGGCGATATGCGGGAACAGCGAATTGCCCTTGGCCATCAGCGTGGGATACATCGCCCCGGCGCAGAAACCCATGACGAGCACAGGCGTGGCGAGCGTCCAGACGCGCAGGCCGGCCGTGAGCGCGAGCACCAGCATCGCGATCGACGACGCCGCCATCACGCGCGCACCGATCTGCAGCCGCCGCTCGGCGCTCGGCAGACGCGGGCTATGCACGCGATTCGACAGACCGCCAAGGAAGTACATCATCCCGATACCGAGTGCGAGGTAGGCGAAATAGGTCGGCGGCTTGTGCAAGGTGTTCTGCACCATGAACGGCCCGACGATGTTGAACACGAGCAGGATGCTGTAGCACAGCCCCTGCGCGAGAAAGCAGCTCTGGAACACAGGGCTCGAGAGCACTTTGCCGGCGTTGGTCAACAGCGTGCGCGGCGCAAGGTGCACCGGCCGCCGCAGCGTCTCGCGATAGCGCCACACCAGCGCCCACATCACAAGCGAATAGACGAGCAGGAAGACCAGGCAGGACTTCCAGCCGAACAAGGTTTGCAGATGGGCACCGATCACCGGCGCGACAATCGGTGCGAGTCCCCACGCAATCGCCATGTAGGTGAACGCGTGGACCAGCGCCTGGCCGGAAAACGAATCGGTGATGATCGCCTTCGCGAGCAGGTTGGTGGCGGCGATACCGAAGCCCTGCAGACAGCGGGCAAGGAGGAACGTCTCAAGATTCGGCGCGGCGAGCGACAGCAGGCAGCCGATCGTAAAAATGACGAGACCGAAAGCCAGTACGGGCTTGCGCCCATGCGCGTCGGCGACGGGTCCGAAGACGAGCTGGCCGATCGCATAGGCCGCCATGTAGCCGGACACGCTCGACTGGATCGCCTGAGGCGAGGTCGCGAAGAAACGCGCCATGGCGGGTAGCGCGGGCACGTAAATGTCGATCGCGAGCTGCCCGGCGGAGGCGAACAGGCAGATCAGGAGCAGCAGAAAGCGCGGCGAGTTCGGCTCGCGCGCGGGCGTGGCGGCGCGCTCGGGGATAGTGTGGTTCATGACGACATTGAAGAGGCGGATTCCAGGGGCGCGACAGGTTACGCTGCGGGCGGCCGCAGCGTATGTCTGGCGCCGTCGTCACGTATTGTGCCTGTTATCGCGCAAATCGACGCGATACCCCTTGTTCCGTGTCCGCTTCCCGAGCGTCGGGCGCCGCCTGATTTGCCATGCTCTGTGCAGGTGCGTGCGCGGAGCGCCATGACGGATGGGTACCGGAACGCCTCGATACCCACCGCCACATCACTCGCCGTTCAGCCGAGCGCCTTTTCGACGATCTCGCGTACGGCGCGCGACTTCACCCTCGCCGCGACCTGCTCCAACGCAGCGCGCATTTTCTCGCGCAGCGTGGGCGTGAAGCGATGCCACATTTCGAGCGAACGCGCGAGGCGCGCCGCGACCGCCGGATTCAGCGCATCCAGCGCGATCACCTGCTCGGCCCAGAAAGCGTAGCCGGAGCCATCCGCAGCATGGAACTGGGCCGGATTCGCCGCACAGAAGGTGAAGATCAGGGCATAAACCCGGTTCGGATTCTTCAGCGTGAAAGCCGGATGCGAGCTCAGGTTGCGAACCATGTCGATAGTCGGGCGGCTCGCGCTGCCACGCTGTCTCGCCAGTAGTGCGAACCACTTGTCGATGACGAGCGGCTCGGTCTCGTAGCGTTTGTAGAAATCGGCGAGCACCGGTTCCGCGATTGCGTCACCGTGTGTGGTGGCCGCACTCAACAGCGCCGAGAGTGCCGCTTCGCGATCCGTCATGTTGTTGGCCGCGTCGTACTGGGCACGGGCGAGACGAATGGCGTCCGACGGATCGTCGAGTTCCGCGAGGTACGACAAGGCAAGGTTCTTCAGCGCGCGGTGGCCGATTGCCTTCGCCGTGGCTTCATACGCACCGGGCGTGCGGTTCTGCTCGTATGCGGCGAGCCATGCGTTTTTCAACGCGGCGGCGAAGCGCTTGCGCACATACTGGCGCGCCGTATGGATCGCGGCGGGATTCGACTCGGCCATCTGCTCGGCCAGGTAGCCCTCCGACGGCAGCATCAGCACCAGTTCCCGGAACGACGGCGACAACGATTCATCGGCCAGCACGCGGCCAAACGCGCCGACGACGGAATCGTCGAGGCTCAATGCGGTGCCTTCGGCAGCATGCTGGGCGAGCGACAGCAGTTCACGCGTGATGAGCCGTTGGCCGGCGTCCCAACGGTTGAACGGATCGCTGTCGTGGGCGAGCAGGAAAACCAGTTCCTCGGTGGTGTAATCGTATTCGACGATCACCGGCGCCGAGAAATCGCGCAGCAGCGACGGCAGCGGTTGCTCGGCGACATCGACGAACGTGAACGTCTGCGTGGCCTCAGTCAGTTCGAGCACGCGCGTGGTGCCCGGCGCAGCGCTCGCCTCGCCTTCGAGCCGCAGCGGCAGATCCTTGCCGTCCTTGCCGATCAGGCCAATCGAAAACGGCATCAGCAGCGGTCCTTTCTGCGTCTCGCGCGCGGCGGCGAGGCTTTCACCGTAGCTTTGCGTGAGCGTCACGCGGTAGCTGCGCTGCGCGGCGTCGTACGCGGTCTTGACGGCTACGCGCGGCGTGCCCGCCTGGCTATACCAGCGCTCGAACTGCGCGAGGTCGCGCCCGTTGGCATCCGACATGGCATGCCGGAAGTCGTCGCACGTCACCGCCTGGCCGTCGTGCCGCTTGAAGTACAGGTCCATGCCCTTGCGGAAGCCGTCGCGGCCGAACAGCGTCTGATACATCCGCACGACTTCCGCGCCGTTGTTGTACACGGTGGTCGTATAGAAGTTGTTGATCTCGACATAGCTCTCCGGGCGCACCGGATGCGCCATCGGGCCCGCGGCTTCCGCGAACTGCGCCTGCCGCAGCGTGCGGACGTTCGCGATCCGCTTGGTGGCGCGTGCCGCGTCGGCGGATGCATTTGCTTCGTCGCCAGCGGCCATGTCGGCGGAGAATTCCTGATCGCGGAACTTGGTCAGGCCTTCCTTCAGGCTCAGCTGGAACCAGTCGCGGCAGGTGACGCGGTTGCCGGTCCAGTTGTGGAAATACTCGTGACCCACCACCGCTTCGATGTTGGCGAAGTCGGTATCCGTTGCCGTTTCCGGGTTGGCCAGCAGGTACCGCGAACTGAAGATGTTGAGCCCTTTGTTCTCCATCGCACCCATGGTGAAGTCGCTCACGGCGACGATCATGAAGCGGTCCAGATCCAGCTCGAGGCCATAGCGCGCTTCGTCCCAGCGGATCGAATGGATCAGCGAATCCATCGCGTGACGGGTCTTGTCCAGGTCGTGCGGTTCGACCCACACCTGCAGCAGCTTTTCCTTGCCGGAGGCGCTCTTCACGCGCTCCTCGATGCATTCCAGCTTACCCGCGACCAGTGCGAACAGGTAGCTCGGTTTCCTGAACGGATCGTCCCAGCGGGCGAAGTGCCGGCCGTCGGGCAGGTCGCCTTCTTCGAGCAGATTGCCGTTCGACAGCAGCACCGGATATGCGGCCTTGTCGGCGCGCAGCGTGACCGTGTAAGTGGACATCACGTCCGGGCGGTCGAGGAAATAGGTGATGCGCCGGAAGCCCTCAGCTTCGCACTGGGTGAAGAAGTGGCCGCCGGACACATACAGCCCGGAGAGCGTGGTGTTTTCAGCAGGGTGACAGAGGCTTTCGAGCGTCAGCTCAAACGCGTCCGGCACCTGGTCGATGCTGAGGCCGGATTCGTGCACGTGCACCGCCGTGTGCGGTTTGCCGTCCAGCGTCGCGGAGACAAACTGGATCTGTTCGCCCATCAGATCGAAACGCGCAGCATGCACCGCGTGAGGATTGCGGCGCACGCGCATCGTGTTGCGCACCCGCGTGCGTTCAGGTGCAAGGTCGAATTCAAGCGCGACCGTCTCGATGAGGAATGCGGGTGGCGCATAGTCGGCGCGATGAACGACAGCAGGTGTCGCGATGTCTGAATCAGCCATGATGTCTCACTTGAAAAGTCTGTAGGCGTTGACGAGTGCCGGCATCATGCGAGAAAAACAGGAAATTGAAAACGGATAGGATTGGTCTTTCAGATTTCCTCTTTTATGGTCTGGAACGCGAGGCATGTCCAAAGCGTTCGGCGGAGTAGTTTCAAGCGTGGCGCAAAAACCGAATATGGCGGTGCCCGGCATCGCGTTGTCGACGACGCTAATGCTGGGCACCGCCAACGAAGCTTACGTACGCGTAATCGATGCGCCGCCATCGACCAACGAGGCGGTTCCGGTCACGAAGGACGAATCATCGGACGCGAGATAAAGCACCGAGCGAGCGAGTTCTTCGGGGCGTGCGACCCGCTTGAGCGCATGCAATCCGGTCACGAAGGCCTGCGACTCGGCGGTATCGTTCATGTCGCGATACATCGGTGTGTCCACAGCGCCAGGCAAAATGGCATTCACGCGCACGCCTTGCGGTCCATACTCGGCAGCCAGCGCCTGCGTCAATCCGATCAACCCAGCCTTACTCGCAGCGTAGGCCGCGGTCCCTGGGAACGCGAATGAGTAGCCGACGAACGTCGACGTGAAGATGATCGATCCACCCCCTTGCTTCACTAGTTCGGGGATCTGGTGCTTCGCACCTAAAAAGGCGCTCGTCAGATTGGTCGCCAATGCGGCCGACCAGCCTTCTTCCGACACGCCCGTGCTCGGCCCCATTTCGCCCAAGGTGCCGGCGTTGTTATAGGCGATATCGAGGCGGCCGAAGCGGCTCACCGCGAGCGCGACCAGCGCTTTCGCGAACGCTTCCGACTGCACGTCGCCCGCGAGAAGCGCGACCTCGCCGCCTTCGCTGACGATCTCGGCAGCGAGCGTTTCAAGTTCGGCTTCGCGCCGCGCTGCAATGACGACTTTTGCGCCTTCCGCCGCGAACAGCTTTGCGGTGGCACGGCCAATTCCCGCACTGGCGCCGGTCACGATGGCGACTTTTCCTGTCAGGCGTTCCATGTTGAATCTCCTGCTGCTGTTGATTGGCCGGTGCCCAATGCCCCGGTCCATGGGAAGCAATATAGGCTTCAGCCGCAGAGGCAGAAAGGCGCAAAACATGGGTATATCATTCAGCAATTGTGAACGATCGGGGAAGCACATGGATCGGCTGCGCGCTTATGAAGTCTTCGTGACCGTGGTGAACCGCAGCAGCTTCACGCGCGCCGCCGATGCGCTCGACACGTCGCCCGCCAACGTGACCCGCTACGTCAATGAGTTGGAAGCGCACCTCGGCACACGCCTGCTGAATCGCACTTCACGCAGGCTTTCTCTCACCGAAAGCGGCGAGACCCTTTTTGCCCGCTGCAAGGCGATCCTCGACGACGTCGCCGAAACCGAGGGCCTGGTGTCATCTGCATCCGTCAAACCGCGCGGACGGCTTCGCATCAATGCTCCTGTAAGCTTTGGCATTCTGTATCTGGCGCCTCTATGGCCCGAGTTCATGCGGAGATATCCCCATGTGGAACTCGACGTTGCACTGATCGACCGCGTTGTCGATATCGTCGATGAAGGCTATGACCTCGCCATTCGCATCTCACACGCCGGCTCGACCCATCACGCGGCTCGCAAGCTGGCGACATCGAGAAACATCCTGTGCGCGTCACCGGCCTATCTCGCGCGCTGCGGATATCCGGCGGCACCATCGGACCTGATCGGGCATCGATGCATCGGCTACTCGTACGCGGCCACCGGCGACGAGTGGCAACTGATCGATAGCGAGAACACGGTTCACCCCGTGAAAGTCAACTGTCACATGCACACCAACAATGGCGATACGGCGCGCGCTGCGGCGCTCGCCGGGGAAGGCGTAATCTGGCAACCCACCTTTCTGGTCGGCAAGGACCTGCGCGCCGGCAAGCTCGTTCGGGTCCTGCCTGAGTATCGCTTGCCCGACATCGACGTGCTCGCGTTGTACCCGAGTCGCCGGCACCTGAGTGCCAAGATACGTGTGGCGATCGATTTCCTCGTCGAGGCGTTCGGTGAGCTGCCGCCGTGGGATCGGGCGGATACATGAGGTTGTCCGAGGCTTCGATCCTGGCCCGCAGGTAAACCCGATAACCGCCGGAACCCTGCTTGCCAAACAGCGCCCGTGTGCTATAAAAAAATGCTAGTTAGCACATCTACCGGTCGCTCGGCCGCAGCAACGGGCGGCTCTACGGGAGCGAGCGCGACATTCCATGAGTCTTCTGGAGCTCAGAGACGTTTCCAAGCACTTCGGCGCCATTCGCGCCCTGAACGACGTCACGTTCAGTCTGGAGCCGGGCCAGGTGGTCGGGCTCATGGGAGACAACGGCGCCGGTAAATCGACCCTGGTGAAGGTCATCGCCGGTAACTTTCCGCCCTCGCACGGCGAAATCCTCATCGACGGCAAGCCGGTGCATTTCAACAAGCCGGTCGACGCCCGCGCCCGGGGAATCGAAGTCGTCTATCAGGACCTCGCACTTTGCGACAACCTGACGGCAGCCGCCAATGTGTTTCTCGGCCGCGAGCCACGGCTCGGTTTCTGGCCCATCCGCATTCTCGATCACGCCACCATGTACCGCCGCGCCGGCGAGCTCTTCAAGGAACTGAAATCGGAGACGCGTCCGCTCGATCTGGTGCGGCAGATGTCGGGCGGTCAGCGGCAAGCGGTGGCGATCGCGCGCACGCGCCTCTCCGAAGCGCGGCTCGTCATCATGGACGAGCCGACGGCCGCGATCAGCGTGCGCCAGGTGGCGGAGGTGCTCGAACTCATCAAGCGGCTGTCCGAACATGGCATCGCGGTCATTCTCATCAGCCACCGCATGCCGGACGTCTTCGCCGTCGCCCAGCGCGTGGTCGTCATGCGGCGCGGGCGCAAGGTGGCGGACAAGCAGACCGAAGCGTCCTCGCCGGAAGAAGTGACCGGCCTCATCACCGGAGCCATCGCCACCGCCTGAAGCCGACTCGCATGGGAGTCCCGAACGTGAACGATCCGCAGGAAAGGCCCACGCCCATCGCCGCATTGATGGACGATCCGCAAGCCACGAAGACCCACACCCGCTGGACGGGTCTGCTCGCGAGCCAGGTGTTCTGGGTAGTGCTGGCCACGATCGTCGCCTGCGTCGTGCTGTCGTTCGTCACCTCGACCTTCGCGACGCCGCAGAACCTCTTCAACGTCACGCGCAACTTCGCTTTCGTCGCCATCGTCGCGCTCGGCATGATGGCGGTAATCGTGACGGGCGGCATCGATATTTCGGTCGGTTCGACGATTGGCCTCTCGGGCATCGTTCTCTCGGTGGTGATGAATGCCGGCTATCCGATCTGGGCCGGCATCGGCATGGGGCTCCTGACCGCCGGGATTGTCGGCCTCGTGAACGGTCTGCTGATCGCCTATCTCGACATGCAGCCGTTCGTCGTGACGCTCGGCATGCTGAGCGTCGGCCGCAGTCTCGCGCTGGTGTTCTCCGGCAGCCGGACCATTTTCGATTTCGGCCCCGACGGCAGCAAGCTGCTTGCGCTCGGCGGCGGCAAGACATTCGGCCTCGCCAATCCCGTGTGGTTCCTCCTCGTCCTCGCCGTGCTGTTCTGGTTCGTGTTCGCCTGGACACGCTGGGGCCGCTACGTCTTCGCGATCGGCGGCAACCGTCATGCGGCCAGACTCACGGGCGTGCCGGTGCGCCGCATTATCTGCTCCGTCTATGTTCTCGCCGGCCTGATGGCGGGCGTCGCGGCGATTCTCGAGGTCGGCTGGCTCGGCGCGGTGACGACCGGCCTCGGCACCGGCGACGAATTGCGCGTGATCGCTGCGACCGTGATCGGCGGCACCAATCTGATGGGCGGCGTCGGCAGCGCCTTCGGGACCGTGGTCGGCGCCGCACTCATCGAAGTGATCCGCAACAGCCTGATCCTGCTCGGCGTCGACTCGTTCTGGCAGGGCACGGTCGTGGGGGCTTTCATCATCGTCGCCGTGCTGTTTAACCGGCTCGGCGGCGAGCGGCAAGGAGATTGAAATGTCTTTGGGCGCAACGGTCGCGCGACGACCGTTGCCCGAGGGGCGGCCGGATAACGAGGCACTGCCGGACGCCGGGATTCACAAGATCACACAGGAGACGACCATGAAGAAAGTGTTGATGTGTCTGGCTGCGATCGGAGGGCTCGCGCTAGCGGCCTCCTCCGTCTTCGCAGCCGATAAGACCCTGGCGCTGGTGGTGAAGGGGCTCGACAACCCCTACTTCGACCTCATGCATCAGGGCTGCGAGCGGGCCAACAAGGAACTCCACAAGGAAGGCTATACCTGCTACTACACGGGCCCGGCAACGGCCGCGGACGAAAGCGCCGAAGTGCAGATCATCGACGACCTGCTGACCAAGGGCGTGGCGGCCATGGCGATCTCGCCCGCCAACGCGCCGGCTGTGGCCGAGGTGTTGCGGCGCCGCAATGTGCCGATTCCGGTCATCACCGCAGATGCGGATCTGTTGCCGAAAGACGCGTCGCTGCGCAAGAGCTACGTCGGCACCGACAATTACGAACTGGGCGTCAAGCTCGGCGAGCAGTTGAAGGCGCTGATGCCGAAGGGCGGCAATATCTGCCTCGTGATGGGCAATCCCGCGGCGGAGAACATCAACCAGCGCGCCCAGGGGACGCGCGACGTTCTCTCCGGCAAGAAGGGCATCGCCAAGCTCGCCGGCGAAAACGGCTGGCAGGAGATCAGCGCCTGCCCGCTCTACGTGAACGACGACGCCGCCAAAGCGAACCAGATGATGCAGGACACGCTGACCGCCAACGCCACCGGTCTCGATGCCTTCGTGCTGGAAGGCGGCTGGCCGCTGTTTGCGCCGCAGGCCTATTCGCAGGTCGTCGCGCCGATCATGGACAAGATCAACAGCGGCAAGTTCGTGATCGTCTCGGCCGATACGCTCGGACCGGAACTGCAGGCCCTCAAGGATCACAAGGTCAATGTGCTGGTTGGGCAGCGGCCGGAGGAAATGGGTTATCAGGCGGCGATGGTCATGCGTGACCTCGCGGAAGGCAAGACGGTGAAGCCGGTCATCCACACCGGGCTCGATACCTGCACCTGGAAGAATGCGGATACCTGCCTCAAGCATTGAGGTGCGGCGTGGCCCGTTGCGACGCTGGATGCGGCGGGCCACGCTGGGCCGAGGCGGCGATCTCGGATGTCAAGAACGATGCGAGGCGGGACTGCTACATGACACGTCCTCGACCACGTCGCTATCCGCCCTTTGAGCAACGACCGCGACCTTCCTGCGCGCCTCGCGCTTCAGCGTGGCGGTCAGCTTGCCGAGCGTGACCAGCGCCTTCTCGATCGACGCCGACCACGCGTAGCTGTAGTTCAGGCGGATAAAGTTACCGTAGGCGTTGGACGTCGAAAACATATATCCCGGCCCCACCGTGATCCGTCTTTCGAGCGCGAGTTCGTACAGCCTGAGCGAGTCGACCTCCGGCGGCAGCTCGACCCATAGCACGTAGCCGCCCATCGGACTCGAGGTCCGGGTGCCCGCCGGAAAGCATCGTTCGATCGTGCCGCGCATCAGATTCGCGTTCTGCTGATACACCTTACGCAAGCGGCGCAGGTGATGCTCGTAGCGGTCGTTCTTCAGATACTCGGCGATGGCCTGCTGCGGAATCGTCGGCGTGGTCAGCGTATTGAGGAATTTCAGCTTCTCCACCTGGTCGCGATAACGCCCTGGAATGGCCCAGCCAATCCGGTGCCCGGTAGACAGGCTTTTCGAAAACGACGAGCAATGCAACACGAGTCCGTTCTTGTCGAGGGCCTTGAGCGAGCCGGGATGCACCTCGCCGAAGTAGAGCTCGTGATACACGTCGTTTTCGATGATCGGCACGTCGTGGTGCGCGAGCAGATCCACCAGCCGCTGCTTGTTCGCATCGGACATGCGAAAGCCCAGCGGGTTCTGGAAATTCGGCATTACCATGCACGCGGCAATCGGCTCGCGCGCGAGTATCCGTTCGAGCGCATCGAGGTCCATGCCTTCGTCGGGATGCGTCTCCACCTCGATGGCGCGCATGCCCATCCGCTCAATCGCATGCAGCATCGCGTAGAACGTGGGCGACTCCACCGCGATCGTGTCACCCGGTTTTGCCACCGCCTGCAGGCACAGATTGATCGCTTCCGTCGCGCCGATGGTCACGATGATCTCGTTCGGGTCGACCGGCTGGCCGTTCTCCAGATAACGCCGCGCGATCTGCCTGATCAGTTCCGGATTGCCCGGCGGCAACTCGTCCGCTGTCCCGCAGGGCGGATCGCGACGCGCAGCGGAATAGCCGTAGGCATTGATCTTCTGGACCGGGAACAGCGACGGGTCAGGATAGGGCGAGCCCAACGGGATCGCATCGTCGCCGCGAATCGAGCGCAGCGTGGAGAGGACGAGACGGCTGACGTCCACCTGTGCCGACACGGCAATCGGTTGCGACGCCCGCAATTCGCGCGCAGCGGGCGGGCCCGGCAGGCGGCCCGCCTGCACGAAATAGCCCGACTTCGGGCGGCTCTGGATCACGCCCTTGCTTTCAAGCAGGAGGTAGGCGTGCAGCACCGTCTTGATGCTCAGACGATGCTGCTGACTGGTCTGCCTGACCGATGGAATGCGTTCGCCGGGAAGGAAAACGCCGCTACGCACCTGATCTTCGATTCGGCTAGCCAGCGCCTCATACAACTTCACGGCCTTCACGTTCGCCTTGGCTTGTTCGGCGTGCCTGGTGTTCAACATGGGCGGAATTCAATTTCGGTCGGGGACACATCCCGCGCAGCATCATGGAGGGCCAAAACCGTAATATACCATCGGATATAACGGTGAGTGTTTTGCAGGCCCGCTTTGCATGGGCCGCTGCATGGGCCTTTACACGCCGGCAGCGTGGCGTCACGCGCCTTGCCGCACTTCACCCGCGCGCCGCTGCATAAGCCACCGGACGCTTATGTGTATATTACGAACCCATGGCGTCGCAGCACCATCCACCCTGCGACCGCGCGCAACACGGCCTTCGGGTCCGCCGTTTATTCAGCTTGAATGCCTTCTGGAGGAAGCATGCTCATATCGCATGGGGTTTTGCGTAAGGCCGCAGCGGCTTTCGCAAGCTGGAGCCTCGCTGCCGCGTTGATAGGCTGCAGCACGCCCGAAGCCTCCGTCCAACCGCACAAGGTCGCCGTCGATGCGTTGCCGAACGGCATTGCCGTACGGCCCGGCGATGGCGCCGTGTTCATCACGGATGACCGCACCAGCAGCGTGCTGACTTCGACCGGCGCGGCCTATACACCATACGCATCGATTCCGGTCGAAGCGGGTCAAGGCAAGAGTCTTAGTCAGTTGAGCCTGACCCGCTCGGGCGAACTGGTCGTCGAGCGCTTCGGCTTTGGCAGCGCGAGCGCGATCTTCGACATTGGGGGCAGCGGCATCGCGGTTCCGCTGGCGGGCCTTAATCCGGCCCGGCGCAGGCTCGGACTGATCGAGCTCGCCCCCGGCCAGTTGCTTTCCACCTGGTTCATCAAGAACGGCAACAACCCGCCGCTGGGTGCGCTGACGCTGGTGACGTACAACCCGGCCACCCACACGGCCAGCGAACGCGATTTGCTGACGGGGCTCGGCAAGCCGGTGGGCATTGCCGTATCAGGGGGCGATGTATTCGTCTCGGATCAGGCCAGCAACACTATCGTGAAGGCGAATCTGAGCGAACTTCTGAATGCGGCCGCACCGGTGACGCCTACGGTGTTCGCGCACGTCGACAGCCCCGATTTGATGACGGTGGATGCACAAGGGCGGCTCTATACGAAGTGCAACAAGAACGGCCTCTGCGAGATCGCACCGGACGGCACGATCCGCGTGCTTGCCAACGACTTCCAGGATGCCCGCGGCGTGGCGATCGACCCCGTGCGTCATGTGCTGTACGCGGTGGATCGCGCGACACCGTCAGGCGGGACCAGCTACGTGCGCACCTTTGCCATCATCCCGTGACGGCAACGCTTGTATCGCGATAGCGGCTCGCGGACCTAGCCCGGTTATTGATCCACGCCGACGATCACGCTCGACGCCTTGAAAATGGCGGTAGCGGCTTTGCCGGTGGCGAGACCGAGGCGGTCCACGCTTTCATTGGTGATGATGGCCGCGATCTGCGCGCCGCTTGCGCCGGCGATCGTGACCTCGGCATTCACCGCACCCTTGGTCACGGCCGTTACCGTCCCGGCGATGCAGTTGCGCGCCGACACCTGATTGCTGCTGACGTCCACCATGACGATCACCGACGACGCCTTCACCAGCCCGAACGCCGGCTTGCCCTGGGTCAGCCCAAGCGATTTCGCGCTGCCATGCGTGATGACCGCCACGATGTCGAGACCGTCTTTGGTCCGCAGCGTGATCTCGTCGTTCACGGCGCCGTGTTCGACGTTGACAACCTCACCTTCAAACTGATTCCGTGCACTGGTTCGCATGTTCGATCTCCTGATATCGGGCGCTCACGTGATAGATCGAGCGCGCTCTGTTTAAGGTCAGCGAACAAGTGTACTACCTACCGTCCGGCCACACGCATGCGCGGCGCAATCCGCTTGCGCGCATGCTCGAAGCGCAGCGCCGCAGCCGCCCCCGTCGCCCCTTGGCGCACCGGCAACGCGCTCACCTTGCTGCGGGCCTGATAGCGGCGCCGCACGAGATACACCGGCCGCTCTTTCGACTCGTAGTAGATACGTCCGATGTATTCGCCCACCACACCAATGCCGATCAGTTCGATGCCGCCCATGAAGAGCAGCACGCACAACAGCGACGCATAACCCGGCACCGGATTGCCGAACAACAGCGTGCGTCCGATCATGAAGCCGCCATACACGAACGACAACGCGGCAATCGCGAGACCGATATACGTCCAGCAGCGCAGCGGCACCGTGCTGAAGCTCGTGATGCCTTCGAGCGCGAAATTCCACAGCCGCCATCCCGAGAACTTCGAATGACCGGCGCTGCGTGCTTCACGCTGATACTCGACGATTACCGTGCGATAGCCGACCCATGCAAACAATCCCTTCATGAAGCGACGGCGCTCGGGCAAGCGCTTTAGCGCGTTGACCACCTGCCGGTCCATCAGGCGGAAGTCGCCCACATTCTCCGGCACCTTCAGATCGGACAGCGCGTTGTGGACGCGGTAGTACAGCGCGGCCGCGGTGCGCTTGGCGAACGAATCGCAGGCGCGGTTGGTCCGCCTGGCGGCGACCACGTCGGCGCCGGCGCGCCAGTGTTCGATCATCACCGGGATCAGGCTGGGCGGATCCTGCAGGTCGGCGTCGATGGGGATCACCGCGTCGCCGAGCGCCTCGTCGAGGCCCGCCGTCAACGCCGCTTCCTTGCCGAAGTTGCGCGTGAGGTCCACCACGCGCACTCGCGCATCTTTCGTGCTGGCTGCGATCAGCTTGTCGAGCGTCGCGTCCTTGCTGCCGTCGTTCACGCAAACGATCTCGAAGCGGATCCCTTCGATGCCTTCCAGCACCGGCACGATCTCGGCAAAGAAAGGGTCGACGGCCTCGCCCTCGTTATAGAACGGCACCACCAGCGAAATCAGATTTCTAATGTTATGTGCGGACATGATGCTCCCCTTCCCCTTTGATTCACCTGTTTTGATTCACCTGTTTTGACCGGCGCCTAACGTCGCCATCCTCGCAGCGGGGCAAGCGGCAAAGCGGTATGCTCGCCGTCCCCTTCCAGCACAACCGGTCCTTGCCGTTCCTGCGCAATCCGCCGCATCAGCATCCACAGCGTCGCCGCAATCACCAGCGGCATGAACTGGAATCTCACCTGCGTCACCACGAGGACACCCGCAATGGGCACGCACCACAGCCCCACCAGCCATTCGCGCTCATAGCGCTTCCAGCCGCGGGCAAGTCCGTGCCGCGCGCACCACGCAATCAGCACGCCCAACCAGGCGAGGTCGTAGTCGAACAGATACGGGCTGACCAGCAGACTGGCGCAGATCAGCACGGCGGCGCGCAGCGCATAGGAAGATTCGCGGCCCCATGCGTTGCATACCGCTGCTGCGGCTGCGAGCGCGGCTGCACCCTGTGCGGCATACGCCCATGCGGCCGGCACATGCGCGAGCGTCGCCAGCGCAAACACAGTGGGTATCCGGGCGAGTGCGGCGCGGCCTGAGGCGACCAGGCCAGCCATCATGCCGGCGTTGTGCAGAAAGGCCACCAACGTCCCGCTGCCGAACATCAGCACGGAAACCGCCAGCATGAGCGCCGCCGTCGCCGCCATCGCGGCAAGCGCGCGCCACGACCGCGAACACAGCAGCGCAAGCGGAAACAGGACGGCCAGATGCGGCTTCATGCATAGCAATCCCAAACAAATACCGGCCATGACGGGATGACGCCGCAGCAACACCAGACCCAGACCCGCGATGGAAGCGGTCAGCAGGCCATTTTGGCCGCTGACCAGGACGAGGGCCGCCCCCGGAAACGCGACAGCCAACAGCAGCGTATGACGGCCCGGCACGATCGCGCACACGACTCTCACAAACAGCGCCAGCGTACCGCCGAGGAACACCACCGCGGCAACCTTGAACGGCAGCAGTGCCAGCGGATACACCACCAGCAGAAAGGTCGGCGGATAGAGCCAGGGCAGGATGCCCGGCGCGCGTGCAATCGCCGCTGTTTCGACGGCGGTCAGTGCCGCGAGGTTGTAGGCGTCGATGGCGTGACGATGCAACGCAAGGAACGACGCGCTCCAGAACGGCAGAAAGTCCATCGCCAGTGGGCCGAAGTCGGGCCGGTGCTGCCACTCGGTCCGATACAGATACACGAGCAGGAACAACGCATAACAGGCCAGCGCGACCAGCGAATAGGTACGCAGACGTCCGCTGTCGAGCCAGTGTTGCCCGCGCGGGGCATGGGGGGTCCGGCTAGCGTGCAGCGGCGAGGGGCGCATGGCCCGCAGAGGATTCGGTGAAATCGGATTCATTGCACGCTCCCAGCGTCGGCGCGCACGCGCTGCACGATCATCAGGAGCATCAGCAACAGGATGATCGGCCCCACTTGCGGCCATTCGGCGACGCGGTTGAAGAACTCATACAGCGGCAGGATCCACGCAAGCATGAGGATCGTCTGCTCGCCGCGTGCCCAGCCTCGGCGCAGTCCCGTCGCGACCATGCACGCCAGCGCGATCCCCAACCATGTCAGCTCGTAGTGCCAGGTATAGGGATTGGCGATCAAGGTCGCCACGGCGAGAATCGATGCACGCGCGCCGATCTCTTGTGTGCGCCGCCACACATAGCAGGCAGCCGCCGCGGCGACGAGCGCCACGCCCGCTTGCGCGAGATAAGCCAGCGTCAGATCCATGCCGGCGAGCCGGAACGCGGCAAACGGCGTGGACGACGCGAGCCAGAAACGCTCACCGTGTTCGAGCGTGATATCGCGCGCCAGGCTGGCGCTAGCAAGAAACAGATGCAGCGACTGCGGCCCGCACACCGCCAGGCTCAACACCGTGAACAGCCCCGCCGTCACCGCCGCGACTGCCATCACGCGCCATGCGCGCGCCGCAATCAACACCAGCGGAAACAGCAGCGCCATCTGCGGTTTGGCGGCCAGCAAACCGATGCAGAGACCGGCAAGGACCGGCTTGCGCTCGACCCAGTACACGGCGAACGCCGCCAGCGCCGCCGTCAGCAACGCGTTCTGTCCAAACGTCGCACACACGAATACACAGGGACAGGCCACCACGACGAGCCGGGCCAACTTCGCATTGCCGAGAGCGTTCGCGAGACCCGACACACGCAACACCGCCGCCACGAAGACCGCCGCGCTTGCCGCCACGAAGACAAAGAACGCCGGCCAGAACGGCAACAACGCCAGCGGCGTGACGAGCAGAAGAAACATCGGTGGGTACAGCCATGGCAGAAAGCCGCCGTGCTGATAGCCGTCCAGCAACAGCCTCTCGAGCTTGCCGAACGCGACATAGTCGTAGACCTGCGCCGGCGCGCCATGCAACATCACGTGAGAGGCGACCCAGAATACCGAGAAGTCCGTACCGGGACGATAGCTGCCGCTCGCCGTGAAGCCGTCGCTACTCCAGGCCCACAAGCCCAGAATCGTGGCATGGACCACGAGCGCCACCATGCTATACGCGACCACCCGGTCGCGTCTCACCCAGTCGCGAATGCGGCGCTCTGTGGAGGCCAGTCCCCGAAGAAAGATATCCATCACCCCGCCCTATGCATGCGCCGAATGGCAGTTCGGCGTATCCGGTCACTTATGATTTTGTTTCGATTCCTAAGCATGCACGCTGTGTTTCGCACGCCCGCGTTGGGTTCATTGTTGTAGGAAAACAATCCAACTTTCAAGCTCCGCGTTTTCCATCGTGGACGTCAACTGACACTCGTTGCCCTCGGAACGGACGAAATTCACGCACGCACCGCCTCGACGCTCAGGATTTGCGTCAACCGTGAGACATCTTGTCCAAACGGCCCATTTGAAACTCGGCCGTTTTTCGCAAAATCGTCGTTCGTGCGAACTCATGGAAAGTCCCTGGTCGAAAGACGCGAGGCAGACAGCACGGGCGTTTCCGCGCGGTTGGAGAGATCGCCTGGCACCTCGATTCGTCTCAATGTTGCGACAAACCGGACACGGACGCCTCGCCAGGCGCGTGAATCGGCGGGCACCCCCAATGTTTTCGCGGTTTCGCGCGAGCTGGCCCACCCCTTGCGTAGGGATGAGCGCGGCAGTCGAACAGGTCCTGTGCAGATAACGGACCGGACACCGCGGACAGGGGAGCCGACCAGCCCCATGCCCTAGATAAGCAACCGAACACGGGGAAACATCATGAACAACGACACCTTGACGCGGAAGACCCACCGCCTTCACCGCGACCCGCTGAACTGGACGCCGCTGGCAGCTGCCTCGAAGCGTCGCGGCGAGCCGGCCGCCAGCGGTGCGTTCGTGTCGTTGCCCGCATGGCCGGGCTACCGCGATGGCGGCACCCCGACTCCCCTCGACTGCAATGCTGCTTGCCAACAGCTCCCTGTATCCGACGATACGGATCCGCCGCGCGAGATCAGCTAAGCCAGTCCACCATTTTTTGCTGTACCCGCAGTCCCTTCCCGACGCCAATTCCGGCTCAGGGTTATATCCGTAGTAGTCCTCTTGGAGTTAATCATGCAAAAGATCCTCAACAACGCAAAGCGTTTCCTCCGCGACGAAGACGGCGTCACCGCCATCGAGTACGGCCTGATCGCAGCGCTGATCGCCATCGTCATCATTGGTTCGGTGAAGACCCTCGGCACCAACCTGAACACCGTGTTCAGCGACATCGCCGCTTCGGTTTGAGCCTCCCGGCGGCGGACGACTCCATGCCTCGCGTCGTCCGTCCCGCCTGTTTCCGCTGCTTGGGGTCCGCGCCGGCCCATCGACCAGGAGTCAATCGTGAACACAGTCCGTTTCGTTTTCCGAATCGCCCAGCCGATGCCGGTCGCGCCCATTCGTTGGCTTCGTGCCGCCACCGCCGCGCAAGTCTTTGCCGGCGATGAAGACGGTGTGACCTCCATCGAATACGCGTTGATTGCCACGTTGATCGCCATGGTGATCATCGGTACCGTCCTCACGCTCGGCACCAACCTGAATTCGCTGTTCGGCAGTATCGCAACGTCGGTTTGAACCCAGTCACGAGGCTCATGATGCAAGGCTTCCCGCTTCCTCCTCACCCGATCCCCGCATGCGTCGCCTTGCTGGTGATCGTGACGGCGAGCACGGATCTCGTGAGCCGCCGCATCCCCAACCCGATCATCGTGGCGGGGCTCGTCGGCGCCCTGCTGGTGCAAGGTTGGCTGCATGGTCCGCTCGCGGGCAGCGTCACCTGGTTCGCGGGCGCCCTCACCGGCTTCGCGTTGCTGCTGCCGTTTTACCTGCTGCGCGGCATGGCAGCCGGGGACGTCAAGTTACTGATGATGGTGGGCGCGTGGGTCGGCGCATTCATGACCTTCCATATCGCGCTCGCCACCTTCGTGATCGGCGGTATCTGGTCACTGGCGCTCGCCGCCCGGCGCGGGCGGATCGGGCACCTCGTGACCAACCTGCGGTACCTGATGACGAGCGCCACGCAACGCGGCCTGAGCCGCGCGGCAGGCGAGCCGCCCGCGCTCGACTCGGTCGGCTCGCTGCCCTACGGCGTCGCGATTGCGGCAGGAACCCTGGGCGTGCTGTTCACGACGCTCGCATGAGCACGCTGCCGCACCACGCGAGCCGGGCAGAACGCCGCGCGGCGGCGAAGCAAAGACGGCACCGGTCGCAGACCGGCACCGGGCATCACGAACACCAGGCAGGCAGCGCTCATGGCGGTTTCGCCGCCCTCATCGCCGCCCCTTTCACTGTCACGCTGGCCGGACGTCAGACAGGCGCTAGCACGCCGGACGACCGTCGAGTTTCACCCGCTTTACGAGGAGTCACGTCATGAAGAACAGTCGCGCATTCGTCATGCTGGCGGTCGCCATGCTGGCAGGATTGGCCGCCGTGGTGTTCGCTTCCCGATGGCTGGTGCAAACCTCGTCGGGGGCGGTCACCCAGGTCGCCGTCGCCACCGACGACCTCAACCTCGGCGAGCCGATCAGCGGCGCCATGGTTCACACCGTCAGCTGGCCGACCAACAGCATCCCACCGGGCGCGTTCACCGATCCGAAGTCGCTCGACGGTCGCGTGCTGCGCGCCAGTTTGCAGCGCGGCGAACCGGTGCTCGAATCGAAGCTCGCGCCGGTCGGCACCAAAGGCGGCCTGTCCGCGGTAATCGGCGAAGGTCATCGGGCCATTACGGTGCGTGTGAACGACGTGGTCGGCGTGGCGGGCTTCGCACTGCCTGGCAATTATGTCGACGTCATCGTCAACACCCAGCAGGACCAGGCCAACAAGAGCGACACGCAGCAAAGCATTTCGAAGACCGTGCTCGAAAAAATCCTCGTGCTGGCTGTGGCTCAACAGGTCAATCGCGACGACACGGCGCCGAAGGTGGTCAACGCCGTCACGCTCGAAGTCACGCCCGATCAGGCGGAAAAGCTGGATCTGGCGCGCAGTGTGGGCACGCTCTCGCTGGTGCTGCGCAACCAGGTGGATGCCGACACGCTCGCCACCGCCGGCGCCACCAAGCTGACCCTGCTCGGCGCTTCGGCTCCTGTGGTGGCGTCGGCTCCGGTCGCCGCGCCGCAACCGACCCGCGTGAAGTACGTCGCCCGTGCGCCGGTGAAACGCGACTGCATCGGCGTGCTGTCCGGCGTGAGCGGCAGTCAGGAATGCTTTTGACGGAGACCGGGATAGCGCAGCGACGGCCTGAAGCCTCGCGCGCCAACCGCAACCCGCACGAACACCACACCAAACAACGACCGCGGTCTACAGCATCTAGCAACGGGGGCACGACAAAATGACTAGCAAACCTGATTTCTCGTCCGGCCAGGCGCCGCGACGCACCAGAGCGAGCCGCGCGGCATGCGTCGCGTGGCTGAGCGCGGGACTGTTGCTCGGCCAGACCGCACTCGCAGGGGATGAAGGCGCGGCCGCCAAGGCGAGCGCCACCGCCCCCGTCCCGACCGGCCGCCAGCCGCTGCAGATGACCATCAGCATGGCGCCCGCTCCCGCCAGCGCCGCGGGCGCAGCCGCTGCCACCGCACCGCTGCGCGGACCGAACTGCACCGGCTCGATTCGCGGCGAAAGCACCGTGTTCGTCTCGGTGGGCAAGTCCGCGCTGGTGCCGGTCGACGAGCCGGTGCGCAATCGCACGCTCGGCAATCCCGCGGTCGCGCAGGCCACCATGGTCTCGCCGCAAACGCTCTACGTGCTGGGCGAGTCGGTCGGGACAACTAACATGATCGTGCAGGGACGCAGCGGCGCATGCCAGATCATCGACGTGGTCGTCAACGTGGATTCGGGCGGCCTGCAGGCGTCGCTGACGCAACTGATGCCGGAGGAACACGGCATTCGCGTCTCCACCGCGGCGGACAACCTCGTGCTCGCGGGTCATGTGTCGAGCGCCCAGGCCGCACAGCAGGCGGTTGAAATCGCCACGGTCTACAGCAGCCACACCACCGCCGACGGCAGCGGCGCGGGTGCCGGCGCCGGCAAGTCCGGCGGCGTGCTCAACATGCTGACGGTCGATTCGCCGCAGCAGGTGATGCTCGAAGTGAAAGTGGCCGAAGTCGACAAGACGCTGATCAACCAGCTCGGCGCATCGCTCAATATCCAGGGCGGCTTCGGTTCGTGGACCGGCGCACTGGTGAGCAGCCTGCTCGCGGGTGTGTCGAGCGGGATCTCGGTGAACAAGAACAACAAGCTGCCGTTCCAGGTGTCGGTGGATGCGCAAAAGACCGACAACCTCGTGAAGATTCTCGCCGAACCGAATCTGGTGACGATCAGCGGTCAGGAAGCCACCTTCCTCGCCGGCGGCGAAGTGTTCATCCCGGTGCCGCAGAGCAGCAGCACGGGAGCCACCTCGATCGTGCTGCAGCAGGAAGACTTCGGCGTCGGCCTCAAATTCACGCCGACCGTGCTCGGCAACGGCCGCATCAACCTGAAGGTCGCGCCCGAAGTGTCGGAACTCTCGCCCACCGGCGTGACGCTCTCCGCCACCAACATCAGCGGCACGACGATCCTGCCGCTCATCACCACACGCCGCGCCTCGACCACCGTGCAGATGAGCGACGGCGAGACCTTCGCGATCGGCGGGCTGATCAGCAACAACATCAGCGGCGCGCTGAAGGCGCTGCCGGGGATCGGCGAAGTGCCGGTGCTCGGTGCGCTGTTTCGCAGCACGTCGTTCCAGCAGGACCGCACGGAACTGGTGTTCATCATCACGCCGCATCTCGTGAGGCCGCAACGCACCGCCAACGTGCCGCTGCCGACCGACAGCTTCACGCAGCCCAAGGACGCCGACATCTACGCGACCGGCAACATGGAAGGCCGCGCGGCGACGCCGAGGATGGATGCGCCTGCAACGGGCAATGCGCCCGTGCCGGCACCGGTGAGCGCTCCCGCCAACGTAACGCCCGCAGCACCTGCAGCGCAACCGCCGGTGAACACGAGCGCCGCACCGCAGGCCGCACTCACTGCGCCGCAGAACCTTGCCAACGCGGGCAGCACCAACGCCGCGCCCGCTCACTGATGTGACGTAAAGGGGAATTCCATGAAACTCACCACCCTCCTCTGCGCGGCTCGCGCCGCGCTGATCGTGCCGGTGTTCGCCGCACTCGGCGGCTGCATGACCAGCACGCCGATCTGGGACGCGCATTTCGGCGAGGCCGAAAGAGCCGCCACCCAGGCGCAGATCATCGATCCGCAAGCCGCCGAGCACACCGCCTCGCCCGACGGCATCGACGGTAAATCCGCTGCCTCCGCGATGACCCAGTACGACAAGTCGTTCTCGCAACCGGCCACGAACACCAATCCGTTCGTGATCGGCGTGAGCAGCGGCAGCAGTGGCGGCAGCGGCCAATAACCTCAGACAGCGTGGCGCAGACGATCATGATCGACATCCTCATCACCTCGAAAGACGCGGCGCGCCTCTCCCAGGTCGTGCACGTGCTCGGCGAATGCGGCGACTACCGCACCACTCGCGCCGCCGACAGTCCTTCGCTGCTGGTCGAGCGCGGCGACAGCCTCGATGCCTTCGATGTCCTGATCGTGGATGCGGCGTCGACCCAGGATGCCGAGCTGCCCGTGGTGGCGCAGTTGTGCCAGAAGCACAAGCACCTCTCGTGCATCCTGCTCACGCCCGATGCCTCGCCTGAGACCTTGATCGCCGCGATGCGCGCCGGCTTTCGCGATGTGCTGAACTGGCCGCTCGAGCGCCGCGCGCTGGCCGACGCACTGGTGCGCCTCGAAGCGCAGCGCCTCAAGACCCACACGCACACCACCGAGATCGTCTCGTTCATGTCGTGCAAGGGCGGCGTGGGCACCAGCTTCATCGCTGCGAACGTCGCGGACATGATTGCCGGCGCGCGGCAAAAACGCGTGCTGATGATCGACCTCAACCAGTTGTTCGCCGACGCCGCCTTCCTCGTGACCGGAGAAACGCCGCCGTCGACGCTGCCGCAACTGTGTTCGCAGATCGATCGCATGGACGTAGCCTTCTTCGACGCGAGCGTGCTGCACGTCAGCGACACCTTCCATATCCTCGCCGGCGCCGGCGATCCGGTGAAGGCCGCCGAGATCAAGGAAGACCGGCTCGAATGGATCCTCGGCGTGGCTGCGCCGCGCTACGACTTCGTGATCTTCGACCTCGGCCAGACCATCAATCCGATCTCGATGCTGGCGCTCGACCGCAGCGACCAGATTCACATCGTCCTGCAGGCCACCATGCCGCACGTGCGCGCCGGCCGCCGGCTCCAGGAGATTCTCGGCTCGCTCGGCTACGCGGCGGAACGCACGCGGCTGCTGCTCAACCGCTACTCGCGTCACGAGGAACGGGCCCGCGCCGCGATGGAACAGGTGCTCGGCATGCGCCCCTACCAGGTGATTCCGGACGACGTCGCGGCCGTATCCGAGGCGATCAACCAGGGCGTGCCGGTCTCGAAGACGGGCCGCAAGAGCGGCGTGTCGCGCAGCCTGCAGACGCTGGCCGACAACATCGCCGGCGGCGCGTCGAACAGCGGGGCCGAGCGGCCGAAGAGCGAGTCGCTGTTCGCGCGCATGCTCGGCCGCCACCCGGCGCCGAACCTTGAAATGCAATAGGACCAACAGGGGAATCATCATGTCGCTTCGTGAGCAGATCACCGCCCAACGTGTCCAGCCCTTCGTCGAACGCTCCGAAATGAGCGGCGCCCAGGGCAGCATGATGCGGGCCGCCTATCAGAAGCTCAAACGCGAGATCCATCTGGCGGTGCTCGAACGCGTCGAACTGGAGCGGCTCTCGCGCATGCCGCCCGACCAGGTGCGCCAGGAAATCGCGGCGCTGATCGGCCGCATTCTCGACGAGCAGAAAGCGCCGGCCAACGACCTCGAACGCAAGCAGCTGGTAGTCGACGTGCATGACGAAATGTTCGGCTTCGGTCCGCTCGAACTGCTGCTGCGCGACCCGACCGTCTCCGACATTCTGGTCAACACGTATCGCCATACCTACGTCGAACGCCGCGGCCGGCTCGAGCCGACCGACGTCACGTTCTACGACGACGCGCATCTGATGAAGGTGATCGAGAAAATCGTCTCGCGCGTGGGGCGGCGCATCGACGAATCGTGCCCGATGGTCGACGCGCGCCTGCCCGACGGCTCGCGGGTCAACGCCATCATCCCGCCGTCCGCGGTGGATGGCCCTCTGCTGTCGATCCGGCGTTTCGCGGTCACGCCGCTGCAGGTCTCGGACCTGATCGAACTGCAGACCTTGACGCCGCCCATGGCGGAAGTGCTCGACGGCCTCGCCCGCGCCAAGGTCAACATCCTCGTCTCGGGCGGCACCGGCAGCGGCAAGACCACGCTCCTGAACATCCTGTCCGGCTTCATTCCGGCCGACGAGCGCATCGTCACGATCGAAGATGCCGCGGAACTGCAACTGCGGCAGGAGCATGTGCTGCGGCTCGAAACGCGCCCGCCGAATATCGAAGGACGCGGCGAGATCACGCAGCGCACCCTCGTTCGCAACGCGCTGCGCATGCGCCCCGACCGCATCATCCTCGGCGAAGTGCGCGGCGACGAAGCCCTCGACATGCTCAACGCCATGAACACGGGCCACGAAGGCTCGCTCGCCACGATCCACGCCAACACCCCGCGCGACGCCCTCACGCGCCTCGAAAACATGATCAGCATGGGCGGCCTGTCGTTGCCGACCAAGACGATGCGCCAGCAGATCGCCTCGGCGATCTCGGTGGTCGTGCAGGCCACCCGTCTGACCGATGGCCGCCGCAAGATCATCAGCATCTCGGAGCTGACCGGCATGGAGGGCGACATGATCAACATGCAGGAAATCTTCACGTTCCGGCGCTCCGGCGTCGATTCGAAGGGCAACGTGCAGGGACATTTCTGCGCGACCGGCGTGCGGCCGAAATTCTCCGAGCGCCTGCAGGCGTTCGGCGTGGCCCTGCCCGAGCGCATTTACGACCCGACACGGCACTTCGACACCGCCTGAACCGCGCGGGCAGCAAGCGCACCCGCACCCTTAGCGTCTGGAGACTGGCATGGCCCCGATCTTCTATGCATCCATCGTTCTGCTGTTCGCCGCCATCGTGCTGTCCATCGAAGGCGTGTACGAGTGGTGGAACAGCCGTCACGGGCCCGCCGCACGGCGCATCGAATCGCGTATTCGCGCGGTGTCGGCCGGTGGGCACCTCGACGGCGAACGCCTCTCGATCCTCAAGCAGCGTCTCCTGAGCGAGTCGTCGCTGCTCGACAAGGGCTTGATGTACCTGCCGCGCGTGCATGCGATCGACCTCTTTCTGCAGCAGTCCGGCGTCGGCTGGACGGTCGGGCGCCTGCTCGGCACCTGCGCCACCCTGCCGCCCCTCGCGCTCGCCATTCTGCTGTTCGCCGGCGTGCCGCTGCTGATCGCGCTCGCCGCCGCGCTGGCGAGCGCCGTGGTGCCGCTGCTGTATGTGCGCTTCCGGCGCGGCAGACGGCTGCGCAAGCTCGACCGGCAGTTTCCGGACGTCTGCGACATGCTCGCCCGCGCGCTGCGTTCGGGGCATGCGTTCACCGGCGCAATCGGCATGGTCGGCACGGAATTCGCCGAGCCGATGAGCAGTGAATTCCGCATCACTTTCGACGAAATCAACTACGGCATCTCGCTCAACGACGCCTTGCTGAATCTCGCCACCCGTGTGCCGATCCGCGACCTGCGCTACCTGGTGATTGCCGTGCTGATCCAGCGCGAGACCGGCGGCAATCTCGCCGAACTGCTCGACGGCATCACCGCGCTGATTCGCGAACGCTTCAAGCTGTTCGACAAGGTTCGCGTGCTGTCCGCCGAGGGCAAGCTGTCGGCATGGATTCTGGGGCTGCTGCCGTTCGGCACGGCCGCCATCATGATGACGATCAATCCGGGCTTTCTCGACGTGCTGTGGCAAGACCCGGCCGGCCTGAAACTGCTCTATACCGTGCTCGGCTCCATGGTGTTCGGTATGTTCTGGATGCGCCACATCGTCAGGATGCGCGTGTAGCGGCACACCCGTTTAATCGCAGTACTGACCGTTAATAGAATAGTTGGGGGATACCATGCAAACGCCAGATCCGATGCACATGTTGATGCTGTTCGGCGTGTTCGCCATCGTGTGCGGCGCGGCATTCTTTGCGATGCATGCCTTCGCGCCGCGCGACATGCGCCAACGGATCGAGCAGGCCGGCGGCGCGAATGCCGCGCCCGCCGCCGCTACGCCCGAGCGCGACGAGTCGTCGGGCAGCGACTGGCTCGAAAAGCTCGCGGACATCTCGAGGCCCATCTCCCAGTTGTCGATCCCTAAGGAAGGCTGGGAACGTTCCTCGCTGCGCGTGCGGCTCATGAACGCGGGATGGCGTGCGCCGGGCGCCGCGCCCGTCTACTTCCTGGCCAAGACCGCTCTCGCGATCGTCTTGCCGCTGTCGGCCATGCTGTGGCTGGTTCACACCTCGGTGGCGCAAGACACCTACGAATTCTCGGTGGTGCTGTTCGCGTTGGGCGGCATCGGCTACTACCTGCCGAACCTCGTGCTGGCGCGCCGCATTGCATGGCGCAAACGCACACTGTTCGAAGACTTTCCCGACGCGGTGGACCTGCTCACGGTATGCGTCGAAGCGGGCCTGAGTCTCGATGCCGCGCTGATGAAGGTGTCCGCGGAAATCCGCATCGGCAGCCCGGTCGTGGCAAGCGAGCTCGATCTGATGCTGCTCGAAATGCGCTCGGGTTTTACCAAGGACAAGGCGCTGCGCAACTTCGCGCTGCGTACCGGCGTCGACGATATCGATTCGTTCTGCACGCTGCTGATTCAGTCGGAGCGCTTCGGCACGAGTATCGGCGCGTCGCTCAGGGTGCTGTCCGACACGCTGCGCACGCGGCGCCGCATGCGCGCCGAAGAGCAGGCCGCGAAAATCGGGCTGAAGCTGCTGTTCCCGCTGATGTTCTGCATCTTCCCTGCCCTCCTCGTGGTGTTGCTGGGACCGGCGTTCATTCACATCTATCGGGTCCTGCTGCCCGGCATGGCAGGCGCCTGAAAGCGCTACGACACGACACGGAGGACCTATGAAACGTGAACGTCAACGCGGTGCAACAGTGGTCGAGTTCGCACTCGTCTTGCCGGTCCTGTTCCTCGTGCTGTTCGGCGCGGTCCAGTTCAGCTGGCTGATGAACAACTACCTCATGCTGACGGATGCCGCCTCGGTAGGCGCGCATCTGCTCGCCTCCGAACGCGGCTATACCACGCCCTATAGCGACACCGAAGCGGCCGTGCTGGCCGCAACGTCGACGCTGAAGAACACCTTGTCGATCACCATCAAGGTGGGCGGCGCGACCTGTACCAGCGACTCGGCCTGCGCCAGCGCGCTCGGCACCCAAACCCAGCCGCCCGCGACGGGGACGCAGGCCAGCGTGTCGCTCAGCTATGCGTTCAGCGCGCCGTACAAGGGTGCCTTATACAGCCTCAAGTCGATGATGCCCTCGTCGTTGAGCGCCACCATGACGGAGATCGTGCAATGAACACCGGCACCGTGCGTCTCAGGAAGTGGACCTCGTCGCGACCGGCAGCGTCCACGCCGGCACACGCGCGCAAGGCCGCGCCGCGGCAACGGCAACGCGGCATTGCCGCGGTCGAATTCGCGCTGCTCGCGCCGCCGTTGCTGGTCATCGTGCTCGGCATCGCGCAGTTCGGCTGGTTGCTCGGCAACTACGTGATGGTGACCAACGCGGCCTCGTCAGGCGCGCGCTACTTCGCGGCGCAACGCGGCACCGCCACACCGTATACCGCCACCAAGACGCAGGTGGTGAGCTCGGCCGCTTATCTGAACTCGGGGAATCTCTCGATCACGACCTACGTCAACGGAACGCAGTGCACGAGCGATTCGGATTGCGCGACCGCGCTGTCGGCCGCCGCGAGTGCTCCGGCGACCGTCACCGTCACCTACAGCTCGTTTTCCGCACTCTTCAAGGGCACGTTGGCCGGGCTGATCGGCATGCCCGGCTCCCTGAACTCAACGATGGTGGAGCGTGTGCAATGAACCCAACAAGCCATCCGCCTGGCCGGAGCACCAACATGAACAAGACTCTTGCACGCCACCGCGCACGCGCCGGACAACGCGGCTCCGTGTCCGTCATCGTCGCGCTGTCGTTGATCGCGCTGCTGGCGTTCACGGCCGTCGCCGTGGATGTCGGCTATCTGATGTTCAGCCAGCGGCGTCTGCAGGCCGCCACCGACGCGGCCGCGCTTGCCGGCGCGATGGATCTGTGGACCAAGAGCTGGGCAACCGCCTCGGGCAATGCACAGAATTATGCCGCGGGGCAAACCGCCAGCACGAGCAACACGCTGCCGGGCAATGTCACGGTCACGAGCACGTCGATTCAGGGGCTCAAGCTGGCGAGCGTGACCTTGCCCTATGCGCAGGCGGTCTCGGGCTACAACGGCATACAGGTGACGCAGCAGGCCAGCGTGCCGACGTTCTTCGCGCGGGCCATCGGCATCAAGTCGTCGACGATCTCGGCCACCTCGAAGGCGGGCGCGGGCGGCGGCACCCAGGCGGCCCAATACAACGTGATGATCATTCTCGACACCACCGCGTCGATGAATACGACGGACAGCAACTGCAAGAACGCCAAAGGTGTGGCGCAGACCCGGGAAAATTGCGCGAAGGCCGGCGCCCTTCAGCTGCTGACGGGGCTGACCAACGCCGGGGACAACGTCGGCCTGATGGTGTTTCCGCCCATGTCGTCCACCTACAACTTCTCCTGTTCGAAAACGCAGCCCGGCACCGGCAGTAGTTATTCCGCCATTGCTTCGGGTGCCAGTTCAACGCTGGCGGGGTACCAGATCGCTTCGCCGTCTTCGGGCTTTCTGAGCAGCAGCGGTTCGGCGAATACGAGTTCCGGCGTGGTACAGGCGCTGGGGGGCGGCAGTTGCGGCGGCCTCTCGGCGATAGGCGGTCTCGGCACGTTCTACGGCGACGCGATCACCCAGGCGCAAAGCGCCTTGAGCACGCTTTCGGCATCGCAGAACCCGGCGGGACAGAATGTCATCGTGCTGCTGAGCGACGGCGACGCGACATCCAGCAAAGCCCAGTTGGGTAGTACCTTTAGCAGTACCTATAACCAGGAATGCCAGACCGCCATCAACGATGCGGGCGCAGCCAAGACGGCGGGGACGCTGATCTATACGGTCGCGTATATCGGCGGCGAGTCGGCCTCGTCCACCTGCAGCGACGGCTCGGACAGTCTTTCGCCGTGCGCCACGATGGCGTCGATCGCGACCAGTTCGGCTTATTTCTACTCGGACACCTGCTCCAATGCGACGGGCGGCACCGCCAGCCTCAGCACGATCTTCGGGCAGATCACGTACACGTTGACCAAGCCGCGGCTGATTCCCGGAGGCGCGACCTGAAGCCGGGCGCAGGATGCCGCGCCGGTTTTGGCGCGGCGCGTCCCTCGTGCCTGTACTTGCGCTCGCGCTTGTTACGCGGCGGCCGGCCGCGCCAAAACCGCCGTTCCATAGCACAGCACTTCCGTCACGCCAGGGGCCACTTCAGTCGCGTCGTAGCGCATCCCCACAATGCCGTTAGCGCCGAACCCAACTGCCTGCGCCAGCATGCGCTCATACGCGTCTTCCCGGGCGCGCTCGCACAGCGACGTATAGAGGGAGATGTTGCCGCCGAAAATCGTCTGCAGCGACGCACCGATCGAACCCACCACCGAACGCGAACGGACAATGATCCCCCGCGCGATACCGAGCGACTGCTCGACCGTGTATCCGGGAATTTCAAATGCGGTCGACACCATGTGACGTTCTACCATTGCGCGCTCTCAAGTTGGATGGCCAGTGGTAGGCAGCTTGCCGTCACGGCGCACGCGGCGCAAGAGTTTTGACGCACGCAGCTTGCGTACGCGTTTGATCAGGCGCAACAGCGGCGATTTGTGCAGGCGTGCTAACTCGCTCCTGACCTCGGCCAATGCCGCGCGTGTCGAGGCGAGTTCGCTCAGCAGGATCTCGTCGATACCCACACCGTCGATCAGCGCGACATCCACCATCCGGGTGGCGCGCCCCGCCGATACCTGCGGCTGCGGCCAGTTCGCCGCCGCGCCGAACGCCATCACCTGGGTGGCCTGGGCCAGCTTGCTGGTCCAGAGCACCAGCGCATCGGCGTCGACGCTCCCGCTGCCCGCCAGGGTCCGCGCGAAATCCAGGGCTTCCAGGTGGACCTGCAATCCTTCGACGGCATCGAAGCCCACGCTACGTTCGGTCGCCTCTTCGCGGCGCGCGCTGCCGAACGACGGCTTGAGGCCGGTGAGCTCGCCGATCCACTGTTCGGCGCCCGCGATATATGCCGGTGAATGGCCCGCCAGATCGCAGTCGAAGATCGCATGGGCGTGCGTCGCCGCGTCTCTTAGCGTCAACAGCCAGTGCGCGAGAAAGGCCCGGTAGGCCTGCAGCGGCGTGATCGCCGCAATGTGTTCCTTATAGACGGCGAGATACGCTTCGACCGTCTGTGCTTGCGCATCGCCGGTCGGTGGCGGCAGCACGACGCCCAGCGCAGCCATGGTCTGCTGGACGAGCGGCACGTGCCGGTTCAACGCCAGCACCACAAACGGCACGGCAACAAAGTGCGGATTGCGATGCGCGGCGAACAATTGCCAGCACGACTGCCACTGCGAGATCGGATTTTTCTCGACCACGATATGCACAGCATCGGGAAAGGTGGCGCGGAACCACTGCAGGCGGCCTAGCGAGCGGCAGAACTTGAGGACCGGCACGCGGCCCTGGTCGTGCGCGCTGCGCATGAGGCCGCGCACATAGGCCTCGAGACGTTCGGCGGCCTCCGGGGTTTGGCCGTCGAGGCGGTCGATCGAGAACACCGCGTCGTAGCCGGGGATACCGCGCCCCTGCGGGCCCAGCAGGTGAGCGAACTCGGCAAAGTACGGCGCCTCCAGCGCCGGGTGACCCGAACGCCAGCTATTAGCCGTGCTGCTCGCCAGCTTGTCCGTGTCGATCGTCGCCAGCATTTCGTGCAAGGGCTCGTAGTAGGCGGTGACGTTGTCGAGCTTGCGAAAGCATGACCATAACCACGTTCCGGCCGTTCTGTAACCGGTATGAAGGAAGACGGCCTGGCATTGAGCGTTCATGGTGTCTGGGGAAAAAGCATGCGGTTGCACCGGACAGGGTCCGGGCAAGGTTGAGGGAGCGCGGGGGTCATGCGAAGCTTGGATTGGCGCGCATCTGGTCGAACGCGCGAGAGACCTGCCTGACGGACAACATGTATTTCCAGTAACGCTCTTTCAGAAACCCGGTGGGCAGAAAGGTGCTGCCGATCAGCACCTGCCCCGCCCCCCAGTCCGGCCGCCAGGTATGCGCAATGCCGCGGCGCATGAACAGCGACAGCGTGGGAATATGCAGGCTCGACGCCAGATGGCCGATTCCCGAGTCGTTGCCGATAAACCAGCCGGATTCGAAAACCCACGCGGCGACGTTGTCGAGCGAACCCAGGTCGGGCAGCGCGAGGCCAAGACGTTCGATGTGAATCCAGTCGGCGCGCTCTTGCGGGGCGACGACGAACTCCGGACTGAAGCCCAGTTCGCGCAGTTTGATGGCAAGGCGGATGAAACGCGAAGGCAGCCAGCACTTGTCGGCGGTGCTGGCGGTGGGGTGAATCGCCACGCGCAGCGGGTACTTCCTGTGTTGCAGTCCGGCAGGCGCCGTCATGCCGTTGCTCTTATGCGCGCTCGCCAGACCGAACTCGTCCTGGCAAAAACGTGCGAGCCGGTCCGCCATCGAATGCGACGATCGCACCCGGCAAATGTGATCGAGCAGGATCACGCGCGGATGGACCTGCTCGAGGCCAGCGAACGGCTTGTTTCGATGCATCTGGATAACGCGGTCGAAGCCGCCCAGCCTTGCCGCGAGATCGCCGGCGCTCAGGTCGTCTTCTGTTGCGACATCCGGAAACCAGTCGCGCAACGCATGGATCTGCCGGCCGAACACCGTGACCGCAATACCGCTTTGCTGCAGATTGCGCGCAATCGTCATCATCAGCAGCGAATCACCGATTGCTGGCGAAAGAACCAACGCTACGCGAGAGATTGGCGGTACAGCCGGCCACATAGGTCAATCCGGATAACGCGCCCAATGGTGGGAGAACGCTTGCCCGCCCGGAAATGCATCACCGCCTTCCGAACCAGCAGCAGTCTAGAACCGATGCATATTATTAAAGTTACAGAATCGGTTACGGTCGTTTACGTCTGCATAACTTGACGGGGCGCCGCAGCACGGCGAGGCACAATGTCAAATTGACTTGACGTCGAGACCGTCTGGCTGAAAGAATGAAGAAACGCGACGGGTCATATCAATGCGCACACGACGGGGAAATCCTGGACGCCCTGTCCAGGCTGCAACGCGCAATCTCCGCACCCGGAAAATCGGCGGCGACGATCTTCTGATCTGGGGCGGCGTATCGATCGGGGGCTTGTTCACGGTCGTGCTGGCGATACTCGTCTGGTACCTCTGAGCCTTTAACGTTCGGAGTCCGTATCGAATGGCGCGGACCGATCGCCGCGCTGCGCATCATTCTTCGCCCCACTTGCGCCGCTAGCGCGACGCGTGTTCTCCCGACTTACTCCGCACCGTCGGTCTCGATTGCCGGCGTGACAGCGTGGGGCGCGATCGAATTCGCGAATGCCGTCGAACCGGGAAAGATGACCGGGATAATCTGCTGAAGCTGGATGGCACACGCCTGTGCTTCGCCGGGCGCATTTAACTCCAGCGCTTCCAGAAGATTGACGAAGGTCGCGAGGAAAGCGTCGGCAACCGGCGTTGCACGCGAGCGTTCGCGCAGGTAAGCGACGTAGCCGAACAGATCCTTGACGAACTCCACTTGCCGGACGGCAAACTGCTCGCCATCCAGTGCGTCGGAAACGATGGCGTCCGAGGCAAGCGCATGTAATGCGACGGGCAAACGGATGGAGGAGAATTCGCTCATGTGGCAGGCCTCGAGAGCGCAGGCGCCCGTCGAAAATGGTGAGCCCTATCGCGTCTCCGCGAGACGTGCGCAGCTATGATATAAATGTCGAATGAATTTGACAGATTTAGCCAATTTTTGATTCTTTCATTCGACTCAGCGCGCGTCAAGTGAATTTGACACCATTCTAACTATCGAACACCATGAACGATTGGAACGCCCTATTCGATGAAGTAAAAGCGAAGGGTCAGTTCGGTAGCGACGCCCAACTGGCGGAGAGCCTCGGCCTGACGCGCGCGCAGATTTCGGCCTGGCGGACCGGCAAAAGCGACCTCGGCACGCTGACCAAGCTCAAGCTGCTCGACGTGCTCGGCTATGCCGACCTCCGTTCGGCCGTGCTGAGCCTGGTGCCGGAGAAGAGCCGCGATCATATGATTGCGCAGCATCTGTTGCTCGCACAGCGGGTCACGCGTGGCGCGCAAGTCGTTGAAGAAGAAGTGCTGCCTATCCAGGCGAGTCAGCACAAGCCCGAGGCCAACCGGCTGCTGGCGGCCCTGCCGGCCGAGGAGCGCGAGCGTCTCACCCCGCACCTGTCACCCGTGTCGCTACCCTTGGGGCATGTCGTCTACGAGTCAGGGGATCGTCTGAGCCACATCTACCTGCCGACCACAGCGGTCGTGTCGATGCTGCATGTCATGGAAAATGGCGCGTCGGCGGAAATCGCCGTGGTCGGGAAAGACGGCCTGCTCGGCGTCACCATGTTCATGGGCGGCGAGACCATACCGAGCCGAGCCATTGTGCAAAGCGCGGGCGAGGCTTACAGGCTGAGCGGCGATGTCGTGCGCCAGGAGTTTGCGCGCGGCGGCGCGGTCCAGCATCTGTTTCTGCGCTACACACAAACACTGATTACGCAGATTGCGCAGACCGCCGTCTGCAACCGCCATCATTCGATTGCGCAGCAATTCTGCCGCTGGCTGCTGCTGACGCTCGACCGGGTCGAATCGAACGAGATTCGTATGACCCAGGAGTTGATCGCGAACATGCTGGGCGTGCGGCGCGCGGGGGTGGCCGAAGCGGCGGCCAAGTTACAGGGCGACGGTGTGATCCGCTACCGGCACGGCGTCATCGAGGTACTCGACCGGCCGGCCCTTGAAGCGCACGCCTGCGAATGCTACGGCGTGGTCAAACGGGAATGCGACCGGTTGTTTAGCCGCTTCCTCTGAGAGGGGTCCGGTCGTCAGACCTCGCTGGTCCCCAGCACGTCCCCATGCTTGACGACCGTAGCGATCCAGCTATGCAACTCATGCCGGTCCATCTCCAGCAGCAGCTCCGGCAAGCCGGGTGTGTCGGCTACCGCCAGTACGTTATGCAGCGCGAGAAACGCCTTGGTTTGCGAATACATCACGTGAGCGAGACGCTTGCGCGCTTCCGGGTGAGCCACGCCGGCCGCGTGCGTATCGATGATGGCGTGCGACAACTTTTCGCTGACGTAGCTAAGCGGCACGCCCTGTCGAATTTCGCGTGCCGTGTACGCTGGCCCTCTGGATGACAGATTCAGACTCACAGCCATTCCTCAAATATTTGCAGACGCATCGAATATCACTCTATCGGTATGCCTAACTACCTGCACGGGTGGACCGGCCGGTCGCAAAACGCTTTGAGGTGCGACGGCCTCAGCCTCATCAGGATAGCGCTGCGCGTTTCGCGCGAGGTTCGGAACCGGTAATGTCGGATCGTAAACGGAATGACACGATCGATCTGTGGATCGTTCGTCTATATTTGTGTCGATTTGTCACAGGCGCTTCACGTTCGCCCGGCGGCGCTCCGGCTTTTGCCCGAAGGACGCTCCCCGTCTACCCGGTTGCCGGCAAAGGGTGACTCGCCGCGCAAGCCCATCGTAGCGAGTATTTTGCCCGCACAGCCGCGGCGCCGATACGCTCCCACACCCTTATGAGGCGGCGCAGGTGGAAACATTGATCGGAGGAAATATACCGGTTCCGCCGCTTCAACGCCGCTTCAACGCCGCTTCTAACGCTTGCGCCGATTCTCCACGGCGAACTTGATCAGCTCCGCCTGCCCTTCAATCTCGAGCTTGCGTTTCATATTGAGCCGGTGGGTCTCCACCGTGCGCACGGACAAGCCATTACGTTGTGCAATCTGTTTGCTGGAGAGTCCTTCCGCGAGCGCATCGAGAATGTCCCGCTCGCGTGGCGTCAATTGCTCGACGGGCGTTGGCATGGCCGAAGCCTGGATCATCCGCTCCCCGAGCCCCGCACTGAAGAACGTGCGCCCATCGAGTACCGCGGCAATCGCCTGAACAATCTCCGTCGCGGGCGAATCCTTCAGCACGTAGCCGCTCGCGCCGGCCCGCACCGCCTGTGTCAGATACTCGATGTTGTCGTGCATCGACAGCATCAACACCCGGATCGCCGGAAACCGCTCATGGAACACACCGGCGAGCGCGATGCCGTTCATCCCGCTCATGCCGACATCCATCAGCGCGAGATCGGGATTTTGCTCGGCCGCGAGCGCCAGCGCGTCATCCGCGCCGCCCGCTTCGCCGACCACCTCGAGATTCGGCACCGCTTCGAGCCGCGCGCGCAAGCCGTCGCGCACCAGAGGATGATCGTCGACCAGAATCAGCCGGGCTGCACGGGACGGCGCGTCGTTCATAGCGAGTTTTCCTGCAAGGTTTGCGGAGCCTGTGCACGTGCCCCGACCGGCACATGCGCCGTCACATTCGTATGACCCGGCTGCGACACCAGAGACAAGCTGCCGCCCAACGTATCGAGCCGCTCGCGCATGTTGCGCAGGCCGATGCCGCCACGCGGATCGGCAAGCGCACGCTGCACATCGAAGCCGCAGCCGTTATCGGCAATCGACAAGGTGACGGCGCTGGCCGACACCTCGAGCGACAGCGACGCGCGCGAGGCCCGCGCATGCCGCACGATATTGGTCAGCGCTTCCTGGGCGATCCGGAACACCACCGTGTTGACGGCATCGGGCAACACGGCGGCATGGGTGTGGGCGATCTGCGTGAAGCCGATTTCGATCCCGGCCTGCTCGCTCAGTTCGCGCGTGAGTTGCTGCAGCGCCGCGGCGAGCCCGAGGTCGTCGAGCATGGCCGGCCGCAGCGCATGCGAGATGCGGCGCACTTCGCGCAGCGTATCGCCGAGGCGCGCGAGGCTGGTGGCCAGCGCGGCCTCCGCCGCCGGCACGCGCGCCTCGCCGCGCTCGAAGCGCATCAGCGCCGATTCGAGCAGCAGCTTCACCGACACCATCATCTGGCTGATACCGTCGTGCAGTTCGCGCGACAGCCGCGCCCGCTCCTTTTCCTGCGACTCGACCACCTGCTGCGCGAGCCGCTTCAACTTCGCATCGGCGCTGCGCGACTCGCTGACGTTCAGCACCAGCGCGCACAGCGCAATCACGCCCAGCCCGGTCAGCGCGATCGCGTCGATCCACATCATCGTGCGCTCGATGTTGGCCGACGCGCGCTGGTCGATGCTCGCGAGCGTCGTATCGACGTCGTCCAGATAGATGCCGGTGCCGACCAGCCAGCCCCAGCGCTCGAGCGGCACGACATAGCCGAGCTTCGGCTCGAGCTTGCCCGTCGACGGGCGATGCCACACATAGCGCACATAGCCGCCGCCGCGCGCCGCCGCAGCGATCAACTGCTGGATCACCAGCGCGCCTTGCGGGTCGCGCATGGTCCACAGATCGCGGCCCACAAGATCCGGCTCGCGCGGATGCATCAGCGAGCGGCCATGCATGTCGTACACAAAGAAATAGCCGTCCTTACCGAAATCCATCTTCTCCAGCGCCGCGAGCGCGCGGCTGCGCAACATTGCGTCGTCCCGTGCGTTATCGCGCGAGGCGTCGTAAAGTGGCTCGATGGTGCTCGTCGCCAGTTCGACGTAGTGCTTGAGTTCGATCTCCTTGCTCGCCAGATAGGCGGCCTGCATCGTCGCATGCTGCGTCCCGGCGAGCGCCGTCGCCTCCTGGCGGACACCGATTTCGATCCCGGCAATAGCGGCCAGAAACGGTACGATGGCGAGCAGGAAGATCTTCGCTTTGAGTTTCATCGCTGAAAGGACGGATGGACGGTCTACGTAATTGTACGTAGCGTGCTTACGTAGTTGTGCGCTTGTAAGGAGGGAGACGAAAGCGAATACTACACGCCCAGGACGCGGCCCGCATTCGTCGATGCGCCGCGCCGTGCGGCGCGTAGCAATGCATGCGCCGACGATCGACCATTCCTATAAATATATGGCGTTTCAGTTTCAAACCTAAGGAGAAATTCGTGGAGACCACTCATCCGGCCGGCCGTTCATGGCTATGGCTCATCTTGCTGCTTCCGTATATCGCCCTGTTATGGCTGCCGTTCTATAACGACACGCGTCCTTCGTTCGCCGGCTTTCCGTTCTTCTACTGGTATCAGTTCCTGTGGGTCCCGCTCACGTCGCTGCTGATCTACGTCGTGTACCGAGGTCTCAAATGAGCGGATCGATTCCAGTCAACCCGGTCGCAATGGCCGTTTTCATTTTCTTCTTCCTGCTGGTTACCGTAGTGGGTTTCTTCGCGGCGCGCTGGAAAGCAGGCGACCTCACGCAGTTGCATGAGTGGGGCCTCGGCGGCCGGCAATTCGGCGTAGTAATTTCGTGGTTCCTGGTGGGCGGCGATTTCTATACCGCCTATACCGTGATCGCCGTGCCGGCGCTGGTGTATTCGGTGGGCGCCTATGGCTTCTTTGCGCTGCCTTATACGATCATCGTGTATCCGTTCGTGTTCGCAGTGATGCCGAAGCTATGGCAGATCGCCCATGCGAAAAATCACATCACGGCAGCCGACTACGTGCAGGGCGAATACGGCGGCAAGTGGTTCCCGGCTGCGGTGGCGCTCACGGGCATTGTCGCGACCATGCCGTATATCGCGCTGCAACTGGTGGGCATGCAGGTGGTGATCAAGGGCCTCGGCGTGGACGGCGAACTGCCGCTGATCGTCGCGTTCGTGATCCTCGCGCTCTACACCTACACCAGCGGCCTGCGGGCGCCGGCGATGATCGCCTTCGTCAAGGACATCATGATCTACATTGTCGTAATCGCGGCAGTGTGGCTGATTCCAGCGAAACTCGGCGGCTACGCGCATGTGTTCGATGCAGCCGATACGTATTTCAAGGCCAAGGGCGGCGCGACCGGCATCATCCTGAAGCCGACCCAGTTCACCGCGTATGCGTCGCTCGCGCTCGGCTCCGCGCTGGCCGCGTTCATGTATCCGCATACGATGACGGCGGTGCTGTCGTCGTCGTCCGCGGCAACGGTGCGCAAGAACGCCATCTTCCTCCCGGCGTACACGCTGCTGCTCGGCCTGATCGCGCTGCTCGGCTATATGGCGATTGCAGCCGGCGTGCATGTGAAGTCCGCTTCGGATGTCGTGCCGGCGCTGTTCGGTACGCTGTTCCCGTCGTGGTTCGTCGGCTTTGCCGCGGCGGCGATTGCGATCAGCGCGCTGGTGCCGGCCGCCATCATGTCGATTGGCGCCGCTAACCTGTTCACGCGCAATCTGTGGCGTCCGATCGTCTCGCCGGATATGTCGTCCAGCGCCGAAGCCTCGACGGCGAAGATCGTCTCGCTGGCGGTGAAGTTCGGCGCGCTGCTGTTCATCGTGTTCCTGCCCACGCAGTACGCGATCGATCTGCAATTGCTCGGCGGCGTGTGGATCCTGCAGATTTTCCCGGCCATCGTGTTCTCGCTGTACACGCGCCGCCTGAATACGCCGGGGCTGTTCCTCGGCTGGCTGGTGGGGATCGTGCTGGGGACCGGGCTGGCGATTTCGCAAGGCCTGAAGCCGGTGTTCGCGCTGCATCTGGGCGATGCGACGTATCCGCTGTATATCGGCCTGATTGCGCTGGCAGCGAATATCGTGGTGACGTTCGTGGTGTCGGTGGTGACGCCGAAGCGCGTGAGCGTTAGCGTTTAAGAAGTTGGTTGAGCGGGCCGGCCTCGATTTCGCAGGCCGGCCCGCGAAGTGGCGTTTCGTTAGTGGCGTTAGTGGCGCTGGCAGCGTCCACGGCATCCAAAGCGTCCAGGCTCCCCTCAAGCTGGCTCGCCCTTCGCCTCACTCAGTATCCCGGCAAGAACGGCGCGTTCAGATTGAACGCGCTCAACCCGACATACCCCGGCGGTTCGTCAGTCAATACCACGTCGCGGCCCGGTTGCCATGCAGCGGCGGCCCGTTCGGCCTGCTTGCGCTGATCGAACGAGACGCCGGTCCTGCCCTCCGCCAACGACGTCTTCGCAAGCGCGTAACCATTCGCTGCCGAAACCACCAGCCACGCACAACCGCGTCGCAAGTCACGGCTCACACCCGTACCCATCAGGTAGGTCCAGCCCAGGTCGTACTGCGCCTTGTTATTGCCGCCACGGGCGCCGAGCGTCAGCCACTTGAGCGCCGCGGCGTAGTCGAGCGTCGCATACTTTCCGTGCTGGTACACGCTGCCCACAATGCCTTGTGCGTTCGCGTCGCCCTGCTGCGCCGCACGCAGCATCCAGCGCATGCCCTCGGCGTTGTCTTCGGCCACCCCACGTCCGAGCATGTAGAAGCGCCCCACCGAGATTTCCGATTCCGTATAGCCGCTATTGGCCGCCTTGCGATACCACGCCAACGCCTGGGCATCGTCCTTCGGTACGCCGGCGCCATGCTCGTAGAGATAGCCCACCCCTGCTTGACCCGTCGGGTCGCCCAGCGCGGCAGCTTTCGCATACCAGGTCATCGAGGCCTTGTAGTCCGGCTTGCCGTCGATGCCTTTGTAGAACAGGCTGCCCAGTTCGTCATAGGCCGCCCCATCGCCGCGATCCGCGCCTTTGCGAAGCCAGTCATAGGCTTGCGCACCGTCGGCCTTCACGCCGAGACCCGCGGCGTAAAGCCGGCCGATGCCCGTATAAGCCTGCGCGAAACCCTGTGCCGCCCCCTGTCAGATACAAGCCGCCTGGTCCAGCCTGCGCCATTGCGTTGCCTTCCAGCGCGTGCTTGCGGTAGAGCGCTTCCGCCCTGGCATAGCTTTGCGGACCCGGCTGCCGCAGCACATAAAACGACGCGAGTCCAAGGTCGCCCAGCGGATCGCCCGCCTTCGCGGCCTGGTTGAACAGGGCGAGTGCCGCCGCGTCGTCGCGAGGCAACCCTTGACCGAGCATGAGGAGCGTGCCGAGGTCCACCTGCGCTTGCGCGTTGCCCGCCTTCGCAAGCGGCTGCAGTTCGGTCAGCGCATCGGCAAAGCGCTGTTGCTGCATCGCCTGCTCGGCGCTTTTGATATCGGCTAATACGTGCGGCGCGTAGAGTGAAAGCGCGCCGGCAATGAGAAGCGCACTTGAACAAACAGGGCGCAGCGTGGCGATAAAGTTCGGTCGGGTCACGGAGCGGTACCAGGCGAATGCGTGTTGAGTGAGATGCGCTGTCACGAGGCCGCCGCGTTACAGATAGTCGGGCATCGTCAGCGGCGCCCTCGGACGCGGCACACGGCTCATCTGCAGCATCGTCAAAGCGAGCGCGCCGATGATCGACGTCAAGGCAATCGCGACGCCCCACAGCATGTCATAGGGACGGTAAGCCGGGCCCAGATAACGCGCGAGTGCCGGCGCATAGGGCAGATATCCGAGCAGCGCGAAAGCGTCGACGACAACGAACACCATCAGCGCAACACCGCTGCGCCACACGCGCGAACCCTTCTGCGACAGGAGCGCCCCGACAGCGATCAACACGGCCGATGCGATCAGCGTAGTCCAGGCCGGACAGCCGGGCAGCACGCGCACGATCCAGCCCGCCGTCGTGCACATGGTGAGGTGGGTCAGGTAGAGCAGCGTGCTCGACAGTACGAAGCACAGCGTGGCGAAGCGCGCGCGCCATCCCGAGGCGGCGTTGTGCCGCGCCGCGTCGTCGCGCAGATAGTGCGTGCCCGCACGGCTGAACAACACCGCTGTCGTCGCTGCGGCAACAGGCACCGCGCACAACGCAAGCGGCCACGGCGCCACGATGAAATACGCAAGGAGTGCCAGGCACGCCGCGCACGCGTACGACACGCGTCCCCAGCCGCGACCGCGCAGCAGCGCGAGGCCGGAGATCAGCGTGACCAGCGACCACAGCAGCGCAATCAGCCACAGCCAGCGCTGCGCGACAGGATAGGCGGCGTAAAGCGACGCCGACGCATGCCAGTACGCCCACACGAAGCTCGCGAACGACGCGAGTGACAGAACGGACTGCAGGATCATCGAGAAAATCGCGATCCGCACGGTGGTGTAGCGCCTCACGGCACTATGCGTGGACGGTAAATTGGCTGAGGACAAGGCGTAGCGAGGTGGGTAGAAAGGTCTAAGCGGAATGCTTTCTACCCTGCTATATCGGCTCGTCCGCTCGCACCTTGAGGGCACGCGCTCGACGCAAACGTCAAACGCTGCTGTCCCGCGACCGGGCATCCACCCCGCAACACCCAGTCGCGCACCGCCTTAATTAATGCTTCGGCTGAAAACCCGGCTCGCCCATCTGCCACAGCGCGAATGCCCACTCGTCGGCGAGCAGGTTGGCGTACTGCGACACGCTCGAACCGAAACCGTGACCCGCGTCGTAGTCGATGCGCAACAGCACCGGCCGCCCGCTGCTCGTCGCCGCCTGCATCCGCGCCGCCATCTTCAGCATGTGCCACGACGAGACGCGCGGATCGTTGGCGCCGGTCGTGAAGATGATCGCAGGGTACGGCGTGCCGTCATGAATGTGCGTATAGGCGCTCATGCCGTAGAGTGCATGAAAGCCCGCCTCATCCGATGACGAGCCCATCTCCGGCACGTTCGGCGGTCCATTGGGTTCCGTCTCGAAGCGCAGCGCATCGGACAGGCCCACGTCGTCCATCACGACGCGGAACAGGCCCGGGTTGATCTCCATCGCGCCGCCCATCACGAAGCCACCCGCGCTGGCGCTGTTCGCCGCCAGATACTTCGACTGCGTGTAGTGCTGATCGATCATGTACTGCGCGCTCGCGTTGAAATCGAGCAAGGTGTTGATCTTCCAGAGCTTCTGGCCGGCACGGTGCCAGGCATCGCCATATTCGCCGCCGCCGCGCATATGCGACACCGCGATGATGCCGCCCTGCGCGAGCCACGCTTGCCACGCGGGACGATACGCCGGATCGATCGACACCCCGTAGCTGCCGTAGCCGAACACAACCGTCGGATGCGAGCCGTCGCGTTTCACGCCCTTCTGCGCGATGATCGACACCGGAATGCGCGTGCCGTCATAGCTGATAGCAAACTCGTCGTGCGCTTCGACATCGGCCGACTCGGACTTCGCCGGCGGAATCAGCCCGGTATCGGTCGCGGCGTTGCTCTTCGGATCGTAGGCGAACTCACGCGGCGCTTTCACCCAGCCCTGCAGGTTGAACATGACGCCCGGCTCGCGCGGATCCGTCGTCAAGCTCGCCACCGTGCCGCCGAAGGGCAACGCGATGTCCTGGCTCTCCTTGCCGTCGAAGGACACTCGCTTTAGCTGGAAGCTCGCACCCGCACGTTCGCCGACATACATCGCATCGTTAGCCAGCACGAAAGCGTCGATCACGTTCGGGCCTTCCGGCACGACGACGTCCGCATGCGCGAGATCCGGATGCGCAGCCGACAGCGAAAGAATCTGGAAGCGCGAAGCACCCTTCTCCGACAGCAGATACAGGCGGTCGCCGTGCAGATGCACGTCAGTCACGCCGTCTGCGGTTTCCGCAAATTTTTGCCAGGGCGTGTCCGCACCATGGATCTGATCGAGTCTCGCCACATAGAAGATGTTGGGGTTGTCATCCATGTTGTGATTCACCACCGCAACCGCATAGGGCGAATCCGGCGACAGCAATACATAGGTCGCCTGACCTTCCGCCACCTCGAGCTTCGCCGACACGCCGCGGCCAAACACGGCCTCGTCGCCCTCGCCGTTGGGATTCTGGCCGAGCACGTGGAGATAGGTCACGGCGTTGTACTTGCTCTTCGCCAGCGGCGTGTCCGGCCCCGGCTTCGGATAGCGCAGATAGAAGAACGAGCGGTTGTCGTTGCGCCATGAGACGACGTCGTCGCCGGCACGGTCGATGACTTCGGCGGTATCGCTGCCCGACTGCGTGTCGATCACATGCAGCACGCTGTTTTCCGAGCCGCCTTCGGAGATGCCATACGCCACGTAGCGGCCATCCCATGAAGGCGAATACCAGTCCAGCGCGGAGTGGTGGGCGCTGTCTTTCGCCAGCTTGGCCGGGTCCACCAGAATGTGTTCCTCGCCGTTGACGCCGTCGCGGTAAGCGAGCTTGGGCAGATTGGCGCCCGGCTCCCGCACCTGGTAGAAGATGCGCTCGCCGCGCCGCCTGAAGTCGCCGCGATGCAGGTCGTTACCCGTCAGCGCATCGATGCGTTGCGCAAGCGCGGCGCGGCCGGGAATCGCATCGAGCACCTTGCGTGTGTAATCCGCCTGCGCTTTCATCCAGCTCTGCACTTCGGGGTCCTTCAGGTTCTCCATGTAGCGGTAATTGTCGACGACCGGCGTACCGAAGTAGGTATCCGTCACCGGACGCACAGGCGCCACCGGCGGAGCGTCGGCGGCATGCGCCGCAGCGGAGGCGGCGAGCAGGACAGCAGCAAGCGTGACGGCCGTGAAAGACTGGGTTGGTTTCATTCGAGCTTCCAAAGATACGAGGCGCCGCAAGATTAACGCGACTTGCGGCAGCCGGGCTAGAGAGTCAAAAATCGCGGACGTGAACCCCGCCACGCCCGCTCGACGTGTGTGCTACGGCTACCGCTACGGTTTCGGTTTCGGCTCCGGCTGAAAACCCGGCTCGCCCATCTGCCACAGCGCGAACGACCACTCGTCGGCGAGCTGGTCGGCCGCCTGCGAGAGGCTGGAGCCGATCCCATGACCCGCGTCGTAGTCGACCCGCAACAGCACCGGACGTCCGCTGCTGGTCGCCGCCTGCACGCGCGCCGCCATCTTCAGCATGTGCCACGACGCCACGCGCGGATCGTTGGCGCCGGTGGTAAACATCACCGCCGGATAGGGCGTGCCGTCCTCCACGTGCGCATAGGCGCTCGTCGAGTACAGACCGTGAAAGCCGCTTTCCGTCGAGGTCGAACCAAACTCGGGCACGTTCGGCGGTCCGTTAGGCTCGGTCTCGCCGCGCAGGGTATCGGAATCGCCAACGTCGTCGAGGATCACATGGAACAGTCCCGGATCGATCTCCAGCGCGCCGCCCATCACGATGCCGCCCGCGCTGGCGGCGTTCGCCACCAGGTACTTCGACTGCGTGTAGTGCTGATCGATCAGGTATTGCGCGCTCGCGTTGAAGTCGAGCAGCGTGTTGATCTTGGTGAGCTTCTGACCGGCCCGATGCCACGCCTCGCCATATTCGCCGCCGCCGCGTATATGCGTCACCGCGACGATGCCGCCGTGCGCGAGCCACGCCTGCCATGTTGCGTCGTAGTACGGGTCCATGGAATCGCCATAGCTGCCGTAGCCGATCACCAGGGCAGGATGCGAGCCGTCGCGCGTCACGTCCTTGCGCGCGATGATCGACACCGGAATGCGCGTGCCGTCGTAGCTGGTGGCGAATTCATCGTGCGCCTCGATCTCGTCCGACTCGGTCTTCGCCGGCGGGATCAGTCCGGTGTCGACCGCAGCGTGGGTCTGCGGGTCGTAGGCGAGTTCGCGCGGCGCCTTGACCCAGCCCTGCAGATTGAACATGACGCCGGGCTCACGCGGGTCGACCGTCAAACTGGCGACGCTGCCCGCAAACGGCAAACCGATTGCCTGGCTATCCTTACCGTCTAGCGATACGCGCTGGAGCTGGAAACTTGCGCCCGCACGCTCGGCGAGATAGATGGCGTCGCCGGCGAGATCGAACGAGTCGATCACGTTGGCGCCTTCGGGCACCACCACCTCGGCATGCACGAGATCCGGACGATCGAGCGGCATCGAGAGGATCTGAAAACGCGACGCGCCCTTCTGCGACATGAAGTACAACCGGTCGCCGCGCAGGCGCACATCGATCACGCCGTCTTCGGGCGCGGCGATTTTTTGCCACGGTGTCTGAGCACCGTCGATCTGCGCGAGCGGCACCACGTAAAACGTATTGGGTGCGTTGTCCATGTTGCGGTTCGCGACGGCTACCGCATACGGCGAATCCGGCGCGAGCAGCACGTAAGTGCCCTGTCCTTCCGGCACGTCGAGGCTCGCAGATACGCCCCTGCCGAACACCGCCTGGTCCGCATTGCCGTCGGGATGCTCGCCGAGCACGTGGACGAACGTCACCGCGTTGTACTCGGTTTGCGACGGCGGCGTGTCGGGGCCGGCCTTCGGATAGCGCAGGTAGAAGAACGAGCGGTTATCGTTGCGCCAGGAGACGACGCAGCCGCTCGTACGGTCGATGCGCTCCGCGAGCGTCTTGCCGGTGCTCAGATCGACGACATGCAGCACGCTTTCTTCCGAGCCGCCTTCCGAGACCCCATAGGCCACATAGCGGCCATCCCAGGAGGGCGAAAACCAGTCGAGCGAGACATGATGCGCGCTGTCTTTGGCGAGCTTCGCCGGGTCCACCAGAATATGTTCCGCGCCGTCGATGCCGTCGCGATACGCGAGCCTGGGCAGATTGGCGCCCGGCTCCATCACTTCGTAAAAGAGGCGCTGGCCGCGGCGCGTGAACTGATCGCGGTGCAGGTCCTTGCCGCCCAGCGCGAGGATGCGTTGCGCGAGGGCAGCGCGGCCGGGGATCGCATCGAGCACCTTGCGCGTGTAGCGCGCTTGCGCTTTCATCCAGCGCTGGACTTCGGGGTCCTTCAGATTCTCCATGTAGCGGTAGTTGTCGACAACGGCCGTACCGAAGTAGGTATTTGTCACGGGTCGCACCGCTGCAACGGGTGGACCCTCAACCGCTTGCGCGGCCGTGGATGAGGCGAGTACTGCAACTGCGAGAGAGATGGCCAGGAAAGTCTTTGTTGGTGTCATTCGCGCTTCCAGAAGTACGAGATGCTGCTAAGCCTGGCCCACCGGATTGCTCCAGTCGCTCAGGCCTTCTCTTGCATTGAGTTCGATGAACGACGGCAAGGCGCGCACGCGGATGATGTAGGGCATGAGGTTCTCCCGGCTTGTGGCCTTGCGCGGCATGTTGCGGGTCCAGCGCATCAGCATCAGGGCGAGGAAGTCCGCGGTGCTGAGCCGGCCGCCTACGAGGAAGGCACGGCCGTCGGCAAGCGTTGCGCCGAGGCGCTCCCACGCTTCTTCGATGCGACGCTCCGCAAGTGCACGGACCGCTTGTGCGCCGGCCGGGTCGCCGTCGCTATCGGCGTAAAACCAGTCGCGCATCGCGGGCAGCAGTGTGTTGGCAAAGAAGACCATCCACTCGAACCACTCGGCGCGATCGGGCGAACCCGGTGCGGGTGCAAGACCGGCTGCGGGATGGCGCTCGGCCAGCAGCATCAGCAAGGCGGCGGATTCGTGACGCGGCACGCCGTCGACGATCAGCGTCGGCACGCGCCCCGCCGGATTCAGCCGCCGATACTCGGGGTCGTGCTGGGCGCCGGTGTCGATGTCGATGAGGCGTGCCTCGAACGGAATGCCCGCTTCGATCAGCATCCAGTGCACGGCCATGCTGGCCGCACCTGGCGAGTAATACAACACATAGCTCATGTCTCGACTCCGTTTCTGTGTCTTGCGACAACGTCGCCATACCCGGAATATTTGTCTATCGTGCCTTTCGACAACGCTTGCGTCCTGAGGCATCATCGGGATCGGCCAAGGGCGCAAGGGCTAGATGATCGGACAGCATGACGCCTTGCGCAAGCTGATTTGCGCGCTTATCGAGCGTGCAATGCAACATCCGATTCGCCGTGCATAGAGCCGAACGACAACGCCCTCACACGGCGGCCACACTCTCCCATTCCAACGCGAGGTATGCATGCTTTTCAATCCGGCCCGTCACGAACCGCTGCAAACGACCGCATGGGATGAGACTCGGGTGCGCCAGTTCATCACGCGGATCGTCAGGCAGACCGAGGCGCACATGAACGTGGACGGACTGTGGCCCACGCATCCCAACGACGGCGACGGCGAAGACAATCCGCGCGAGCCGCTCACGCCGCTCTATCACGGCGCATGCGGCGTGGTCTGGGCACTCGATTACCTCGCAGCCGTCGGCGCGGTCGAACTCGAGCGCGATCCGCTGGCGCATGCCGCGTCATTGCAAGCGTTGAATCGCGCGTGGCTCGAAGCGGATCACAACACCTCCTTCGGCGCGTGGATGATGGGCGAAACGCCCTGGCTGATGCTCGCGTACGGACGCGCGCCCAGCGAAGCGCTTGCCGACCAGCTCGCCGGACTGATCGCCGGCAATATCGACAACCCCACCCGCGAACTCATGTGGGGCTCGCCCGGCACGCTGCTGGCCGCGTCGTTGCTCCATGAGCGCACCCACGACGAACGCTGGGCCGAACTGTTTCGCCGGACCGCCGGCCAACTCGCGGCCGAACTGAAGTGGTCGGAAGAGCGCGGCTGTCATTACTGGACCCAGGATCTGTATGAGAAGGAGTGGACCTTCCTCGACGGCGTCCACGGTTTCGTCGGCACCGCACTGCCGCTGATACGCGGCCGGCATCTGCTCGACGCCGCCAGTTGGAGCGAATGGGAAAGCCGTATCGTCAACACACTGCAACGGACCGCGACGCTTGAAGGCGGCGCGGCCAACTGGCCGGCATTCCTAACGCCGCCCGAAGGCCGCAAGCCGACCATGCTCATGCAGTTGTGTCACGGTGCGCCGGGGTTCATCGTTTGCGTGGCGCATTTGCCGAGCCGCGAGCTGGACCCGCTGCTGCTCGCGGCAGGCGAGGCAGTCTGGGCAGCGGGACCGCTCACCAAAGGATCCAACCTGTGTCACGGCACAGGCGGCAATGGCTATGCGTTTCTCTGCCTTTACCAGCGCACGGGAGACATCAAGTGGCTTGAGCGAGCCCAGGCCTTCGCGATGCACGGCATCGCACAGACCGAGGCCGATGAAGCAACGCACGGGCAATTGCGCTACTCGCTGTGGACGGGCGACCTCGGCTTCGCGATCTATCTGTGGGACTGTCTGCGCGGCGCAGCGGCCTTCCCGACTTTGGATGTGTTCTACGGCGCGGCGGGGTGATCGGTTTGCGTGGCGTGGCGCTACCGCCGGCGCCACGCCGCACCAAACGGCCAAATATCGGGAAATTTCACGATGTGGCATGAGTCGCTGCACTACAAAAAATCGTGGTGCATGGCACAAAGCACCCGTTTCGCAATGCCGTCCCACATTCCACCATCCGGAACAAACTCAATAAGCCACTGTTTTATAACATTATTTTTTATCTGAACGATCACACCACCAACGCTTTCCCGGCGGCTCGCTGACGTAGACTCTTTTACATGAGCTGGCGTTCTGAGCGGCTGGATCGAGCGGCCTACCGCAACCGATCCGCGAAGCCTGCTTTTGAACCGGCCCGCGTCCCGCACGCAGGTCAGCCACGGAATCGCATTTTTTATGATGATCGGGAGAGAAAAAATGAAAGGCTTTCGCTTTGGCTCGACGGAAGGATCGTTCTACATTTTGCCCGGCAAGGACGGCTGGGAAGCGTCGTTCGGCAACGAAACGCTTGGGGCGTTCGACAGCCCCCAGCAGGCCGCCGACGACCTCGCACGCGGCGTGTGCTGTCCGCATCTGTCCGAATCCGATACTTCGACGCTTGAAATACCGGAGAAGATCGCCGACTGGGAAATCGTGCACGTCTGAGTGAATCCCACGCGCAAATGCGCCGCGGGCGGGTTGCAAGGCAGGGCCTAACGACCCCACCTTGCAACCCGCCCGCGGCGTTTTAACCGAAGCTTATTGACGCAAGTTCGTTGACGTCAGCTCATTGACGTCAGCTTCCTTACGCAACCGCATCCACGATCTTGTTGAGCGTAGCGCTCGGACGCATGGCCTGGCTCGTCAGATCGACGTTCGGACGGTAGTAACCGCCGATGTCCACCGGCTTGCCTTGCGCAGCCGCCAGCTCTTCGACAATCTTCGCTTCGTTCTCGGCCAGCGCCTTCGCCACACCGGCGAACTGTGCCTTCAATTCAGCGTCGTCGTTTTGCGCGGCCAGCGCCTCGGCCCAATACGTCGCCAGGTAGAAGTGGCTGCCGCGGTTGTCGATACCGCCCACCTTGCGTGCCGGCGACTTGTCGTTGTCGAGGAACTTGCCCGTTGCCTGATCCAGCGTCTTGGCCAGAACCTGTGCCTTCGGGTTGTGGTACGCGTTGCTCAGGTGTTCGAGCGAAGCGGCGAGCGCGAGGAATTCACCCAGCGAGTCCCAACGCAGGAAGCCTTCTTCGACGAGCTGCTGCACGTGCTTCGGCGCCGAACCGCCCGCGCCGGTTTCGAACATGCCGCCGCCGGCCATCAACGGGACGATCGACAGCATCTTCGCGCTGGTGCCCAGTTCCATGATCGGGAACAGGTCGGTCAGGTAGTCGCGCAGCACGTTGCCGGTGACCGAGATCGTGTCCTTGCCCGCACGAATGCGTTCGATCGAGAACTTCGTGGCTTCGACCGGCGTCAGGATGCGCAGATCCAGACCGTTCGTGTCATGGTCCTTCAGGTATTGCTCGACCTTCTTGATGATCTGGGCGTCGTGCGCACGCGCCGCGTCCAGCCAGAACACCGCCGGCGTGCCGGTCGCGCGGGCGCGGTTCACGGCCAGCTTGACCCAGTCCTGCACCGGCGCATCCTTGGTCTGGCACATGCGCCAGATGTCGCCTTCCTCAACGGCCTGCTCGAGCAGCACCGTGCCGGCTTCGTCCGTCACGCGGACCACGCCGTTCGCCTTGATCTGGAACGTCTTGTCGTGTGAACCGTATTCTTCCGCGGCTTGCGCCATCAGGCCGACGTTCGGCACGCTGCCCATCGTCACCGGATCGAATGCGCCGTGCTTCTTGCAGTCTTCGATCACAGCCTGATACACGTCGGCATAGCAACGGTCCGGAATCACGGCCTTGGCGTCGTGCAGCGCGCCGTCGGCGCCCCACATCTTGCCGGACTCGCGAATCATGGCGGGCATCGATGCGTCGACGATCACGTCGCTCGGCACGTGCAGGCTCGTGATGCCCTTGTCCGAGTTGACCATCGCCAGATGCGGGCGTTGTTCGTATTGGGCCTTGATATCCGCTTCGATCGCTTCGCGCGTTTGCTCCGGCAGATCCTTCAGGCGCGCATACAGGTCGCCGATACCGTTGTTCGGATTGAAGCCGACCTTCGCCAGCGCATCCGCGTGCTTCGCCAGCACGTCCTTATAGAACACCGAGACCACGATGCCGAAGATGATCGGGTCCGAGACCTTCATCATGGTGGCCTTCAGGTGCACCGAGAACAGCACGTTGTTAGCCTTCGCATCGGCGATCTGCGCTTCGATGAAGCTGCTCAGCGCCTTCTTGCTCAGCACCGACGCGTCGATGATCTCGCCGGCCTTCACCGCCGTCTTTTCCTTCAGGACCGTCTTGCTGCCGTCAGCGGCCGTCAGTTCGATCTTCACGCTGCCGGCTGCGCCGATCAGCGCCGATTTTTCGCTGCCGTAGAAATCGCCGCTATTCATATGTGCGACGTGCGACTTCGAATCCGCGCTCCATGCACCCATTTTGTGCGGGTGCTTGCGCGCGTAGTTCTTGACCGACAGCGGCGCACGGCGATCCGAATTGCCTTCGCGCAGCACCGGGTTCACGGCGCTGCCCTTGATCTTGTCGTAGCGCGCCTTGACGTCCTTCTCTTCGTCCGTCGTGGCGACATCCGGATAGGACGGCAGCTTGTAGCCCTGATCGCGCAGCTCGGCGATCGCAGCCTTCAATTGCGGCACCGACGCACTGATGTTCGGCAGCTTGATGATGTTCGCTTCCGGACGGGTAGTCAGCGCGCCCAGTTCGGCGAGATCGTCGGCCCCCTTTTGTTCCGCCGTCAGATAATCCGGGAACGCGGCGATGATCCGGCCGGCCAGCGAGATGTCGCGCGTTTCGACGGCGACGTCCGATGAGCGCGTGAAAGCCTTCACAATCGGGAGCAGCGAGTAAGTCGCCAGAGCCGGCGCTTCGTCGGTGAGGGTGTAGATGATCTTCGGCGTTGTAGACATAGCTGATGCGTTGCTTGATGAAGTGATAGACAGAGCGTTGGTCGCGCTGGGCTGGCAAGGCGGCACGGTCGGAACGGCAGACCCATGCGCACCGGACCGGCGCGGCCCACGGACTACTTTTAAGGCGCGCCCGTGAGTATAGGCGTGTTTACCAGAATACGCTTCCGGACCTTGACATAACGGCCGGGATTCGGGTGAGGTCGGCCATGCCGATCCGGCACCTTTCCGGCCTCCCGCATGCACCTCGCCGGGCCAGTGAAAGCGCCGTACGGCGCGGCTTTCGGCGATGTGGAGCCATCCTGGACGCGCGGGCCGGCCCGACGATTCGACGTCCGGCGGGACTCGCCGGCGTTTCGTCAAGCGCCGAAACAGTGCCTTGCGCGCCACACAGGCAATCGGGCCCGGGCGGTATTGTAAGAAACGGAAGGGTAGTGATTTGAACACGACAAATTTCGTCGTGCGAGGGGGACGACCGGCAGGTGCGGGTATACGGTCAACGGTCGGGCGCACCCGGTAGATGCGCCCGACCGTTCCAACATGACACTACGCGCTGCGTCAGCCCAGCGCGGAGGTTTCCAGCAAGCCGCGTTTTTCCAGCATCGGCTCGACCGACGGATCGCGCCCGCGGAAGCTTCTAAAGGCCGTCGCCGGATCGATCGAGTTGCCCACGCTGTAGATCCACTTCAGCAGACGCTCGGCGGTGGCGCGGTCGAACGGATCGCCGGCCTCCTCGAAGGCGGCGTAGCCATCCGCCTCCAGCACCTCGGCCCACATGTAGACGTAGTAACCCGCCGCGTAGCTGTCGCCCGAGAACAGGTGCTGGAAATGCGGCAGGTAGTGACGCATGCCGATATCCTCAGGCACACCAAGCCGCGCAGCCTGCTCTGCCTGGAACTGCGCGATATCCACGGGCGTGTTGTCGGTGCGCGCATGCAAGGCCATATCGAGCAGCGCCGGGCCGACATACTGCACGGTGGTGAAGGCCTGATTGAAGCGGCTCGCCGCCTGCAAACGTTCGAGCAGTTCCGCCGGAATCGGCTCGCCGGTTTCGACGTGACGCGCATGACGCAACAGCACTTCACGCTCCCGCGCCCAGTTCTCGAACAACTGCGACGGCAGTTCCACGAAGTCCCTGAGTACGTTGGTACCCGCCAGGCGCTCATACTGCACGTTCGACATCAGGCCGTGCAGCCCATGACCGAACTCGTGAAACAGCGTGCGGATATCGTCGAAGCTCAACAGCGCCGGCGAACCCTTGGCGAAGTTGTTGTTGTTCAGCACGATCGGCAACGTGCCGCCGTTGCGGCCCGACTGCGAGCGCAAGAGGCTCATCCACGCACCGCTGCGCTTGGTCTGCCGCGCGAAGTTGTCGCCGATGAACACGCCGATCATTTTTCCTTCGGAGTCCATCACTTCCCATAGACGCGCGTCGGGGTGATAGAGCGGAATGCCGTGACGTTCCTTGAAACGCACGCCGAAGAGCCGCGAGGCGCAATCGAACATCGCGGTCAACATCGCGTCGAGCGAGAAGTACGGCTTGACCTGCGCATCGTCGATGGCAAAGTTTTTCTGCCGCACCTTCTCCGACAGATAGCGCCAGTCCCATGCGGCAATCGGCGTCGGCTGGCCGAGCTCCACCGCTAGCGCATTCAGGCGCTCGCGGTCGTGCTTCGCCTTGCTGATGGCAGGCTTCCAGGCACGCTGCAGCAGTTCGTCCACAGCCGCCACGGAAGGCGCCATGCGATCGGCCAGCTTGTACTCGGCATAGGTCGCATAGCCCAGCAGTGCCGCTTGCTCCTGGCGCAGCGCCACGATCCGCGCCGCCAGCGGGCGGTTGTCGTGCTCGCCGGCCTGGGCACCACGCGCGCCGCGCGCGCGCCAGACCTGCTCGCGCAGATCGCGCCGCTCGGAGAACGTCAGAAACGGCTCCGCGAGCGACGGCGACAGCGTAATCACATGCGTGCCTTCCGGCAGACCGCGTTCGCTCGCCGCCTGCAAGGCCGCGTCCAGAACGAACGGCGGCAGGCCGGCACGCTCGTCGGGCGTGGCAAGCGTCAAGGCGAAAGACGACTCGTCGGCAAGCACGTTCTGCGAGAACTGCGTGGACAGCGCAGCCAGTTCCTCGACAATCGCCGCGAAACGCGCTTTGTCCTGCGCGGCGAGCGTGGCGCCGGCGAGCTCGAAGTCCAGATGAAAACGTTCGAGCAAACGCAGTTGCTCGGTCGTCAAGCCGAGACTGTTGCGCTTTTCATAGAGCGCATGGAGTCGCGCGAACAACGCTTCGTTCTGGTAGACCGCGCTCGAATGCGCCGCCAGACGCGGCGACAACTCGCGCTCGATCGCCTGCAACGCGGGCGAAGTCTCGCTTGACGCGAGGTTGTAGAACACCATTTCGATGCGGTTCAGCCATTCGCCGCACGCATCGAACGCGGCTACGCAATTATTGAAAGTGGGTGCGTCAGTGAGTGTGGCAACGGCTTCGATCTCGCGCTTATGCTGCAGCATCGCGGCATCGAAGGCGGGTGAGAAATGCTCGGGGAGAATGCGATCGAACGGCGGTAAACCGTAAGGTGTTTGCCATTCTTCGAGTAGAGGATTGGCTTCTTGCGAGAGGGACATGGATGGTTTCCTTAACGCGGGGTCACCATTCTATTCCTCGCCAATAGGCGTTTGCATAAATCTCATAGAGGCGAGGCTCAGCGCGCCCTGCCGTCCGGCAAGGCGCGCTGCGTTATGCAGAACACATCTTCTGTAAGCGCGCGTTAAGGTGCTGCGTTCGTCGGTACGACATGCGGATATTCGTAGTCGAGGTATTCCGCACCGGTCCTCACGCATTGAAAACCCGCGGACTCGTAGAGGAAGCGCGCCGGGTTGCCGAGGAACACACTCAAGGTCAGTTTCGCAAAGCCGCGCGCACGCGCATCGTCAATATACCGATCGAGCAGCAGACGGCCGAGACCGCGTTGACGACACTCGTTCACTACATAGATCGAGGCGAGACAGGCTGCGCCGTCGATCGCTTCCCAGAAGCAATATCCCACCGGCACACCGTCCTGCTCGACGACGAACATGCGCTCGAGTGCGGAGGTCCACTGCCGCAAGTGGGAATGCATGGCATCCTTCCAGCGCTGCTCGTGCTCGGGTTCGATGGTCTGGATGTAATGGAGCTCGCCCTTGTAGACCATCGGCAGATCGGTTGGCCGCGCTTTTCTAACTGTTTGCTTCAGATTCAAGCCGCACTCCTTTTGGCGGAAGATCATTCCCGCCAAGGTTGCGCGGACGGCGCATTCTATAGGCGATCCCCGTATCGTGTTGGCGTGGTCAATATTCGCGCGCAATGGTTGCGCGCTCAACCAACCTCGGCGCTCACGGCTCGGCGTCCCAGTAATCGAGCGAATTTTCCTTGCGCTGAATCGCGGTGAACAGCCCACCGCGTGCGCCGCGCACGATAGCCTGGTACTTGCCGGAATCGGGATACTCGACCACCTCCGGATCGTCGCGCGTGCTGATGGACAGATACTTCAACGGCGCCTCGGATGAGTTGACGATCTGATGCGGATATTGCGGACCAGGCGGAATGAAAATGACGTCGCCACCACGGATCGGCAGCAGCTCGCCCGCCACTCTCAACGTGCCTTCGCCATCGAGGATCACGAACATCTCCTCCTGCGCATAATGAAAGTGATAGGGACATGAGCACTTGCCCGGCGCGACGATATCGATCGAAGCACCGAGTTTCTGTGCCGCCGTCCCCGACGCCAGCCGGGTGCACAGCGTTTCGTAAAGCGGCGCCCGGACTTCGGCATTCAATTCGACCTCGTTGAAGTTTCTGATGAGCTTGGCCGCAAGCTCCCTGGCGGTGTCGTTCACGTTTCCTCCGGTGGACGTTGCATTAAAAACGGTGTGCGCGCACGCAATGGCTACGCCGTTATTGTCTGATCTTTCGGCACCGCCCACCAGGTAAAAGCGCCCGCTGACCCGCACGACCGTGCAGGGCAACTTTACTTCCGGACGCGGGCCGGCAAGCCGTTGACTCACGCCTCACGGCCAATCTTGAGATACGTTTTCTTTTTTGCCAAACGTTTGCGTTCTGCATATCAAGTTCCCGCCTAAGCCTGCCGAAAACGCGTTCATAGCGTCGACGACACTTAAGGGAGCCTCTTGTGAAGCAGCTATGGTTTTTCGTGGCCCTTCTCGCATTGGCCGGATGCGCGCAAATGCCTCCGGTGACCGCCACGCAAGCGCCGAAGCCGCCGGTCAGCAACGAGATCATGAGCTTCACGATTCCGCCGGATGCACTCGGCGCACGCGATCCGCAACTGACCGCCGTGCTCGCCAAAGCGGGCGCGCTTGCTGCAGCGCAAAAACAGCCGACCACTATTCTCGTGACGGCGCTGGGGCAGGACCTGCCGTACCTCAACCAGGCCATCTGGCGAGGCGTGCCGGCCCAACATGCGGTCCGGCTGAGCCTCGATAACCTGACGGCCGGTGCGAATCAGCCGTACAGCGTATCGATCAAGCCCACGCAATAAGGAAGCCGAGTTTATGTATCGCCTGACCTTACTGACAACCAGCCTGCTGCTGGCGACGTCCGCGTTTGCGGGCCAGCCGGGCAGCGACGTGCAGCCCGGGGCAGCCGTGACCGTGGCGTCCATACCGCCCGCGGCGGCTGCGGCGGACAAGGTGTATCCGCCGCTGCCGACCCTCGCCATGCTGCCGCCCGCCACCGATGACGACGAGCCGCCCGTCAAACCGTCGAGCAAGAAAAAGAAGGTCCGCACCCAGGATCGGAAATGGGTGCCGCCGACTGCGCACCTCGTGGTCTCGGATGCCTCGCATGCGTACCTCGGCGGCATCGAAAAGCAGCTCGATCTCGCGCTTGCCAAGTAGCGCCGGCACGCCGGCTTCAACCCGCATCAACTCGCACTAACCTGCGTTACCCGCATCACCCGTCATTCCCGAGTAACCGCAAAGCACCCACGCCACACCGGGCTCCATCACCCATCGCCAGCACGCGGAGGCTTCAGCCGTGTCGAACGAACAACCCATCGCTCCGGCGGCTGCACGCCGCCGGGCCACCGATGCGGGCCATGCCGTGCGGCATGCCTACGCAGCCCTCGTCCTGTCGCTGTTGTGCGGCGCCGCGCATGCGGAGGATTGCTTTAACCAGGCCGCCGCCTACCAGGGGGTCAACCCTTCGGTGCTGCGCGCCGTGGCATGGTTCGAATCGAAGGGCGACGCGAGCGCGATCAATCGCAACGCGAACGGCTCGATCGACGTCGGCCAGTTGCAGATCAACTCCATCCATTTCGGCGATCTCGCCCGCGAGGGCGTCCCCCATCGCGCCCTCACCGATCCGTGCGTGAACGTGTATGTGGCGGCCTGGCTGCTCAAGCAAAAGATGGTGAAGTACGGCAACACCTGGCGCGCGATCGGTGCGTATCACTCGGAGTCGCCGAGGCTGCGCGACGCGTATGCGCGGAGCATTCAGAAGATCCTGGTGACGTGGGGTGAGTTGCAGGTCGCGCAGAAGTCGGATTAGGTTGGGGTCGATCCGTTGTCCGGCCGGGTCTGAGTGGACGGCTCGGGCCGGGTCCGCCACGTAGTTGGGGACGGTGGAACAGGGATTGCTGCTCGTTCCATACCTCCACTCCTGCCAGGGAGATCAACGTGACGAGCGCGCCCCGCGATGCAGAGAAGGACCCCGAGCAACCCGCTGACGAACCTGCCACTCCGGTCTCAAAACCGATTGGCGACGCTATTCCCACGCCCGTCGAACCGGGCCTCGATCAGCCGCTGCCGGAGAAGCCGGCGGATGAGCCGGCGGAAAGGAAGCCTTGAAGCTTGAGCCCCCCGCCGACTTCCGGAGACGACACGCGGTCTTGAGGGCCGATCTGCTTCGTTAGCAACGGTCCAACCTTTCCCATTTCCCAAGAACACGCATTCAATGATGCGGAGCAGGCGGCGACGCCGGCTCGTGTGGCGCCTCGGCGCTGGGCGCCGTCGCCGGTCTGCGCTCCGCCTGGGCCTCATGCATCGCCTCGGCGACGATACGCTTCGCGTCCGCGCTGCCCGAGTCGATCACCAGCGCGCTGCCGGCATTGTGCCAGGCACAGGTCCAGCGGCTCATGTATTCGCAACCACGCGCGACATCGAGCGCGGCGTCGCGTTGCTGTTCGCGCGCGCTCAGGTCGGCGCGCATGCCGAGTGCATCGCGGTTCTTCGGCTGGACGTTGAGGACCGCCGCGAGCCGTGATTCAGCAGCGGACAGGTTGTCCCGCTGCAGCATCGCGCGGGCGATTTGCAGATTCCTCGCGACATCCGCCTGTACATCGGGGCGCGTCGGGTTCTGGTTGCCTGCGATGTCGCGCTTCGTTGCAGGCGTTGGAGCTGTTGGAGGCGCGGGAGGCGTTGCGTGATGAGGCGTCGCTGCGAGCGCTTCGGCAGGCTTGGGAGCGGTGGTCGGCTTGGGCGCGGCGGCTGGCTTGGAAACCGTGGATGGCTTCGCGGCAGCAGGGTTTGTGACCTGAGCGGCTTGGGTAGTCGAGGTTTGGGTAGCCGCGGTTTGTTGGGTCGAAGTCTGCGCGGTTGAGGTTTGTACCGCTGAACTCTGCACGCCAGGACTGCGCACCCCCGAGGCAGGCACGGCCGCGCTCTGACTAGTCGTGACCGAGCCGAACACGGCTTTCGGCGCCACATTGCCCACCTCGCGACCCGACCGCAATCCAAAGTACGCCACCCCAGCTACAACCAGCAACGCCAACCCCGACAGCAAGACCAACACCACACCCGGCAGCCGGCGAGATCGCCCCGGCCCGCCCCACGGATCGTGCCTGGCGTAAAAGCGGTCGTCCTCAGCGCCTGCGGGCGTGTTCCACGCAGCGGGCGCGGCGAGTTGCGGTTTGATGGAGGCAGCAGGGGCAGGCAGGCGGGCTGTCGCCGACGAGGACTTCGGTGGTAACCAGCCGAGCGGGTCGAGCGAGTCGGCCTGGTTGGCGCCACAAGAAGGACAGGACAGCAAACGGGTGGCTAAGGTCGCACCACAGTGCCGGCACTGTGTGAAATCGGGCTGATCGGAAGTGATATCACTAAGCATTGGCCGAACCGCCACTCACGTTGCGAGAACAGACATGTCCGCCTGTTGAGCGCGGCACGCGCAAAATATGACTGGCTTGCGCACAAAGATCAATCGGCGATTTCGGCCAATTGGCGGATGAAGGATATTCGCGCGCGTTAGCGACTCAATACCGCGCAATAAGGTGGGATGAACCCCATCCTCAAGACTCGATGTTCAACCGAGGCAAGCGGTGCGGGACAACGTCCGGCTTGCTGGCGCAAATGTTGCGCGACAGCGCAGACAATTCAGCGCACACTGAGTGGAGGCTCGGACATTTCGCCGGGCACACATGCAAACGGGAGTCTTGTCATGGCAAAAGGTCAAATGCGCAGCAATCGCGAAGTCAAGAAACCGAAGCAGGACAAAAAGTCCGCGCCGGCCACGTTGCCTTCGGGCGCGCCACCCATTCGGGTGACGCCGGCTTCGTCGTCCACCACCAAGAAGCATTAAGCCAAGGTCGATAAGGACTCAGGCTAAGGACCCAGCCGAATCGCAGTTCGATTCGGCAACGCGTGTGGCGGGCAGCGCACATGAACGCCACACGCGAGTTCATTGAATTAGTCACGCTCAACCGCGCAGTCCAGCAGTCAACACCCCCGCCGTCAGGCGAGCGGGTTCTCCCCTTTCCAGCCGTGCAATCGCCGCCGCCGAAATCGACTGATGGGTGTTGCTCGCACTGCTTTGCCGCACGTTCGGGCGATAGACCGGGGCCCCCGGCAAAATGGGTTCGCCACTCACCGAACAGACGCCCTTACGACGAGCCGTACGCAAATTCCAGGTCTGCTCGCCATACCGGCCTGACGTCGCGTCGGCCCAGGAAATCACGATCGAAGTGGGTGAAAGACGCTCCAGTATCTCGACGCAGGCAGCGTTTCGTCTGGAGTCCCGACCTTTGCCATGCCGTGCCGTCGAAGCCAGGCGAGCTTCGGCATCCCGCTCGGCCCAGGGCGACGACACCGGGGCAAGCAAGGCCAGCATGTGCAACCACCGCTGATCGTCGGCACTGCCGTTGATGAGTCCCATGTCCATGGTCGCGACGCCTCAATGCGGGCCAGTCCTATAAGTTTTCGCGGATCATCGCGAACACGTCGGCGGACTGTCCCTGCAGCAGGGCTTTCGCCGAATACAGGACCATCCCGTACGCCGCGCCCCACTCGATCTTCGGCGGCATCACGAGCGTCATCGTATCCACCTTGACGTTGAGCAGCGCGGGGCCAGGCTCGTTCAGCCAGGCGACGACAGCGTCTTCGAGCTCGTCGGATTTCGTCACCGTGCGCCCCCACAGTCCGATCACTTCCGCGACCTTGCCGAAGTCGGGGTTTTGCAGGCCCGTATAGAGCGGCAGCATGCCTTCGGACTTCTGCTCGATGTCGATAAATCCCAGCTTGCCGTTATCGAACACCACCACCTTGATGGGTAGCTTCTCCTGCACGATCGTCATAAGCTCGCCGAACAGCATGGCGATACCGCCGTCGCCGGACATTGCAATCACCTGGCGGCCCGGTTGGCACTTTTGCAGGCCCAATGCCATCGGCATGGCCGCCGCCATCGTGCCGTGCAGCAGACTCGAAAACACCCGGCGTTTTCCATTCGTCTCGATGTGCCGATAGAGCCACACCGTGGGCGTGCCGTCGTCGGCGCAGAAGATCGCATCGTCCGTTGCGTGGCGGTTGATCAGCTCGGTCAGATAGATGGGTGGAATCGTCCCGCGGTCCGAGGCCACAGCCTTGGAGCGGTGGGTTTCGAGCGCCTGAGCATGCCGTGCGACGAGCTTGTCGCGGAACTCGGTCGACGTGCGCGGCTTGAGGCGCGGCAGCAATGCCTCCATGGTGGACTTGATATCGCCCACCAGCCCGAGCGTGACCGGATGGCGGCGGCCGAGATGATCGGGCGCAAGGTCGATCTGGACGATTTTGGCCTTCTCCGGATAGAACTGCCGCCACGCGAAGTCGGCGCCGAGCAGTAGCAAGGTCTCGCATTCGGAGACCGCCAGATAGCCCGCTTCGCCGCCGATAATCCCGGTCATGCCGACGTTGTACGGGTTGTCGTGCTCGAGCACGTCCTTGGCGCGGGACGTGTGCGCAATCGGCGCCTTGAGCCGCTCGGCGACCGCGAGAATTTCAGCGTGGGCGCCGCGGCATCCCGAACCGCCATAGATCGCAATCTTGTCGCCCGAATTGAGGATCTCGGCAACGCGGTCGAGGTCGGCGTCGCTCGGCCGGACCATCGGCACGTTCGTGTGCACGGAATACGGGACGTTGTCGTTCGCACTGGCGTGGGCAATGTCGACCGGCACGATCAGCACGGCCACCCCACCCTTCGCAATGGCGGTCTGACAGGCGATCACCGTCTTGCGGCGCGCCTGCTCCGGCGTAATGATCATGTCGCAGAACACGCTGCACGAGCCGTAGATCGCCTTGAAGTCGACCTCTTGCGGAAAGTTGAAGCCAAGTTCCTCGCTCGCCACCTGGGTGGCGATGAGGATAACCGGCGCCCGATTGCGGTTGGCGTCCACCAGGCCGTTAATGAAGTGAAGACTGCCGGGGCCGCAGCTTCCGGCGACGGCCGTCAGGTTGCCGGTCAACATGGCTTCGCCTTCGGCGGCGAACGCGCCTGCCTCCTCGTGGCGCACATGGACCCACTCGATCTCGCTCTCGTTGATGTGGTGGGCGATGAGATTCAGCGTGTCGCCCACGATTCCATAGCAATGTTTGACGCCGGCTGCAGCGAGGGTCTCCACAATGATCTCGGCAACTTTCTTGCTCATCTCCACTCTCCTGAAAGGGATCCATGCACCATGTGCGAAGATTGATTTTGCATGGACCCCTTATCAGCAGATATCACCCCGATGGGGGATCGGCGCCATGCCGATGGCTCCGTGAAAGCAGCGGACACGCTGACCCGCCAGTTTTGCGACAATAGCGCCTTTGCCGCACCGGTTCGCGCCGCGAATCCCACCTCTGCCGTGGGACGCGCCAGGCTCGAGGATGCGGTTCGCAACCCCATACGACCGGTAGCGGTCCGCCCCATGGCACTCCCCCATATCGAACTCCTGTATTCGTTCTCCGGCCTGTTCGTCGGCTTCCTCGTCGGACTGACGGGCGTCGGCGGCGGCTCGCTGATGACGCCGATCCTGGTTCTGCTGTTCAAGATCCACCCCGCCACCGCGGTCGGCACCGACCTGCTGTACGCCGCCGCTACCAAGGCGACCGGCACGCTGGTGCACGGCCTGAAGGGATCGGTGGACTGGCAGGTGACCACGCGGCTTGCCGCCGGCAGCGTCCCCGCGGCCACCGTCACGCTGATCCTGCTGCACCGCTATGGCATGGATACGCCGGGCGCGAGCCGGTTGATCCAGATCGTGCTGGGCGCGGCCTTGCTGATCACGTCGGTGGCGCTGGTGTTCCGGCCGCAACTCGCCAAACTCGGCGCGGGCCGCGAGAGCTCGCTCACCCAGGGCCGCACGCTCGGCTTGACCGTGCTGACGGGGGCGGTGCTGGGGGTGTTGGTATCGCTGACTTCGGTGGGCGCGGGGGCGATCGGCGTGACGGTGCTGTTGCTGCTGTACCCGCGGCTGCCCACGACGCGGATCGTCGGCTCGGACATCGCCCATGCCGTGCCGCTGACGCTACTCGCCGGCGCCGGCCACTGGCTGCTCGGCTCGATCGACTGGTCGATGCTGCTGTCCCTGCTGGTGGGCTCGCTGCCGGGCATTGCGATCGGCAGTTACCTGTCCGCGCGGGCGCCGGATGCGCTGCTGCGCAACATCCTCGCCGCCACGCTGACGCTGGTCGGCGTGAAACTGGTGATGTCCTGAGGCGCGGGCCGCCGCGCCTTGCGGCCCGACCTGCCCCCGCCCGCTACTTGAAGAACCGGCAGGTCAGGTCGGTTTCGAACTGCCGCACCCAGTAGCCGGCCTCGTCGGCACGATACGACTGGGCCCAGCCGCCGCGCCGCACGGTCACGAGCCGGCGGTGATGGTCGATATCGTCCGGATCCGCCGACCCGGTGATCTCAAAGTGCGCCGGCGCGAAGCCGTGCCGCGCGCACACCAGTTCGAAGGCTGCCCGATCGCCGATCGGCAGGTCCGTATAGCACTGTTGCGTGGTGTCCATTTCGGTTCACTCCGGGTTCACTCCGGTTCCAAGCCCTTACAGTACGCCTCAACCCGCGAAATTTGTGTGTCATAGCGCACCGCGCATATCGCTCGCATCGGCCAGCTTCGCGGCGTCCTCTACTGCGTCGCCCCGGTCCCCAAAGCAGAACGGGCCCCGGCGAAACGCCGGAGCCCGTTCCAGACACTGCGGCGCACGCGCCGCGGCCGATCAGTTCGGCAGAACCACCGTCAGCTTGTTCGACACCGACGTCACGCCGTCGACACCCTTGGCGACTTCGCCGGCCTTGTCGACCTGACCCTGGTCAGGCACCGAGCCCGTCAGCGTCACTGCGCCGCCACGCGAGCGCACAGCGATGCTCGACACGTCGATACCCTGAGCCTTGGCCAGCGCGCTGCGCACTTTGCGACCCAGTGTACGGTCCGCTTTCTTGACCGTCTTGGCGCTCGGAGCGGCCGGTGCGGCGCCCGTCGTGCCCGTTGCATCGCTTGACTGCGCGTACGTGTTGCACGCGACAACCACCGCCACCACACCACCCAGCGCCTTCAGAAAATCGACCGATTTCATGATTTCTCCTGTTTACTTCGGTTATGACCGCATCTAACAAGCGGCTTCGTTACGACTTCGGGCGGCCGTTGCGGCGCACGCATACGCGCGGCTGGGCCACGGCCGATTTGAGGCTTCGACACGGTGTGCGAGAGGCGAGAGAGGCCGGCCCGAGCCATCGCATTGCGACGCCCAGCCGACGAGCCGCGAAGTCCGCCAACGCGCCCGGTTCTACTTTGTCGTGCCGGGTCGCGCTGCGCAAACGTTGAATCGCAGCAGCGATGCACAATTTAATCTACGCGCGCCAGAAGCGCAAAGGGTTTAGCGCAGGACGCCGGCCTTCATGTTGGGTCCCCGCCGGGTTCCTGCGGGGTTGGCGCGGGGTTTCAAGCAGGGTTTCCTGCGGGGTTCGCGTGGGGTTGGCGCGCGGTTCACGCGCGGTTCACGATTTGTTACGGGTTTATGGAACCGCACCCGCACCGCGCCTGCCGCCACCGCGTCAATCTCATGTACCATCGGCGCGAGTAAGCCGCCTGGCGCGGCCGCCCGGCCTCCGGAGGGAGGCCGGCAGAGGTTTCGTCGAGCCGGACGGGCGACCCCCGCGCACCACAACGCGGCTCGCCGCCGGCCTGAAGCCGCTCCATTCACCGAACCGTCGTCGCCGTCACGTCATCCCATGAAGTCTTCCACCGGCCGCAAACCTGCCCGCCTCGTCGCCCGTTTCGTGGCGATCTCCTGGCGCGATCTGGCGGTGTCGTTCGGTCCGATCCTGTTGATCGCCGCCGCCGCCATCTGGGTCGCCGTGCGCCTGATCCAGCCCGCGCCGCCCGACACCCTGACGATCACCACCGGTCCTCAAGGCAGTTCGTTCTGGAATGCCGCGCAAAAGTACAAGGCCATTCTTGCGCGCAACCGCATCACGCTCAACGTGCTGCCCTCCGAAGGCTCCGCCGAGAACCTGCAGCGCCTGGCCGATCCGCATAGCAAGGTCGACGTCGGCTTCGTGCAGGACGGCGTGGCGGCCGGCCCGGTGCCGGACGGCCTGATATCGCTCGGCAGCGTGGCTTATGTACCGCTCGCGATCTTCTACCACGGCGCCACCGTGACCCGGCTGTCGGAGTTCAAGGGTCAGCGCCTCGCGATCGGCGCAGAGGGCAGCGGCACGCGCCAGCTGGCGCTGGCGCTGCTGAAGGCCAACGGCATCGAGCCGGGCGGCGCCACCAAACTGCTGCCGCTGTCCGGCGACGATGCGGCTGAGGCGCTGGTGTCGGGCCAGGTCGACGCGGCCTTCCTGACCGGCGATTCCGCCCAGCCGCCGGTGATGGGCAAGCTGTACCGCACGCCCAACGTGCAGTTCTACAATTTCACCCAGGCCGAAGCCTATGCCCGGCGCTTCCCCTACCTGACGCAGATCCATCTGCCGATGGGCGCCTTCGATCTCGGCAAGAACCTGCCGTCGGCGCCGATCCAGATGGTCGCGCCGACCGAAGAACTGGTGGCGCGCGACTCGCTGCATCCGGCGCTCTCCGATCTGCTGATCGACGCGGCCCGCGAAGTACACGGCAAGGCCAACGTGATGCAGCATGCCGGCGAGTTCCCGGCGCCGCTCGCACACGATTTCCCGATCAGCGACGACGCCGCGCGCTACTACAAGTCGGGCAAGAGCTTTCTGTACCGGATCCTGCCGTTCTGGATCGCAAGTCTCGCCGACCGTTTGCTGGTGGTCGTGGTGCCGTTGATCGTGGTGCTGGTGCCGGCGCTGCGGCTGGTGCCGTCGCTGTATGCGTGGCGCGTAAAGTCGCGCATCTACCGCTGGTACGGCGCGCTGATCGCCATCGAGCGCAGCGCGCTCAGCGAGACCTCGGCCGAGGAGCGCGTGACGCTGATCGAGCGGCTCGATGCGATCGAGGAGTCGGTTAACGGACTGAAAATGCCGCTCGCCTACGCCGACCAGTTCTATGTGCTGCGCGAGCATATCGGCTTCGTGCGCGATCGGCTCACGCACGGCGGTGAGCCGCCATTGGACGCGGCCCGGCCATCCGTGCCCAACGAAAGCTCGGAAACGGCCTGAGCGCCCAGCACTTCAGCAAGCGCTGAAGATAATGCGGACTGCACGGGACCCCGGCTCCGCGTAAGATCACGACAATCTGGATGGTTTAGCAGACGCGTGTAACAGACGCGCGTGCGCAATCGCTCCGTCCAGATCCGAGCAATCCGGGAGACATTTATGACCGATGGCATCGACGCCACGCAACCGTTGTGGTTTTACGACTTCGTCTCGCCGTTCACGTACCTGTTGCTCGAGCAACACGATAAATGGCCGGGCTTTCCGTTCGTCGTCACACCGGTTGTATTGAACGATCTCTATCAGCACTGGGGCCAGCGCCCCGCCTACGGCGTGGCCGCCAAGCGCGTGTTCATGTACCGTCACGCGCTGTTTCGCGCGGATCAGCTCGGCATCCCGTTCAAGATGCCGCCGGCCCATCCGTTCGATTCGACGAGGCCGCTGCTGCTCGCCGTCGCGGCCAAGGCGGACATCAACTGCGTGCGGGAGATTTTCCGCTTTATCTGGCGCGAGGGACGCGATCCGTCGAGCGACGAAGCGTTCGCCGAACTGTGCGAACGGGTCGGCTTGCCGGACGGTCCCGAGCTGATCCAGCAAGAAGAGGTCAAGGCACAATTGCGCCGCAACACCGCCGATGCGATCGCGCTGGGTGTGTTCGGCGTGCCGACCTTCTGGCTCAACGATCAGCTGTTCTGGGGCGAAGACGCGCTGCCGATGGTGCTGTACTGCGCGCGCACGCCGAACTGGCTGGAGTCGAAGGAAGTGAAGCGGATCAGTTCGCTGCCGTCCGGGCTGAAGGGTTGAAGAACGGAATGGCCAGGAGGCCACGGCGAGTCGGGCTGAAAGCCCGATGTCAGCGCCTTCGCCGCGCATCGAAGCGGCATGGCGCCACCATGCACGCCACCCATGCCCTGGCCGCCCTGTGATCCCGGCCATACCGCGTCCGCTATGGCGGCCGCACGGCAAACAGGCCTAAGGTTATGCACTTCGCGCCCCGCTCCGCGAGCCGCCTGGGTGGGGGCTCCGAACGACGCCTCTCCCGAGTCTGATCCGCGCACCTGATCCATGGACGACACTGCCGCCTCCCTCGATATCTGGCTCGTGCGCGTGCTGCGCACGCTGCTTGTCGAGCGCAGCGTCACGCAGACGGCGCAGCGCCTGAACCAGACCCAGCCCGCCATCAGCACCGCGCTGCGCAAGCTGCGCGAGACGCTGAACGACCCGATCCTCGTGCGCGGCAAATCCGGCATGGTGCCCACGGAATACGGCGCATCGCTGCTGCCGTCGGCGCAATGCGTGCTGCGCGAGGTGGATTTTGTCGCGACACCCCATGGCGACTTCGACGCGGGTCGCTCGCGCCGCACCTTCCGGATCGCCGCGCCCGACTATCTGAACGATTTCTTCATGCCCACCGTGATCGCGCAGTTCCGCGAAGCGGCGCCGCACGCGCGTCTGGAAATCGATTCGCTGAACCCCACGCTCGACCACGCCGCCGCGCTCGAAGCCGGTGAACTGGACCTCGTGATCGGCAACTGGCCGAAGCCCGATACGCGCTTCGAGAAAAGCGACCTGTTCGCGGACACGGTGGTGTGTCTGATGCGTGCCGACCATCCGCTCGCGCAGGCGCCGCTGACGCGGGAGACCTATCTGGCGGCCCCGCATCTCGCGCCGACGCCGTACAGCGGCGCCAGCAGCGGCGCGATCGATATCGGCTTTGCACGGGCGGGCGCCGAGCGGCGCATCGTGACGACGCTGCCCTACTTCGGCCTCGTGCCGCAAACGCTGCTGCAATCGGATCTGATCTTCACGACGACGCGCCGCTTCGCGATGCACTACGCGAACATGCTGCCGCTCGCGGTGGTCGATGTGCCGATTCCGTTTCCGCGTATCCGGTGCTACCAGTTATGGCATCCGCAACCGGATCGGCCGAGCGATGTCGGCTGGTTGCGGACCTTGATGTCGCAGGTGTCGGAGCGCCTGGTGGCGCAAAAGGCGCGGCGCGTGAAGAAGCCGGGCGCGGTGGGGAATGCCACGGGGAAGGCGGCGGGAACAGAGGCGGCGTAAAAGCGCGCCGCTACGCGAACTCAAACGCTTGCGCAGACCTCGCGCGCCATCGACGCCGCCGGCCGCGCCGCCTCTCGCGAGCGCACCTGCAGCAACTCGGCGCACACGGCCACTGCGATGGATTGCGGCGCCTTGTCGACGATACCGCCCACGCCAATCGGGCAGGTCATCTCTACCAGCCGCTCCAGATCCACCCCACGTTCGATCAACCGCCGCTCGAACTTCACGCGCTTGGTCTTCGAGCCGATCATCCCGAAGTAGGTGAAATCGCGCCGTCGCATGATGCGCGCGGCGAGCGAGAAATCGAGCGCATGGTTGTGCGTCATCACGAGGAAGTACGCGCCCGCCGGTGCGGTGTCGACGATCGCCTCGGGCGTGTCGGTGGCCTCGACCTGCACGTTGGCCGGAACTTCGTCGGGGAACAGCTCGTCGCGCTCGTCGACCCATTGCACGACGCACGGCAGGCTCCCCAGCAAGGCAATCAGCGCATGACCGACGTGACCCGCGCCGAACAGCACGATATGCATCGGTGCCGGACGCGACACAGCATGGCTGCTGCGCCGGCCGATCTGAACGAAAGAAGACAGGTCCATGGCGAGCATTCCGGTAGCGCTTCGGTTATTGACGCGGTGCGGCCGTAGCGGCGCGCACGGCCGCAACCGCTTTCAGGATCTCTTCGCTCGTCGCGGGTGCGTTGAGCGGCGGATTGACCTTGTAGTCGCCCACGCTCGCCACCGCATCACGGACTGCGAAGAACACCGAGAACGGCAGCAGCAGCGGCGGCTCGCCCGTGGCCTTCGAACGGTGGATGCTGTCTTCAGCATTTTTGTTCTTGAACAGCCTGACGCGGAAGTCCGGCGGCGTATCGTTCACGGTTGGGATCTTGTAGGTGGATGGCGCATGCGTCATCAGCTTGCCACCGGGGTTCCACCACAGCTCCTCGGTCGTGAGCCAACCCATGCCCTGAATGAAGGCCCCTTCCACCTGACCGACATCGAGTGCCGGATTCAGCGAATCGCCCACGTCATGCAGCGCATCGGCGCGCAGCACGCGCATTTCGCCGGTCAGCGTGTCGATCACGACCTCCGCCACCGCCGCGCCATATGAGTAGTAGTAGAACGGCCGACCCTGCAGCTTCGACTGATCCCAGTACAGCTTCGGCGTTGCATAGAAACCGTCGGACCACAACTGCACGCGGGCGAGATACGCCTTGGCGATGATCTCTTCGAACGGCACCACGGCGTCGCCCACGGCCACGCGGTCGTGACCGAAGCGCACGCTGGCGGCGCTCACCTCGCCCGCGCCGTAGCGATCCGCGGCAAAAGCGGCAAGGCGCTCGCGCAACTGGCGCGCGGCGTCCTGTGCGGCCTTGCCGTTCAGATCGGAGCCGGTCGAGGCCGCCGTGGCCGAGGTATTCGCCACCTTGCTGGTGTCGGTTGCAGTGACACGCACGCGGTTGAAGCTGATGCCGAGTTCATGCGCGACCACCTGTGCAACCTTCGTGTTGAGCCCCTGGCCCATCTCCGTGCCGCCGTGATTCACCAGCACCGAACCGTCGGTATAGATGTGCACCAGCGCGCCGGCCTGGTTGAAGTGGGTGACGTTGAACGCAATGCCGAACTTCACCGGCGTGAGCGCCATCCCCTTCTTCAGCACTTCGTTGTTCGCATTGAATTCGCGAATCGACTCGCGACGCGCACGGTATTCGCTGGTCGCTTCGAGTTCGTCGATCAACTCGTGGATCACGTTGTCTTCGACGACCTGGCCATACGGCGTCTGATTGCGCTCGGTCTTGCCGTACAGATTGCGACGGCGCACGTCGAGCGAATCTTCGCCCAGCGAACGCGCGACGTTGTCCATGATGTATTCGATCGCGAACGCGCCTTGCGGACCGCCGAAACCACGGAACGCCGTATTCGACTGCGTGTTGGTCTTGCCGCAGAAGCCGTCGATCGTCACGTCCGAGAGCCAGTACGCGTTGTCGAAGTGGCACAGCGCCCGCGTCATCACGGGACCTGACAGGTCGGCGGAGAAGCCGCAGCGCGAAGTCATGTCCACGTTCACACCTTCGATCACACCCTTGTCGTCATAGCCGACTTCGTAGGTGTAGTGGAAATCGTGGCGCTTGCCGGTGACCATCATGTCGTCGTCGCGGTCCGGGCGCAGTTTCACCGGACACAGCAGCTTCCACGCGGCAATCGCCGCGCAGCAGGCGAACAGGCCCGATTGCGATTCCTTGCCGCCGAAGCCGCCGCCCATCCGGCGGCATTCGACCAGCACGTTGTGCGACGGCACGTGCAATGCGTGCGCCACCAGGTGCTGCATTTCGGTCGGGTGCTGAGTTGAACAGTAGACGTGCATGCCGTCGTCGTCCTTCGGCACTGCGTACGAAATCTGTCCTTCCAGATAGAACTGCTCCTGGCCGCCGAGCAGCATTTCGCCGGCGTCATGATGGGCCGCACGCGCGATCTTCGCGCCGGCGTCGCCGCGAGCGAGCTTCATGGGCGGCAACACGTGCTGATTCGCGGCGCGGGCCTGCTGCGCGGTGAGAATCGCCGGCAGCTCTTCGAAGACGGTTTCGGCGCGGCGCGCGGCGAGCCGCGCTGCTTCATGCGAAATCGCGACGACGATGAACATCGGCTGACCGACATACTGCACCACGCCGTCCGCGAGGATCGGATCGTCGCCATGGATGATCGGGCCGACGTCGTTCACGCCCGGGATGTCCTGCGCCGTGAAGACGGCGACCACACCGGGCGTCGCGCGCACCTTGTCGAGCGACATCGAGACGATCTTCGCATGCGCTTTCGGCGAGAGGCCGAGCGCCGCGTGCAGCGTGCCGGCGAGCACCGGAATGTCGTCGGTGTAGGTGGCGCGGCCGCTCACGTGCAGATGCGCGGACTCATGCGGCCGCGAGATGTGTACCTGGGTGAAATCGTCGAAGTCCTGAACGTCTTTCAGGAACGGTTCTGCTTGCTGATTCATTCGAGTGGTTCTCCGTATCCGGTTGACTGGGTCAGGCGTTCGCGCAGGCGGCCTGCACCGCGCGCACGTCGAGCGCGGATTTGGGCAGCGGATTGTGCGGCCGGGTCTCCAGCCAGAAGCGATACAGCGTGTTCTTCGCCGCCTCGAGGCGATAGTTGCTGGTGGCGCGCATGTCGCTCAATGGCGCGTAGTCGTCGCCGAGCGCGATCATCGCCGCCTGCGCGGTGGCTTCGTGCCATTCGGCGTCACGCAGCACGGCTTCGGCGTGCGTCGCGCGCTTCGAGGTCGCGGCCATGCCACCGAAAGCAATGCGCGGTTCGCGGATCGTGTCGCCGTCGGCAATGAACGAGAACGCCGCGCACACCGCCGAGATATCCGAATCGAAGCGCTTCGAGAGCTTATAGGTGCGGAACTGCAGGTTCTGGCGCACGCCGGTGCGCGTAGGCACCTTCAGGCCGACGACGAACTCGTGCTCGGCCATGTCCTTCTTCTGATACGCGAGGTACAGGTCTTCGAGCGGCATTTCGCGTTCGATCTCGCCGCCGCGCACCACCACATGCGCGCCGAGTGCGATCAGGCCGGGCATCGAATCGCCGATCGGCGAGCCGTTGGCAATGTTGCCGCCGAGCGTGCCGGCGTTGCGGATCGGCAGCGAGGCGAAGCGCTTCCACATCTCCGTCAGTTCGGGATAGTGCTTCGCAATCTCCTCATAGGCCGCCTCGACGCTCACGCCCGCGCCGATCTCGATCCACTCGTCGGAGACCTCGATGCGCCGCAAGGCTTCGATCTGGCCGACATAGACGATATTGCCCAGCTCGCGCATCTGCTTGGTGACCCACAGGCCGATATCGGTGCTGCCGGCGAGGATGCGGGTGGCCGGTTGGGCCGCCTTGATCTGCGCGAGCGCGGCGACCGTGCGCGGCGCGTCGAACTGCTGGCCGGCGAATTCGTAGTGGAAGGTCTCGCCGCGCTTGAGCGTGGCGAGCTTCGCCGACAGCGCGGCGAGGTCGACCGGCGCCTTCGGAGCCGGCGCTTCGAACATGCGTACCGCCGCGTCGACGATCGGCCGGTAGCCGGTGCAACGGCACAGGTTGGCGGTCAGGGCATTGCTGATGTCGTCGCGCGAGGGCACCGTCCTGTTGGCGCAGCTCTGTTCGTGGCCGTGCTTTTCGTACAGCGACCACATCGACATCACGAAACCCGGCGTGCAGAACCCGCACTGCGAGCCGTGGCATTCGACCATCGCCTCCTGCACCGGATGCAGCGAGCCGTCCGGCTGGCGCAGGTCCTCGACCGTGAACAGCGCCTTGCCGTCCAGGGTAGGCAGGAACTGGATGCAGGCGTTGACCGCCTTGAAGTTCACGCCGCCCGCTTCGTCGCGCTCGCCGACCACGACCGTGCACGCGCCGCAGTCGCCTTCGGCGCACCCTTCCTTGGTGCCGGTGCAGTGGGCATCTTCACGCAGGTACTGCAGCACGGTGCGGGTGACGGGCGCATTCGCGATCTCGCGGATCGCGTTGCGGTGGTAGAAGCGAATCGGCTGGGTCATGTCTCTTACTCTTGAGTTGTTCTGTCCGTGGGGACAATGCTGCGGTGACGATTCGAACGCTATCACCGTCAATATCTGCAACCCATAGCGAAGGGCACATGCGGGACATATCGTTGGGACGATAAGGAGACAGGTTTGGAGCGAATTGCGCTTATATGAGATGAGTTAAATTGCAGTATTTGTTATCAAAATACCGAAATTTAGCCACCTCGTTCGCCATCTCAGCGAGCCCGGCGCGTGAAGCGACACCGAAATCCGTCCTTTGTATCGATCCGGCACCGTATTTTTGGCGCAAAAAGTATTAAGCAAGTCCTGCAAGGGAATCGGTTCCATGGGAAAATCACGCCTTCCCGCCGATTTCAAGTCTCGTTTTCCCCATGTCCGCCGACACCGCTACACCGCGCAGCGAATTTGCGACCACCCTGCAGATCATTCCGGTCGTTTTTTTCACGTTTATTTGTTATCTGACCATCGGCATTCCGCTCGCGGTGCTGCCTGGCTATGTCCACGACGACCTGGGCTTCAGTGCGATCGTCGCCGGGGCGGCAATCAGCGTGCAGTACCTGGCCACCCTTGCCTCGCGCGCGCTGGCCGGCCGCTCGGCCGACACGCTCGGTCCGAAGCGGACCGTCGCCATTGGACTGATCGGCTGCGGCACGAGCGGCGTGATGCTGCTGCTCGCCGTGCTGTGCGGGCACTGGCCGGGTCTCAGCCTGACGCTGCTGGTGTTGAGCCGGCTGGTGCTCGGTTTCGGCGAGAGCCTGTGCGGGACCGGCGCCATTCTGTGGGGGATCGGCCGCGTGGGGGTGTCGCACAACGCACGCGTGATCTCGTGGAACGGCATTGCCACTTACGGCGCGCTGGCGATCGGTGCGCCGCTCGGCGTGGCGATTGCGCATCTGGTCGGCTATGCGGCGCTCGGCATCGTGGTGATCGCACTGGCTGCGCTTGGCTACTACCTCGCGCGGCACATCGCGCCGGTGCCTGTCGTACATGGCGAACGCATGTCGTATCGCAGCGTGTTCATGCGCGTGCTGCCGCACGGCATCGGACTCGCGCTCGGTTCGGCCGGCTTCGGCTCGATCGCGACCTTCATCACGCTGTTCTACGCCGCGCGGCATTGGCCGAACGCAGCCCTGTCGCTGACCGTGTTCGGCACGCTGTTTATCGGCGCGCGCCTGCTGTTCGCCAATACCATCAAGACGTATGGCGGTTTTCGGGTGGCGATTGCGTCGTTTTCGTTTGAATGCGTGGGCTTGCTGATGCTCTGGCTCGCGCCCGAGCCGCACTTCGCGCTGGCCGGCGCCGCGTTGACCGGCTTCGGCTTTGCCCTCGTGTTTCCGGCGCTCGGCGTCGAAGCGGTCGGCCTCGTGCCGCCGGCCAGCCGCGGTGCGGCGTTGTCCGCGTACTCGGTGTTTCTGGATCTGTCGCTGGGGATTACCGGGCCGCTCGCTGGCTATATCGCAGGTGCGTTCGGCTACGGCTCGGTGTTCCTGTTTGCGGCGGCGGCCTCCGCGGCCGCGGTGGTGCTGTCGACCATGCTGTACCTGCGCAACGCCCGCGTGCCGAACGCGCCGGCCGCGACCTGACGGGCCAACCCTGTTCCGCCCGGAGTGGCCGACCGGCCGTACCGGGCAGCCTCGCGCCGCTCAAGGAAAGAAAACTTCGTCGATCGAGCGGCTGTCGTCATTGCCGCCGCGCGCCACGCGATGCCCCACCATCAGGCCCGCATCGTAGGCGGCTTCGAGCGCATGGGTCAGATCCTCGATGTGGACAATGCGCAGGTCCTTCGTCAGCTTGCCGGTCTGCTCGAGCTGATCGATGCCGAGGATGTCGGTGGAAATCGTCCGCAGTAACTCAAGACGTTCGTCGTAGATGGTGTTGCTCATTTCGTACCCCCTTTACAGGCGGGGCGTGAGACCTCACATGAGAAATCACTGTTGCCCAATTAGCCTTTGATTTGCGTCATCCTTCAGTTGTAATAATAGTAAGGAAACGCAGGCTTGGCACGTGACCTGCAGTCGCAGGTTGAAGCTCTATTCCAAAAAAGTGGCGGCATCTGCGGCGATCAGACGCTTAAATGGGGCCAATGTCGCGGCTGGGCGATCTGAACAGCCGCGACGTACCGCACCGCCCGCCGGCGAGCCGGCCTCCGCGGCCGGCCCGCACCGAGGAGACACCGCGCCGCGCAACTAGCGCGCCGTCACACTACGCGCTCCGCCCGACAGCGACTTTTCCAAAGCCGCCACACCCGCGGGCAAATCGACGGCCACACCCAGATCCAGTACGGTCCGGCCCAGCGCATGCAGCGTCCGGAACAGGTTGTGTTCGCGGCATTGCTCGCCCATCTGCCCGATCCGCACGATCGGCAAACCAAACGAGCCCGATATCTCCACCTGATGATGCCGCGAGATGTGCCCGCAGATATCGCCGGGGCTCAGGCCTTGCGGAACCTCGATGCCGACCACCGAGTTCAGCCGGCACGCCTGCGGTGTGTAAAGCTGCAGACCGAGCGCCGTGATGCCTTCCTGCAGCGCCACGGAACACTTCAGATGCCGCGCGAAGCGCTTCTCGAGCGTCTCCGCGCACACGAGGCGCAGCGCCTCATGCAAGGCCAACACGCCCGACACCGGCGCCGTGTAGTGATAGCCCGCGTTGTGCCAGAAATTCTCCGCCAGCGACGCGTCGAGACACCAGTGCGCATTCGGCGCCGTGCGGCGCTTCACCCGCTCCCATGCGGCATCCGAGAACGCGATCAGGGACACGCCGGGAATCGACGACAGTCCTTTCTGGCCGCCGGTAATCACCGCGTCGATACCCCACGCGTCCATTTCCAGCGGCATCGTGCTGAGCGTGCACACGGCGTCGACGATCACCAGCGCGCCGGCCGCCTTCGCCAGCGCCGCAATGTCTTTCAGATGATGATTCACCACCGTGTTGGAGGTCTCGCCCTGCACGATCGTGACGATCTCCGGCCGCTCGCGGCGGATCGCTTCGGCCACCTGATCGAGACTCGCCACCGTGCGATCCGCTACGTCGAGCGTCGCCACCTCGGCGCCGACGCGCCGGCCCATCTCCGCCATCCGTTCGCTGAAAAAGCCATTCTTGATGCTGAGCACACGCGTGCCCGTCCATGCCAGATTGGAGATCGCCATTTCCATCGCCGCCGAGCCTGGGCCCGCCACGCCGAGCACCCACTTGGAGCGGGTCTGGAACACGTAACGCGCCATGGTCTTCACCTGACCGATCACCTTCACCATCGTACTGCCAAGGTGATTGATCACCACCGTATTGGCCTTGGCGACAGCGGCGGGAATCGGCACCGGGCCGGCGCCCATCATCAACAGCGGTTCTTCGGGGAGGATGGCGTCGAGCGATTCGACGTCCGGACAGGGAACGGGTGTGGAAGTAGTGGTGGACATGATCGGTACGGAGGAAGTCAAGGTGCCGGAGGTGCAAGCGGCCTCGCCAACTGTGACGCTGGCGAGGCCGCTTATACGTTGACCAGCGATCATTCACCGATCCGGCCGAATGTGCAAGTTTTTTGACAGCATGGCCTGGCCGTGATGAGCGGCCCGTCTCCTCGCCCGCTGCGACGGGTATCCCACTTCGGATCGAGGCTGGTCATGAAGGCTACTCCGCGTCACTCGTAGCCGTTCTCGTCGAGAAGTTTTTCGATCGCAAGCCAGAGCGGGCGCTCGTCATAACAGCCGTTGTGCCTGGGGACGTTGCACGGATACAAAGGATGCATGCGCCCCTCGTCCGGCTCTTCGTCGGGCGTCCGCGTCCACGCCCGCAGTACGCGCAGCAGCGTAAGCGCTTCAGTGTTCGTCTGTTCGATGTTCATGACCGTGCCCTCCAGGAAGGCGCCTCGAACCCGGAGGTTCAGGACGGTTCCGTACCATGCGTGCCGCCCTGGGACTCCGGGGATGAGTTGCCTATTCGCGAATACCTATCTTTACTTCGATTAACCCCTCTTCGACTTTATTCAATCAATACGATCTCGCAGACAACGACAACATAAACGAATCCGGGCGACTTCACTATTTAACCGGCCGCAATGATCGGAATGGCATTTTACGGACTCGCCTGCCGCATCGCACCACAACCTGCCACCCGTGAAAATTGCCAGACCCGCTTTCCATTCCAGCCAATTTTTGTATATCATCAGATTACTGTCAAGCGCATTTGACGCACGTGTTGAACGAGCCGCTCGAGCCCGTGCGTGGATCTTTTGTTGCCTGAAACCATGCACTCGTCATTGACGAACGCCACGCTCCACAGGCAACTCCGCGCGAAATCCAGTTTCTCTGCTTTCAAACGACTCGCACTTTTTAATTAGCATAAAAATTTAACATCCGTTTAATTCATTTTTTAATGCAATATGCCGCCGGCTCTCTTGTGGAATATCAAGCATCGTCACATGGAGGTTTACCCGTGATCAGCGCATCTTCGCAATGCACAAAAGTATTCCGTTCTGTTTTGACGAATTCCAGTCAGTTCGAAGCGTATGTAAACCGGATCGGGCGGCCGAGGTTTGCCATTAATTGCGTTGGCGATCAATTCGACGAGCAAGGTCCAGGTCTGCTGCCGGACGAATGGCTATTCGCGGATGACCTGGAACGCCTGATGATGGATTTCTTTGCCTGGGAAGCACGCGGCATCCGCATGGAATGGGTCACACCCACGGTCAGCGGCAAGCCCTCGCCAAGGTGGAGAGTGGCCGGCTTATCCGACTACTTCAACAAGTCGGCCTCGCACCTCAACGCGGCCCTTCTCGGTACCTTGTGTCAGGCGATGGGGGCCGACGGCGCACGCAAGGCCTTTCTCGAAGCAGTTTTCGCAGACGCCGGCAGCTACGGAATCATCGCATTGCATGCGGATCGTTACGACCACTTCATTGAAGAATGGAGAACCAACGACGACAAAGCCGCGCGCCCCGCGGACTATCGGGCAGAGAAACGTTTCGGGGTGGTGAGCGCGGTCGGCGAACTGGGCGTCGAGCATGCGTCGGTTCAGTACTGGGCGTCGATCGGCTGGGCCAGCGGTTGGCTCAGCGAGGCGCAACTTCGCGAAGTCGGCCTCTCTTACGATGTGCTGATCGGTCAGACGTGCGTGATCAACGGACTGGGCGAGGTTGAGTGGATCGGCAATATTCCCCTTCCAGACTGCGACTTGTGAAGAAGCCGCTACCCAGCAAGAGCCCGCACGCCCAACCACGGCCGTACGGGTGCGCCTGGATCGGGGCGGGCCTGGCGGGCGACTCGCATATCACGCTAGCCGCCCGCCAGGTCTTCACTTCACCGCATGCCTGTCCAGCTTGCTGCCGGTTTCCTTGTTGTAACGTTCGACGTACTCCTCGATCAGCTTGCGCATTGCACGGCCAATCTGGCGATAGTCGGACTCGTTGAGGTTGGCGAGCGACACCCGGCCCGACGGATGCTGCGTGCCGAAGCCCTTGCCCGGCAACAGCACCACGCGTGCCTCGCGCGCGAGGCGGAACAGCAACTCGCTCGGCTCCGTATTCTTGAGCAGCCATTCCACGAACTTGCGGCCGAACATCCGCTCGCCGAGAAACTCGATGTCGAGAATCGTGTAGTAGTCGACCTGATTCGGATCGTCGTCCTCGAAGGAGATGCCCACCTCCTCGTACAACGCCTGCTTGCGCTTGCGAATCAGCCGCTTCAACGCGTTCTTGTACGCATCCGGCGTATCCATCAACGAGAACAGCGAGAACAGCACCATCTGCACCTGCTGCGGCGTCGATAGACCGGCCGTGTGATTCAGCGCGACGGTGCGGCTGTCCGCCACCAGACGGTCGATGAACTTCAGCTTGTCCGGTTCCGTGGTGATCGACTCGTACCGCGTGTGCAACTCCTTCTTCACGTCCTTCGGCAACTCGGCCAGCAGCTTGTCGAGCACGTTGTCGCGATGCGTGGCGATCGTGCCGAGACGCCAGCCGGTCGCCCCGAAGTACTTCGAATAGGAGTACACGAGAATCGTGTTCTTCGGCGCCAGCGCGAACAGCGACACGAATTCGTCGGCGAAGGTGCCGTACACGTCGTCGGTGAGCAGGATCAGGTCCGGGCGTTCCTTGACGATGTCGGCGATATATTCAAGGCTCTCGTCATTGATCTTCACCGAGGGCGGATTGCTCGGATTGACGAGGAAGAACGCCTTCACCTTCGGATCGCGCAGCTTGTCGAGTTCCTTCTTCGAATACTGCCAGCCGCTTTCCACCGTCGCTTCGAGATTCACGACATTGAGCTGATAGTCGTTCAGACGCGGAATCTCGATGTACGGCGTGAAGATCGGCATGCCGAGCGCGATCGTATCGCCCGGCTTGATGAGCCGGTTTTCGCGCATCGTGTTGAAGATGTAGGTCATCGCCGCAGTGCCGCCTTCCACTGCGAAGATGTCGAACTCGCCGACAAACGGATGCTTGCCGATCATCTCGCGGCGCAAATACTGGCCGACAATGATCTCCGAGAGCTTGAGCATGCGGTCCGGCACCGGATAGTTCGAAGCGAGGATGCCTTCGCACATCTCGTACAGGAAGTCGCCCGCCGAAAGACCCAGTTGGTCGCGCACGTACGAGATGGCGCCGCGCAGGAAGTCGATGCCTGGCACACCTTTGTTTTCGCGCAGGAACAGGTCGAAGCGTTCCGTGAGCCCATCGCGGCGTGGGAAACCGCCCACGCCCTCCGGCATGTAAGCAAACGAGCGCTCCGATTCGCGCATCGCGAACAGGCCCAGTTGCCAGAAACCATGGCGCGGGATGGTCGCCAGGAAGTTCGGGTTGCCGCGGCCGGCGTTGAGCATCGAAACATTGGCGGCGCGCTCGACCGCCCCGCCGCCAGCGGCCTTGATCAGTTCATCCTTCAGTTCGAACGGGCTGAGTGCTGCCAGCTTGTCCTGTTCGGTTTCGCTTTTGCCTTTTGCCATGATGCATTCTCCATTGCAAGGGTGAGATACGCCGGCGGCGGGCGCTCCTGCGGCAGCGCCGGCGTGAAGGAATGAGAGTGGCGAATCGAGCCTTATGCGACCGGCTCTGCGTTAGACAAGACCCACGACAAGCGGCCCGAGCAGCGTCAGCGCCACATTCGCAATCGCATAGGTAATCGCGAACGGCACGGTGGGCACGGCGCTTTCCGCCTTGTCGAGCACGCCGCCGAAAGCCGGGTTCGCGCTGCGCGAACCGGACAGCGCGCCGGCCAGAATCGCGGCGTTCTTGTAGCCGAGGACATAGCGGCCGAACAGCATCGTCAGCAGCAGCGGGAACAGCGTGACGAACACGCCCAGCAGGAAGATCGTCATGCCGCTCTGCTTGACCGTCACCACGGCCTGCAGGCCGGAGTTCAGGCCCACCACCGCGACGAACGCAGCCAGCCCGAAGTCTTTCAGCAACTGCGAGGCCGCCGACGGCAACACGCCGTACATGGGATGCTTGCCGCGCATCCAGCCGAACAGCAGGCCGGCGAGCAGGCAGCCGCCGCCCGAGCCGAGCGTGAGCGGAATCCCCGCCACATTCACCACGATCAGGCCGATCAGCAGCCCAAGCACCAGACCCACACCCATGTAGATGAAGTCGGTCTTGTTGCTGTACGGCAGCTCGTAGCCGGCCGCATCCACGGCACGCTTGGTGTCTTTCGGCGAGCCGTAGAAGGTGATCACGTCGCCGTGTTCGAGCTTGGTCTCCGGCAGGATGGGCAGCGGCTGGCCGGCACGCTTCGCGCCCTGGATATACACGCCATGACGCACGTCGCGATCCACGACTTCGCGTGCAGCGGCGATCGTCGTATGGTTCATGCCTTTGCGGGTGAACACGCCTTCGCGGGTCTGCATCACGACGCCAATGTCGTCCACGTTGGCGATCTCACTGCCGTTCGCGCCGAATGCGACCACAGCTTCGCGGCGGCCGATCACCAACACTTCGTCGTTGAGTTGCAACGTCAGATCGGGTGTCGGCTCGAGGTTCTGACCGTCGCGCCTGATGCGCTCGATGGTCAACATGTCCTGATGCTGCGTCTCGACTGCCTTGACCGTTTTTCCGGCGCTTACGTCGATCTTGTAGGCACGTCCCACCAGTTCGGGCAACGCACGAATTTGCCCCGCTCCCAGCGACGACGACGAACCGGCGGACAGCTCCTTCTCCGCCTCGATCGACGCCTCTCGCAAGCCCTGCCCCATGAACTTCGGCAGGATGTTCACGCAGACGATGATCGCGCCGAGCGAGCCGAACACATAGGTCACCGCATAAGCGATAGCCACGTCGGACTGCAACGACTTGATCTCGTCGGCGGGCAGGCTGAGTCGCGCGATCGCGTCGCCCGCCGTGCCGATGATCGCCGACTGCGTCAGCGCGCCGCCGGCCAGTCCTGCCGCGAGTCCCTTGTTGAGGTGGAACAGCTTCGCGCACACCACCACAGTGATCAGCGCGGACACCGCAAGGAAGATCGCCATGGCGATTTCACGCAGCGTCTTGCGGTTGAGCGAGTTGAAGAAGCCCGGTCCCGAGTCGTAACCGACCGCGTAAATGAAGACGGCGAACATCACCGACTTCACGCCGTTGTCGATCGTGACGCCGAACTGGCTGATCACGACAGCGGCTAGTAGCGAGCCGCCCACCCCACCTAGCTGGAATTTGCCGAAATTGATCTGGCCGACGTAATAGCCGACTGCCAGAGAGAGAAATAACGCGATCTCAGGTGACTTATGAAAAATGCTATGTAGCCAGTCCATCGTGCCCTCGCTGTGATGAGTGACCGTACTGCCCGGTGTAATTGCCGGCGGACGTCGTGGCACTCCCGTCCGCGGCCCTGACTGCGTCAAGCCCTGTGCGACCTCTGTCTCGCCCCTGTCCTGTCGTTTTGTCGAGCCGCGCGGCGTCCGGTCTGCGTGCGGTCTCTGTGGTATTGCTGTCGTCCTGCTGCAGCGCCTAGCCGAACTTGCCGGCCAACCCCACCACCACTGGCCCCATCAATGGCAGCAGGATGTTGGAAAGCGCATAGGTGATCGTGTAACCGATGACCGGCGTCGAATTGCCGGTCACGCCGACGAGCGCGCTGATAGCCGGCGTGCTGCACTGCTGCCCGGCAATCGCGCCGAGCAGCATGGGGGTTTCGAGCTTGAGAAACATACGGCCGATCCACAGCGACAGCAGCCCTGGAATCAGCACCATGAGAATCCCGACGACCGGCAACGCGATGCCGTACTCGCGCACCAGCCTGATCGCGTCCGGCCCCGCCGACAGGCCGACCGCGGCGATAAACGTCGCAAGGCCGAAGTCCTTCAGGATTTGCGCGGCGGCGGAAGGCAGCGAGCCGATCAGCGGATGGCGCGAGCGGATCCAGCCGAACAGCAGCCCCGACAGCAGGCAACCGCCGCCGGTGCCGAGCGCAATCGAAACGCCGCCGACGCGGCCGCCCAGATGCCCAATGGCCATGCCGAGCAACACCCCCAGCCCGAGATAGACGAAATCGGTCTTCTGGGTCGCGGGCAGCACGTAACCAAGCTGGCGCGCGCCGCGTTCCACGTCGGCCTTGGCGCCGACGAGGGTCAGCACGTCGCCGCGGTTCAGTTCGGTGCCCGGCAAGGCCGGCACCGTCGTCTCCAGGCGCGTCACGGCAGCGATATAGACGCCGCGCCCTTGTTCCGGCGTGGCCTGTTCGCGCAACTGCGCGACGGTCATGCCGTGCGCCTCGCGCCGCGTCAGGACCACGTTCACGCGCTCGGCGGCCAGCGCGCCGAAGCGCGCGTCGGACACTTCCGTGCCGATTGCCGGGCCGGCCGCCACCACCGCCTCGCGCCGCCCGGCGACCAGTGCGATATCGCCGGCAGCCAGCAGCAGATGCGGTTCGAGCGCCAAACGCGCGCCGTCCCGGTCCACCTGCTCGACCGTCAGGTTGCAGCCATAGCGCTGTTCGAGCGCTTCGATCGCGAGCCCCGCCGCCGGGCCGACGCGAAACACCCGGCTCACCAGCGCAGGCGCGCCCATGCGCTGGCCTTCGTCGAGCGCGCCGTCGCCGCCCAGCTTGCGCCACACGCGCTCGGCTTCCTCGCGCAAATTGACGCGCAGCAGCAGCGGCGCGAACTGGCTGGTAAACAGCACGATGGTGATCAGGCCGAACAGGTAGCTGACGCTATAGGCCGTCACGATGTTGGCCTGCAGACGCGCGGTTTCGGCCTCGGCGAGGCCCAACCTGCCAATGGATTCCGACGCCGTGCCGATCACCGCCGACTCCGTCGCGGCGCCCGCCAGCAGGCCGGCCGCCGTGCCGGCATCGAGACGCAGCGCGAACACCGCGGTCATCACGAGCAGCAGCACCGAAACGATTTCGACAATCGACAGCAAGCCGTAGCGCCAACCCCGGCCGATATTGGCGAAGAACTGCGGGCCGCCGGTGAAACCGAGCGCAAAAATAAACAGGGCAAAGGCAATGTTTTTCAGGTCGGGCGCAAGCCGGGCGCCGGTTTGGCCCAATAGCAACGCCACGATCAACGTGCCGCAGACCCCGCCAAGCTGGATCGGTCCAATCTTGAATGAGCCAATGAAATAGCCTAAAGCAAGGCTCGCAAACAGCGCGATTTCCGGTTGCGACCTGAGCAATTCGCCGATCATGTTCTGGGTTGCCGCTTTACCGTTGATTTATAACAATCGTGAGAAAAAATCGCCTTGAAATTTCTAAAAAGCCAATTCCTGGCAATCCTTCCGGGTGCGACAAGCGGCACATTGCCGCAACGCGATATGCGTCATTGAATTAAGGATTAAGGATTTATTGCACTCGGACGAGGCGAGACCGGGACCCGGAACCTGAGACTCCATGTCGCAGCGTGGCGACGGCCCGCCATTCGAGTCGGATTGCATAAGCGCATTGCTTCCTCGCGTTGAGTTGCCCAGGTACCATAAAAAGTCAGGTTATTTGGGTCATGGGTCAATACATTGCGTCCCGAATCATGCCGATTCGGTCAATACCTATTACCCTACAGACAAGTCGGAAAATTCCCAAACCCGAATTCGACAAGTCTGATCAATAAATATTGTAATTCGTCGTAATAGTCAATATGATTTTCCACAGTAGTCGCAGCACCCCTGGTCCGGACGATTGCTGATTCGGCCGTTCGTTATGCCGCAGCAAGTCTCACCCTCGCGGTTTTTCTAGCACATGAGGCGAATTCCAATGAACCAGATTCACGCAATGCGAGTTTTCGTCCGGGTGGCCGAAACGGAAAGTTTCCGCCGCGCCGCGCAACAACTCGCGGTATCGAATGCGCTCGTCACGCGCTCCATCGCCACGCTCGAAGCCCATCTGAAAACGCGGCTGATCAATCGCACCACCCGCAATCTCGCCCTGACGGAGGCCGGCACACGCTACCTCGAAGGTTGTCGCGGGCTGCTCGAAGAACTCGATCGGCTGGAAAACGCCCTTGCCGACAGCGAGTCCGAGCCGGGCGGCACGCTGCGGCTCGTCGCCTCCGGTGCGCTCTCGCTGCTCTCGCTGACCCCGCTGCTCGACGGTTTCCGCCGCCAATACCCGAAGGTCAAGGTGCGGCTCACACTGACCGACCGGCATGTGGATCTGATCGAGGACGGTTACGACGTCGGCCTCGTCACCGGCTTCGTCGCGCCCAGCCAGGATCTGGTCGAACGGCCTATCGGCACGCATGCGCTGGTGGTATGCGCCGCGCCCAGCTATCTCGCGGAGCAAGGTGTGCCGCACACGCCGGAACAACTCGCCCTGCACGCGTTCATCGCGCTGCCGGCGGAGCAGCCCAACAGCACCTGGCATTTCACCGGACCGGGCCGGCGCACCGAAGAGGTCACGCTGCAACCGGTCTACTCCGTCAACAGCGCGATGATGCTGCGGCTGGGCGTGCTGGCCGGCATGGGCGTCGCGATCCTGCCATGGCAAATGGTGGCCGACGACCTGGCAGCGGGCACCCTGACACGCATCATGGACGATCACCGGGTCGACGACCCGGACCTCAAGGTGTCGATCGTCTATCCGAATCGCCAGTTCCTGCCGGCCAAAACACGCACCTTCGTCAACCATACGCTCGAGCATTTCAGCCGGAGCGTTGCGAGCGCGGACGCCGCCGCCGTGCCGGCAGCGGCGCAAACACCGCTACCGGTGGCCGGCGAGATGAGCACCAGCCTGCATGCGCTACGGGACGCTTAAACTATCGGCATACCGTCTGCGGAGCACCTCATGCGCATGATCCTGTTCAGTAGCCGTCAGTACGACAGCGAAACGTTTAACGAAGCGAACGCCGCCTACCGCTACGACCTGCACTTTCAGGAATCGCACCTCGACGCCGAAACCGCTGTGCTGGCAGAGGGCTTCGAGGTGGTCTGTCCGTTCGTCAACGACTGCGCGGACGCAGCGGTGCTCGAGCGCCTGCACGCGGGCGGCACACGCCTGATTGCGTTGCGCTCGGCCGGCTTCAATCACGTCGATCTGGCGGCCGCCCAGCGGCTCGGCGTGACGGTGGTGCGCGTGCCGGCCTATTCGCCGCACGCGGTGGCCGAACATGCGGTGGGATTGATTCTCGCGCTGAACCGGCGCTTGCCGAGAGCGGCCGCGCGCACGCGCGAAGGCGACTTCTCGCTCAACGGCTTGCTCGGCTTCGATCTGCACGGCAGGACCGTGGGTGTGATCGGCACCGGCATGATCGGCCGTGTTTTCGGCCGCATCATGGCGGGCTTCGGCATGCAGGTGCTCGCCTACGACCCCGGCACGCCCGCGCAGGATCTGCTCGCGCTCGGCGCACGCTACGTGCCGCTCGATACGCTGCTCGCCGAAAGCGACGTCGTCAGCCTGCACTGCCCGCTGGTGCCGGACACCTACCATCTGATCGACGAACGCGCACTCGCCAAAATGAAGCGCGGCGCGATGCTGATCAATACGGGGCGCGGCGGGCTGGTCGAAAGCAATGCGCTGATCGGCGCACTCAAGAGCGGGCAGCTCGGCAACCTGGGGCTCGACGTCTACGAGGAAGAAGGCGGCCTGTTCTTCGAGGATCATTCGAACCTGCCGCTCCAGGACGACGTGCTGGCGCGTCTGCTGATGTTCCCGAACGTGATCGTCACCGCTCACCAGGCGTTCTTCACCCGCGAGGCGATGAACGAAATCGCGCAGACCACGCTCGGCAATGTGGCGGCGTGGCATGGCGGCACACCGCGCAACAGGGTGTCCGTGCGCGGCTAGAACAACGGCCAGGGTGCAGCGAAGGCACCGCCCACGCTCAGCCGCAACGCAGCCGGGCAACGACGCGGCTAAGGCGCCCGATCCATGGTCTGACGAATCGCGGTGCGCGCATCGTCGGCCGCGCCGCACACTTCGCGCAGCAACGCCACTTCGCGCTCGTGCACCTCGACCGGAAACCAGCGCGCGCCGGCATCGGCCAGATAGCGCGCGCGATGCTGGCCGTTGCGAAACGCCACGACGCCTTCGTGTTCGAGTCCAAACCAGCCCATCAGACCCGGCGCGCGGCGCGTCGAAACGGTCACATAAGGCATCTGCGGAATGCGCGGGTTGGCGGGATCGAGAAACTCGCGAATGCCGCGCACCTTGCCCGTATGCCATTCGTTGACGGGCTTCAGGACGTAGTCGGTATTGTCGCGATTCGCGCAGTCGAGCAATTTGCGGGCGTCGACCAGCACGACCTGATGACGGGTGCCGTCGGCAATGAAGACGCGCTTCAGACGAACGTGGTCGTACCACGGGTGTTCGTGCAAAGGCACGATCCAGATGGGCTCCGCCAGAGGCGATTCGAGAGTCGGCGTGGGTGATGACATGGACAATAACAAGTGCAGACTCGATGTGCCGGCGTACGAAGCCGGCATGCTAAAAAAGCGCTTACGCTACGGTTCCCTCGTGAAGTATATGTGACAGTGTCGAGCAATAATCAGCGCGCATAGCAAATAGCTGGCGGATCTGGACAGCCCTCGGAGATGGCGATGACACCCGAAGAATTTGGCGACCACGTGAGAATTGAAGCAAGCGAAACCGTGGCGACGATCGTGCTCGAGCGGCCGGCGCGGCGCAACGCGGTCGACCGTCCAACTGCCGACGCACTATCCGCCGCGTTCCGACGCTTCGAAGCCGAACCGAGCTGGCGCGCAGCGGTGCTGTTCGGCGCGGGTGGCACTTTCTGCGCGGGCGCCGATCTCGGCGCGCTCGCAGACGACACGCGCCGCAACGAACTGCACGCCGATGGCAGCGGCCCCGGTCCGATGGGTCCGACGCGCATGCCGTTCACGAAGCCGGTGATCGCCGCGATTGCCGGCTACGCCGTTGCGGGCGGTCTCGAACTGGCCGCGATGTGCGACCTGCGAGTGGTCGAGGAAGACGCGGTGCTCGGCGTCTTCTGCCGGCGCGTCGGCATTCCGCTGATCGACGGCGGCACGATCCGGCTGCCACGGCTGATCGGCCTGTCGCGCGCGCTGGACCTGATCCTGACCGGCCGTGCGCTCGACGCGCACGAAGCCCTCGCGTTCGGCCTCGCCAATCGCGTCGTGCCACCGGGTACGGCGCGGGCGGCGGCCGAGCGGCTGGCCGCGGAACTCGCCGCGTTTCCGCAGGGCGCCTTGCTGGCAGACCGTCGCTCCGCACTCGAAAACAGCCCGCTCGACGACCTGCCGGAGGCCTTGCGTCGCGAGGGCGCGGGCGGTTATCAGGCAGTCTTCGCCGAGGGCGTAGCGGGCGCGCTGCGCTTTATTGAGCGAAAAACAACACCCTGAGCGCTCGCCAGCAGCACCGTTTTGGCTTAGGTACAATCCCTTACTTGCTTGCCCTGCCGACGCCCGCGCTCTCGTTCCGAAACGCGCGCCGGCCACGCGCGCATCGCGCGGACTTCGTACCGATCTCCCCCATCATGCCTTTGCCTTTGCTTGCCCTCGCCGTAGCCGCGTTTGGAATCGGTACCACTGAATTCGTCATCATGGGCTTGCTGCCCGATGTGGCTCGCGATCTGGCCGTCTCGATCCCTGCCGCCGGCATGCTGGTATCGGCGTACGCGCTGGGCGTGACGATCGGTGCGCCGATCGTCGCCATCGCGGTGGCCAACATGCCGCGCAAGAAAGCGCTGATGAATCTGATCGGCGTGTTTATCGTCGGCAATCTGCTGTGTGCCGTCGCGCCCAACTATGGCGTGCTGATGGCCGCGCGCATCGTCACGGCGTTTTGCCACGGCGCGTTCTTCGGCATCGGCTCGGTGGTCGCGGCGGGGCTCGTCGCGCCGAACCGGCGTGCCCAAGCCATTGCCCTGATGTTCACCGGCCTCACGCTCGCCAACGTACTCGGCGTGCCGCTCGGCACCGCGCTTGGCCAGGCAGTAGGCTGGCGCGCCACGTTCTGGGCCGTCACCGTCATCGGCGTACTGGCGGCAGCGGCGCTGGCGGCGTGTCTGCCCGCGAAGATCGAAATGCAGAAGGCCAGTCTCGTGCACGAGTTCACCGTGCTGAAGAACCCACAGGTATTGATGGTGCTCGGCATCAGCGTGCTGGCATCGACCAGCCTCTTCTCCACCTTCACCTACATCACGCCGATTCTCGAAGACGTCACCGGCTTCACGCCGCATGCAGTGACGCTGGTGCTGCTGCTGTTCGGTCTCGGCCTGACCGTGGGCAGCACACTTGGCGGCAAGCTGGCCGACTGGCGTCTGATGCCGTCGCTGATCGCGTTCCTGCTCGCCATCGTCGTGATCCTCACGATCTTTGCCGGCACCATGCACGCGGCCGTGCCCGCGATGGTCACGATCTTCGTGTGGGGCGTGCTCGCTTTTGCGATCGTGCCGCCGCTGCAAATGCTGATCGTCGATCGCGCGAGCCATGCGCCGAATCTCGCCTCGACGCTCAACCAGGGCGCCTTCAATCTGGGTAACGCCAGCGGTGCATGGCTTGGCGGCATGGTCATCGGCGCAGGCGCGCCGCTCACCACGCTGCCGTGGGTCGGCGTTGCGGCGGCTGCCGGCGCGCTCGCCTTGACGCTGTGGTCGGTGCAGATGGGACGCCGCACGCAGAGCGTCGCCGTCACCGGCTAAGCCTGCCTGTCGACGCCGGCGGCGCCTTGCCGGGATGCGCATGACAGACGGGCGGTGTAGCATCTCGCCCGATGAAAGTCATCTACACACGCGATTTTCTCGCACTCATCCTCAGCGTCGCCGTGGTCGGACTCGGCAGCGGCGCGACCCTTCCTCTCACTGCGCTTGCCTTGACCCAGGCCGGCTACGGCACCGACGTGGTCGGCCTGCTGAGCGCCGCGCAAGCGGGCGGCGGCCTGCTCGTGGTGCCGCTGGCCGGCTGGATCGCGGCGCGCTTCGGTGGCCGCCAGGTGATCGTCGGCGCGGTGCTGGTCGTGGGCCTGGCCACGGCATCGATGCAGATGAGTTCGAACCTGTGGGTCTGGGGCGTGCTGCGCATCCTCTGCGGCGCCGCGTTGATGCTGCTCTTCACGATCGGCGAAGCATGGGTCAACCAGCTCGCCGACGATGCGACGCGCGGCCGCGTCGTCGCCATCTATGCGACGAACTTCACGTTGTTCCAGATGGCCGGCCCGGTGCTGGTGAGCCAGATCGCCGACTTCACCGCCTGGCGCTTTCTGCTGTGCGGCGCGCTCTTCATGCTGGCGCTGCCGGCACTCGCGGCCATCCGCTCGACGCCCGTCTCCAGCGGCGAGCCGCAAGCGCACGATAACTGGCGGCACGTGCTGCCGCAGATGCCAGCGCTCGTGATCGGTACCGGCTTCTTCGCGCTGTTCGACACCATCGCGCTGTCGCTGATGCCGCTCTTTGCGATGGCGCACGGCATCTCCGGCGAGGTGGCCGTGCTGTTCGCCTCCGCCCTGCTGCTCGGCGATACGACCATGCAGTTTCCGATCGGCTGGCTCGCCGACCGCCTTGGCCGCGAGCGCGTGCATATCGGCGCGGCCGTGGTGGTCGTGGTGCTGTTGCCGCTGCTGCCGTGGGCGATTGCGTCGCCGTGGCTATGCTGGCCGCTGCTGTATGTGCTGGGCGCGGCGGCGGGGTCGATCTACACGCTCTCGCTGGTGGCATGCGGCGAGCGCTTTCGCGGCGTGGCCCTGGTATCGGCCAGCTCGCTGGTCGGCGCGTCGTGGAGCGCCGCGAGTTTCGGCGGTCCGTTGCTCGCGGGGGCGTTGATGAAAAGCGTGGGCGATGACGCGATGATCGGCGTGCTGCTGGCGAGTGCGCTCGCGTTTCTCGTGGCGGTGTGGTGGGAAAAGCGGCGCGGGGCGACGCAGGCGCTGCAGTGAACGAGCGGTGGGGCCAAGGGCCCGCGCTCGTAAGTGCGCCTGCGACTTTAACGCTGCGCCGGCAGAATCTCGCCGCTGCATGCGCCGAAACCGACCCGGTAGCCTTCGCCCTGGCACCATCCGGCAAGCGTCAATTCATCGCCGTCTTCGATGAAGGCGCGCGTTCCACCCTCCTTCAACTCCAGCGGATTCTTGCCGTTCCACGTCAGCTCAAGCAAGCTGCCGTACGAGTCTGCGGCAGGCCCGCTGATCGTCCCCGAACCCATCAGGTCGCCCACTCGCGTATTGCAGCCCGACACGGTGTGATGCGCGAGTTGCTGCGCCATCGTCCAGTACATGTGCCGGAAATTGGTGCGGGCGATGGTCGTCGCCTGTTGTGCGCGCTGCGGGCGTAGTGTGACTTCAAGCGCGATATCGAACGCATGCGCGCCGTCGTGCCGCAGATACGCGAGAGGCTGCGGCTCCTGCACCGGTTGCGCGACGCGGAACGGCTCCAGCGCATCGAGCGTGACGATCCACGGGGAGATCGTGGTCGCAAAGCTCTTCGCGTTGAACGGCCCGAGCGGCACGTACTCCCACTGCTGGATGTCGCGTGCGCTCCAGTCGTTGAGCAGCACCATGCCGAAGATATGCGCCTCCGCATCGGCGCAGGCAATCGGCTCGCCGAGCGCATTGCCGCGTCCGACGATAAAGCCGGTCTCCAGTTCGATATCCAGCTTGCGGCATGCGCCGAACACCGGGCGCTCCTGGTCCGGCAGCTTGAGCTGGCCGTTCGGCCGCCGCACCGGCGTGCCGCTCACCACCACTGACGAGGCCCGGCCGTTGTAGCCGATCGGCATCTCCGACCAGTTCGGCAGCAGCGCATTCTTAGGATCACGGAACATCGAACCGACGTTCGTCGCATGCTCCTTCGACGAATAGAAATCCGTGTAGCCAGGAATCTGCACCGGCAGATGCAGCGTGGCGCTTGCCTGAGATACCAGCGCGCGTTCGCGCAGGGCGGCGTCGTCGCGCAGTGTGGCGCTTTCGCGGGCGAGCAACTGGCTCAACTGGATACGCACGCTGCGCCAGGCATCGCGTCCGAGGGCGATGAAATCGTTCAGCGTGTCGCGGGCGAAAACCGGTGCGCTTGCGCTTACCCCTGCACCTGCGCCGGCATCCGGTAGACGCAGCAGCCCGCTCGCCTGCAAGACCGCAAGGTCGACGATGCTGTCGCCAATCGCCACGCCCACCCGCCGCGCCGCATGGCGCGTATCGCTGAACACGCCGAACGGCAGGTTCTGGATCGAAAAATCACAGGCGGGATCGTTCGCCGCTTCGATCCAGCTTTTGCGCGACGCATCGAGCGTCGCCTGAAGATCGCGCGCTGCGCTCATCGTTGCTCCGGGTTGAAGTGTTTCTTGAGACCTTGCCAGCACTCGTAGTAGTGCGCCTGCAATTGCGCGGTTTCGAGGGCAAAGCGGGTCGGCTTGATCAGCGTGCGGGTTTCGAACATGAACGCCATGGTGTCGCCGACCTTGTGCGGTTTCGAGGTATCGCTGTGCGATGCCTTCTCGAAGGTACCCGCGTCCGGGCCGTGGCCCGACATGCAGTTGTGCAGGCTCGCGCCGCCCGGCACGAAACCCTCGGCCTTCGCGTCGTAGACGCCGTGCACCAGTCCCATGAATTCGCTCGCCACGTTGCGATGGAACCAGGGTGGCCGGAAGGTATCTTCGGCGGCGAGCCAGCGCGGCGGGAAGATCACGAAGTCGATCGTGTCGACGCCCGGCGTGTCGCTTGGCGAATGCAGCACGAGGAAGATGGACGGATCGGGATGATCGAAACTGATCGAGCCGATCGTATTGAAGCGACGCAGGTCGTACTTGTACGGCGCGTAGTTGCCGTGCCACGCGACCACGTCGAGCGGCGAGTGGCCGATGTCCGCGCGCCACAGATTGCCGTTGAGCTTGGCGATCAGTTCGAACGCGCCTTCGCGGTCTTCGTAGGCCGCGTGCGGCGTGAGGAAGTCGCGCGGATTGGCGAGACCGTTCGAGCCGATCGGCCCGAGGTCCGGCAGCCGCAGCAAGGCGCCGAAGTTCTCGCAGATATAACCGCGCGCGGCGCCATCAGGCAGCGTCACGGCAAAGCGTACGCCACGCGGGATCACCGCGATCTCGAACGGCTCCACGTCCAGCCGCCCGAGTTCGGTGGCGATGTGCAGCCGCCCTTCCTGCGGCACGATCAGCAGTTCGCCGTCGGCGCTGTAGAAGAAGCGGTCCTGCATCGAACGGTTGGCCGCGTACAGGTGGATCGCGCAGCCGCTCATGGTCTCGGCCGAACCGTTGCCGGCCATCGTCACCCAGCCGTCGATGAAATCGGTCGGCTCGGCGGGCATCGGCAGCGGATCCCAGCGCAACTGGTTGGGCGGGGTCGGCGGCACGTCATGGAAGTTCGCCACCAGACGATGCGACGGCAGCGCCGTGAACGGCTGATGCACTGCCGCCGGCCGGATCCGGTAAAGCCACGAGCGGCGGTTGTGGCTACGCGGCGCGGTGAAGGCCGTGCCCGACAGTTGCTCCGCGTACAGGCCGTAAGCGGCCCGCTGCGGCGAGTTGCGACCTTGCGGCAGCGCGCCCGGCAACGCTTCGGTGGCGAATTCGTTGGCAAAGCCCGACTGGTAGCCCGATTGATAGCCCGGCTCGATGTCGGGCCGCGCGGGGTTGCCGGTGGGGTTGTCCGCGCCGGCATGGGCGGAGCTTGGGTGGGCATTCATCGAGTCGTCTCCTCATCCTGACCGGGTTCCTGGGGGGCAAGCGTGGCGCAGGCGGCACAAGCGCACCCACCACCGCCGCCATTCTGCGATTTACGAATGGTAAAACGAATTACGAATAGTGAAATTAACGTTAACCCTGAATCATCCGTAGGAACCCGATATGGTTATCAGCATTTTGTTCATGTGACGGCGGTGCGGACTGCTACCATCGAAAGATGCGGCCAAAGCCGCCTTTCGATGCGCGCACGACGCGCCACCACCACCACCACACATGATCCCGCAGACTGTTCCCGAACTCGTCGCCCGTGCTGCCGACCATCCGTTTCTCGGCCAGCATCTGGCGTTGGGTGAAGGCATCTATCACGACAGCGCACTGGCCCGTTTCGAAGGGCTGGAACTCGCCAGCGCCTATGAGCCGATCTTCGATATCAGCGTGCATGCGCTTGCCCAGTCGCTGTCGGCCGCACCGGAGAGCGTGGATCGTTTCGGCGACGAACTGGGATTTCAGGCGGTGACGGTGCGCCTCGACGGCGAACCCTACGACCCGTTCGACCGCATCGAGGACGACCCGCAACTGGTCACGCTGGACCGCATGTCGCGCGCGCTGCATGCGATCAATTTTTTCGGCGCGCAGCGCCATGGGCTGTTGTTCCTGCGGGTTCACGAACGCTTGCTGAAGAGCGTGAAGTACGACCATGGCCGGCACTTCTCGACGGTGCTGGTGTCGTTCGGACTCAATCCGTCGCGCATCGTGATTGAATTGCCGGCTGCCGCGGTCGCACACCGCACCTTCCTCGGCTATCTGACGAAGAGCTACCAGCGCTATGGCTTCAAGGTGGCGGGAAATCTGCCGAACGCCGGCCAGATCCTCTCGGTCTCCGACATGGCGCGGCTCGACTTCATCAAGATGGATGCCGGCCTCGCCTTGCGCGACGCCATGGTAAAGCCGCTAGTGGGCTATGCGAATCGCTTGCGCATACCGTTGATCTTCAACCGCGTCGCGAGCGAAGCGCAGTTCGACTTGCTGCAGCAGTACGACGTGCGCTTCGTGCAAGGGCCGCTGTTTGCGGTGCATAGTCACAACGGCACGGTTTGACGTGCACGGCAGAGGAAGTCGCCGGTAATCAGGCGTGCAATCAGGCCTTCAATCGACCCGGGTTCAACCGGCATCGCCGAGGCGCCGCGCCAACGCCTTCAGCCGCGGCGCGACGCTCTCACGAAACACCTCTTCCCCCATTGACGACGCCGGCCCGCTGCAACTGAGCACCAGCCAGCGCCCTTCGCGCGGCTCGCGAAACGGTACGGCGACCGCGTTCACATCGTCGTGCCAGTCGCGAAACGAATAGCAGCAGCGTTCGAGCGCGAACGCCGCGATCTCCTTCTCCGCGTCCGCCACCAGCGTCGCGCCCTCTTTGCCGGCCGCCTTCTTCAACTCCGCCATCAACGCGGCACGCACGTCGAGCGCTTGCACCGCGAGATACGCGCGGCCCATCGAACTCGTCAGCATGGACAGCTTCGAACCCGACGCGAGACCGAGCGTCAACGCCGTCTCGCTGCGGATCGTGTCCAGATAAATCATGTCGAGCCCGTCACGGCATCCCAACGACACCGCCGCCCCCACCTCGCGCGCGAACGTGCGCATATGCGGCCGCGCCAGTTCGAGCGTGTCGGTGCCCGAGAGCAGCGCGAAGCCGAGTGACAGCACCCCCGCATCGAGCGCATATTTGCCGAGCGACTCGTCAAGACGCAGGTAGCCGAGCACCGTCAGCGTATAAGCCAGACGATTGACGGTGGCCTTCGGCAAGCCGGTGCGCTCGACGAAATCGCGGTTGCCCAGCATCGTCTCGCCGGGCCGGAACGCGCGCAGCAGGTCAAGGCCGCGGGCCAGCGCGACGACAAACTTGCGCTCGTCCAGGGGTTCGAGGGGAGTAGATGCAGGCGTCATCGGGTGATACACTCGGGGCTGATTTGCAAAACATTGTTTCGCATAGCGGAACTCAAGTCAAGCACTTCAAGTCAACACCAGACACATCAGATTCGATTCAGGAGATACGCATCATGGCCGACGCCGCGCAGTTTCACTGGGAAGATCCTCTGTTGCTCGATCAGCAACTCACCGAAGATGAGCGCATGGTGCGCGACGCCGCGGCGGCCTACGCGCAAGACCGGCTGCAACCGCGCGTGCTCGAGGCGTTCCGGCATGAGAAGACCGACATCGAGATCTTCCGCGAAATGGGCGAACTTGGCCTGCTCGGCCCGACCATTCCCGAGCAATACGGCGGTCCCGGTCTGAACTACGTGGCCTACGGCTTGATCGCACGCGAAGTGGAGCGCGTCGATTCCGGCTACCGCTCGATGATGTCGGTGCAGTCGTCGCTGGTGATGGTGCCGATCTACGAATTCGGCTCGGATGCGCAAAAAGACAAGTACCTGCCGAAGCTCGCCACCGGCGAATGGATCGGCTGCTTCGGCCTGACCGAGCCGAACCACGGCTCCGATCCGGGCAGCATGGTTACGCGGGCGAAGAAGGTCGACGGCGGCTTCTCGCTGTCGGGCGCGAAGATGTGGATCACCAACTCGCCGATCGCCGATGTGTTCGTCGTCTGGGCCAAGCTCGAAGAAAACGGCAAGGACGCGATCCGCGGCTTCATTCTGGAGAAAGGCTGGAAAGGCCTGTCCGCACCGACGATCCACAGCAAGGTGGGCCTGCGCGCCTCGATCACGGGAGAGGTCGTGATGGACGAAGTGTTCGTGCCGGAAGAAAACATGCTGCCGAAGGTGAGCGGCCTCAAAGGCCCCTTCACCTGCCTGAACTCGGCGCGCTACGGCATTGCCTGGGGTGCGCTCGGCGCCGCCGAGGCCTGCTGGCATACGGCGCGTCAATACGTGCTCGACCGCAAGCAGTTCGGCCGGCCGCTCGCCGCCAACCAGTTGATCCAGAAGAAGCTCGCCGACATGCAGACCGAAATCACGCTCGGCCTGCAAGGCGTGCTGCGCCTCGGTCGCATGAAGGACGAAGGCACGGCCGCGGTCGAAATCACCTCCATCATGAAGCGCAACTCGTGCGGCAAGTCGCTCGAGATTGCGCGTCTTGCCCGCGACATGCTAGGCGGCAACGGCATCTCGGATGAGTTCGGGATTGCGCGGCACCTGGTGAACCTCGAGGTCGTCAATACCTACGAAGGCACGCATGACATTCACGCGCTGATTCTCGGACGCGCGCAAACGGGCATTCAGGCGTTCTTCTGATTTCCTGAACGTTCCGAGGCGGTGGAAAGAAAAGCAAAAGGCCAACCTGTGCGGTTGGCCTTTTGCATTGCGGCAGCGCTCCGGCTTGCTGCTTCGCTTACTTGTTCGGCTGCGGCGTCAGGCGCAGATACGGACGCAGCGCCTTGTAGCCCTTCGGGAATTTCTGCTTGATCACTTCCTCGTCCTTCAGCGACGGCACGATCACCACGTCGTCGCCGTGCTTCCAGTTGCCCGGCGTGGCGACCTGGTAGTTATCGGTGAGCTGGAGCGAGTCGATCACGCGCAGCACTTCGTCGAAGTTGCGGCCCGTGCTGGCCGGGTAGGTGATGGTCAGACGAACCTTCTTCTTCGGATCGATCACGAACAGCGAGCGGACCGTGAAGGTTTCGCTCGCATTCGGGTGGATCATGTCGTACAGCTCCGAGACCTTGCGGTCGCCATCGGCGAGAATCGGGAAGCCGACGTTGGCGGCCTGCGTCTCGTTGATGTCCTTGATCCATTCCTTGTGCGACTCTGCGCTGTCCACCGACAGGGCAATCGTCTTCACATTGCGCTTTTCGAATTCGCCGGCGAGCTTTGCCGTGAGGCCAAGCTCGGTCGTGCATACAGGCGTGAAGTCCGCCGGATGGGAGAACAACACGCCCCAGCTATCGCCCAGCCACTCATGGAACTTGATGCGGCCAATGCTCGATTCCTGCTCGAAATCCGGTGCGATGTCGCCAAGACGTAGACTCATGATGCTGCTCCTTTGTATGTTCGGACGGTCCGTTCAGGCTGGCGCCTACGGTACCCCGCAAATTTAGAGCATACGGGAGCGCGCGTACACCGCGAACGAACATCGCGTCACAACTTTATGAGTTTTTGTAATTTTCATCGGAATGGAGGAAACTTTGCGGGACAGATCAACTCCATCATGATCGCGGTATGCCGTTTGACCGCCGGGTGAGGCGGTCGCTAACCGGCCGTGGATTGGCCGGGAACGGATCGTGCGTTGTCGTGCGCTAACCCGCTGCGCTCGCCACGTGACGTTTCTTTGGTTACGATTCACGCATGCCATACGAGATGGGAGCTGTAAATGTCGGAAGTCAACAAGGAGAGATTGATGTCGGATATCAAAACCGTCCTCGCGGACGCTGAAGACCTGCTGAAACAGGCCGCGAGCGCCACCGGCGAACGCGCTTCC
>Ga0116227_10000215_pt1 | contig 102727 bp, 70 predicted proteins | sample S1TSphgellanicum_FD_89693 | JGI IMG/M metagenome (GOLD analysis project Ga0116227, IMG submission 89693) | Host-associated microbial communities from peat moss isolated from Minnesota, USA - S1T2_Fb - Sphagnum magellanicum MG | ecosystem: Host-associated > Plants > Peat moss > Unclassified... | reverse complement strand
TAAGATAGCAAATCAATATAATAAAAACAAGATAAATAATTGAAAGTCAGATATTTATACCAATAAGCCAATTCCTTTAAAAACAAAAAAAGTCGGAAGATTATTCTTCCGACCATTCGTGGGCTTGCCCGGCTTTTCTTGTATCATAGGTTAGTGGTTTTCCTAAACAAAGCAGGTTAAACTTTTGCCTTGCATTACCCGGTTAGTTAGCATCGATATCAGACATCCATTGATTCTGCGTTCCGAACTGCTTGTTGGGTTGATTGGATGCGGTGATCGTTATCGTACCACCCTGCATAATCTCCTGATGGGTTAGCCAATTTCTGTTGACACTTTTGCCGTTAAGTTTAACAGATTGAATGTATTTGTTACCCTCGGCATAATTTTCAACCTTAATTTTAAAGCTCTTACCGCCCGGCCAGTTCAGTTCCACTTCGTTAAAAAGCGGCACATTTAAATAATAAACAGGCCATCCCACGCAAGCCGGCGAAAAGCCGCAAGCAGCAAAAACAAACCAGCCCGACATGGCCCCGGCATCATCGTCCATGGTGCGTACATAGGTATCGGGTTTGTTTTGATAAATCACATCTACAAATGGATCAATACCACGACTGTTATCATTAAAATAGTACTGCACCACTGTATCTACTGCATATTTATGCATCATGGCCTGCGATTTGTAGGGCTCTAAAGATGCATTGTACATCAACGGAACCTGTATATCCGGCTCATTGGCGTGGTTATAATAGTCGTTATCAAAAAACTGATCAAGCTGTTTAATATAGGTTTGTGGGCCACCAATTAGTTCGGTTAAGCCTTTCACATCAAACGGGACAAACCAACGATACTGCCAAACTGTACCTTGGTAAAGGCCTCGGGCAGGGATGCGATCAACATCTGTTTTGGTGATGTCTTTAAAATCTTTGTTCCAATAATCCTTATAGCCCAATGCTTTTTGTTTGTACTGGTTACTTAACTCGGGTTTACCCGTGATGGCCAGGATCTGCGATAAGGCCCAGGCATCATAACTCGATTCTAAAGCTTTATCGGGATGCGAAAAATCAAGTCGGTTAACCTCGGCTATTAACGAGTCTGTGATTTTACTAAAGTCAACTTTGTAGCCCTTACGATAAGCATCCAGTAAAACAACAATAGCATGCTCGGTACGCACTGTGTTTGATGGCTCGTGCTGTGTAGCATAATCCTTTTTGCCAAACTGATATAAGTTGGCAAGTGATTTGGTGATTGATTGGTATCGATCTGGATAAAGTATGGATAGCAATGGCAACTGCGTACGGTAGTTATCCCAAATGGCCCAGCCGTTATAAACACTATCAGTGGTATGCTGCAGGCTGCCGTCGGTTCCGCGGTAAGCGCCATCGGGTTCGGAAATTAGGTAGGGCGATTGGATGGTGCGATACATTAAAGAGTAAAATAACTTCTCCCTGTCAGGATTGCCTTTTACCCGGATATGGCTTAACGCTTCATTCCATCCTTGTCGGCTTTTGCTTTTCAACTGGTCGAAATCGCCTGTTGTAAGCGCAGCTTTAGCATGTGCCACATCAACCGACGAAAAGGCAATATTTAATTGTACCTGTTGGTTTTGATTATCCCAATTCACTACCAATTTATGAGCATCGCTGTTTTTAAACTTCGCCGGTTGGTTAAACCTGATGGCGTAATAAACCCGGTAGGTACCCACATTACAGGTTGTGCGCGAATCAACCCAGCCTGTTAATCCGTCGGCTTGCAGTTCATGCTCTTCGGCTACAAATTTGTTGGCTAAAGTGTGGCTTAGGTCGATGATAAATCCTTTTTTCCCTTGTGGTAAGCTATAATTTTCGACTCCCTGATTTTTATAAACAGCTATTTTAACTGCGATGTGATTACTGAATGAAACCTGGTAATAACCAGCGCCAGCACTTTCCTTGGTTTTAGTTAGATCAACCACGGCGGTATCGCCCAAAAATGGTGTGATTAAAATATTACCGCCGCTTCCCTGGCAGCCTACGCCCTCAAAGCGGTTATGTGTAAACCCCAGAAAGGTTTTGGCCTTATGCTCATAACCCATATGCAGGTTGGGATAGGTCTGAGGCCCGATGCTCATCATACTAAATGGATAAGATGCTGCGGGCGACATCTGTCCATGATCGCCAGACGAGCCTAAGAATACATTAACCATATCAGCAGGCTGTAGAGCAATTGACTTTTTAGTTTGGGCCGAAAGCGTTAGGCAAGCAAAAAGTAGCGCGGCAGAAAATACGAATTTCATGTAGATGGCTGGGTAAATACAGGTATTAACGATGTAATTGTTTGGTTCTTAAATATTCTAAAAGCAGTCTTGGGCGATCTGTCTGAATGATGGTTGCACCATGGTTGATGATCCAATCCCAGCTATCTTCTTTATTATCATCTTCAACTGCCGTATCATCGTCGTGGTCACCATTAAGCGAAGCCCATAAAGAATTGATCCAAATTTTAGATCCTGTTTTGGTGATGAATTTATTATCTGTTAGTATAGCCGAAGTGTCCTTAGTAAAAATCAGTTCGAAAGCATAAGGTTTCATGCCTTTCAGATAGTCACCAATTACCTTTCTGGCATCGGGTTTATCCAGGTTTACTACCGGCATATAAATAATTTTATCTATCAATTGCGGGTACCTGTGTTGCAGCGAGTCAAATGGCATCTCTGATTTAAAGATGGCTTGTTTCAGCGTACCGGTTTCTTTTAAAATAGCATATGCTTCGGGGTAAACGTCGTAGCTTTTATCCAGGTTTACTTTTACGCCGCTGCCTTTTAAAGCCAGCATTACTTCTTTTAATGTAGGGATAGGGTTATTGGTTACGCGGCCTAACCCATTTTTTAACCTAAAGTTTTTGATCTCATCCAGGGTGTAATCTGCAGGTACACCTTTGCCGTTCGTGGTACGGTTAATGGTTCCATCGTGCATAATCACGATAGCGCCATCCCGGGTCTTTTTCAAGTCAAGCTCAACAATATCAACTCCCATATCGGCAGCATATTGAAACGCCCTTAATGAGTTTTCGGGGGCATTGCGCCAGTCGCCGCGGTGTGCGGTTACCATTATTTTATTTTGAGCTTCGGCAGCTCCAAACTGTACTAAAGCTATTGCAAATAGCAGGCATGATCTTAATTTCATTTAAAGTAGATTGTGGTAAATATCGTAAAAAAAGAAGGGGAGAGATTGCTCTCTCCCCTTGCTCATATTAAGTTTTTATTAATAACCAGGGTTCTGGTACATCTTTATCGGATCGAGTTTGTACTCATCAAACGGAATAGGGTAGTACCTGTCTTTGGTTGTAAAGTTAGCTAGTATGGCCGAGCCAAAATCTGCCTGTGGTTTGCTTTTAAAATAAGCTACCAATTCATCAGTGGTAAAGGTTCTTAATAAATCGAACCAGCGGTGGTGCTCAAAAGCTAACTCAACACGGCGCTCGTGCAAAATAGCCAGTTTTAATGTTGGGTATTTTGCAGTATATGCTGGGTTGGTAACTGATGCCTCGTAACTTGGCATGCCAGCTCTTGCACGTACCATATCCAGGTAGGTGATTGCGCTGGTGTTATCGCCTAAGTACATATTTACTTCGGCCAGCATTAAAATCACGTCGGCATATCTCATTAAAATCCAGTCGTTACCGCCGTAACCTAAGTTGGTAGCAGCAGCGCTTGCATCTCTAAATTTGGTAATAAACCAATCTTTTACAATCGGGTCGTTCGCATATTTAACAGAGAAAGTCATGCGTGGATCGGTAGCTTCATAATCATTGATCAGATCATGCGTAACGTTACCACCTACACCAGATGAAGCTTTCAGCGAATTAATAGTTTCGCCTTTGGCTTGGTTATTGGCTGCAATGGATGAGCTGTAATTGATATCGCCTTGTTTGTTAACAATCTGCCAGATTAACTCCGGGCAGGTTGATTTTTTGTTCACATCAAACACATCGGTATATGGAATGGAACTCAGCGCGCCAAACGTGCGCATATTATAGGCAGCCATCAGAAAATTTTTAGCGTTAGCCAAATTGGTTGCACGGTTAGCCTGATCTTGCGTGGTTGCCATAGTTAAATACACCTGGCCTAAGAAAGCATTTGCGGCTGCTTTAGATGCGTGGCCAATGTTTGCTCCTGTTTGCAGGTTAGGTAACGGGCTATTAGTCACGTCTGTTAAGTCTGCTACGATCTGAGCATAAACAGTAGCCTGTTTCTCGCGAAAGGTGTTTGCAGTAACCTCTGTAGAAGCCAGTTGTTTAGTAACCAATGGTACATCGCCCCACAAGCGCACTAAATGAAAGTACATAATGGCGCGTAAAAATTTAGCTTCTGCAACATATTGGGCTTTTACGCTGGCATCCGGAAATGCAACGGCATCGATGTTCGATAAAACGGTATTTGCACGGGTAATAGTTACATACAAAGCTACCCAGTGCGCTTTTAAATAAGTGTTGCTTGCCAACAGCGAAAAGTTGTTGAACTGGAACGGCTCACCTGCGTTACTCTGGTTATCGTTTGTACCGGTATCGTCAGATCGTTGATCTGTCCAAAGGTCACTGCCTTCGCCAATATTGTTACCTGTACGTAATGATTGATAGATACCGTTAACGGCAAGCAATACATCGTTAGGCGACTGGTAGCTTGCACTAACGCCAACCGCATTAGGGTCGCTTTGCTCTAAGAAGCTCTTCTTACATGAGGAACTTACCACCATAAGGGCAGCCATGCATGTTATAGCTATTAATTTCTTTTTCATCTCTTTATCTTCCGTTAAAAAAATTATTAAAATGTTAGGTTAATGCCTAGGTTGTATGATCTAACCAGTGGATAAACACCATAATCGATACCTGGTGCAAGATTTGCAGGTTGTGTGTTGTTCGACCCACCTGCAGAGTAGTTATAATCAACTTCTGGGTTATAACCTTTGTACTTGGTAATAGTAAAGGCATTTACTACGCTGGCAAATATGCGGGCGTTGCTGATACCCAATTTGGTTTTAACTGCGGTTGGGATAGTATAACCTAATGTGATGTTAGTACATCTTAAAAATGATCCATCTTGCAGGTAAAAGCTAGATAAACGGGTGCTGTTACTTTGTGTGCCACCTCGTGAAGCACGATAAACTGTACCATTCCCTGGCTGTGCAGCATTACGGTAACGATCGGCTACATCGGCATACTGGTTACCAGAACCTTCCATGTTGTAGAGATAGTAATCTTGGCCATCCAATACCTTGTTACCTTGCGATCCGTTAAAGCCGGCGCCTAAATCAAAGTGTTTGTAGGTTGAGTTTAAGTTGAAGCCATAAGTAAAGTTGGCATAAGGAGAGCCAATCACAGTTTTATCTGCATCTGTTACTTTACCGTCGCCGTTGGTATCAACAAAATATAAGTCGCCCGCTCTTAATGGGTTTGTTGATGCTGTTGAAGGTGCAACTTTGTTAATGTTTTCAGGAGTAACCATACCGCCTACTTTAAAGCCGTAGAACATACCCACCGGTTGCCCTTGCTTGGTTATATTAGTTAAGTAAGAGCGCTCGGCACCGTTAATGATAATGGTGTTATTTGCCGGCAGCTTAACCACCATGTTACGGTTAAGAGAGATGTTACCACCTGCGTTAAAAGTAAAATCTTTACCGTTGATGATACGACCATCTAGTTGAATGTCAAATCCACTGTTTCTGATCTTAGAATCTTTAAGGTTGGTTAAGATTGTGGTACTGCCAGAGATAGCCGAAATTGGCTGATTGTATAACAGGTTATAAGAATAACTTAAATAATAGTTGGCAATAACAGAAAGGCGGCCTTTTAACAGGCTGATATCTGTACCAAAATTATACTGCGATGTAGACTCCCAGCTCAATTTAGAATCTTTAATACCACCCGGATAAGTTGCGTTAGCAATTGTACTGCTGCTGCCAAATACCACACCAGTTGGGCTTGCTAATGTTTGCACGGTGTTGTAGTTACCAATATTGTAGTTACCACTTAAACCCCAGCTTGCACGTATTTTAACGGTTGACTGATCGCCCAGGAAGTTATGATAGAATGGCTCTTGAGAAAGCATCCAGCCACCGGCTACCGAAGGGAAATAGCCATACTTGTTAAGCGGGCCAAAACGTGATGAACCATCGGCACGGAAAGATCCTGTTAAAAAGTATTTGCTATCATAGTTATAGTTAATACGGCCTAAATAAGAAAGCAATGTATAAGTAGACTTGGCTGTAGGTGCCAAACCCAAACCGGTTTGTGGGTTTGTTGTAGTTACCAGGGTAAAGTTGCTTGGATCAGCACCTTTGCCGGTAATTTCTGGAATAGCATCGTTTTGGAAACCACGTGCATAAACGCTTAATATATCGCTGCTTGTTTTTTGAGCGGTGTAACCCGCTAAGGCATCAAAATGGTGTTTGCCAATTTGCTTGGTATAGTTTAATGTAAATTCGCCTAACTGATCCAGCTGCGATGTTGTTTGCGCTGCTGCTGTTGCTGCTGCAATAGCCTGTGTTGATCCCGGAGGGAAGGCACCGCTGCTTAACGTTGTAGGTAGATAGTAATCATACTTTTCGTTATAAGTTTGTGTACCTAAATTTACTTTAGCACTAAAACCAGGTAATATGGTATAGGTTGCGTTGGCGTTATAGGTACTGCGGTAACCTTTACGAGTGATGCTAGTACGCTCAACTAAAGCAACAGGATTTTCAATAGATTGATATCCGTATGCGGTTGATTGAGCAGCCTCGGCGTTGGTAGCTAATGTGCCATCTGCATTATAAGCAGGCAGGTAAGGCATATAGATCAAGGCACCTAAAATAGGGCTATGGTCAAAACGGCCTTCCTGAACCTCTCTGTTATAGTTTTGCGTGTATGCTATGTTTGCAGCAACGTGTAAACGTTTATTAATATCGCCATCTACATTGGTACGGAAATTATAGCGCTCCTGGCCTGTGGAATGGATAATACCATCCTGATTTTGGTAGCCACCACTAACATAGTAGCGAATATCTTTTGATGCGCCAGAGAACGATAAATTATGCTTTTGGAAAAAAGCATTGTGGTATAATTCGTCTTGCCAATCTGTATTTACCGTTTGGTGAATTAAAGTCTGCGTGGTATAGTTGTACAAACCATCCGGTATACTTACACTACCTGCGTTACCCACATTGGCAATACGGGTCGAGTTAGGGTCAGAAAACATGGCATCATTCCAGGTGTGGCCTGTGTTAACCCATAAATCGCGATAAGTATTGTTACGGCCGTCAATTACCAATTGAGCAGCCTGATCTGAGTTAAGTAATTTTACTTTTTTGGCCAACTGATTAACACCGGTTTGCACGTCGTACTCAAATTTCCCTTTACCTTCTTTTCCTTTTTTGGTAGTGATGATAACCACACCACCAGATGCCCGCGAACCATAAATAGCGGCAGAAGCAGCATCTTTTAAAATGTCGATAGATTCAACATCATCAGGGTTGATGTAAACATCATTACCTGCCGGGTAGCCGTCAATTACATAAAGCGGATCTGAGCTGGCGTTGAATGAACCTACGCCACGTACCCTGATTTTAGTACTCTGGTAAGGCGCACCATCTGTTTGCGATACCTGTACACCGGCTACTTTACCTACTAAGGCCTGGCCAAGTGTTGGTGCAGATAAGTTAAGCTCGCTTGCTTTAACACTTGAAATGGCACCTGTTACGTCGCTTTTACGGATGGACTGATAACCGATGGCCACAACCTCGTTAAGCATATTGGCTTGAGGCTTCATTCTAAGATCGATTACATTTGACGTACCCACAGACATTTCTGTAGACAGATAGCCAATAAATGAGAAGACCAATGTAGATCCGGTTTCGGCTGTTAAAGCATACTTACCATCAATATTTGTAGTGGTGCCCTGTGCCGAACCTTTAAGCCTTACGGTTACGCCGGGTAATGGCTGGTTGTTTTCGTCTGTAACGGTGCCAACCACTTTAATTTGCGTTTGGCCTGCTTTTAAAGTGGGCGTTGCAGTAGCCGGGATTTTATCAACCTTAATTACAATGTGGTGATCATCAACCTGGCTGATGGTGCCTTTGTAATCTTTTAATAGTTTCTTAAGAACCTGGCTGACACTTTCGTTACTAACATGTAACGATACCTTTTTGTTAACATCAAGCACGTTATCATAAGCAATAACAAAATCTGTTTTTTGTTCGATGAGCTTTATTACCTCACGGGTATTAACGTTATCGGCATTAAACGTTAGGTAAACGTTCTGGATAGTTTGGCCGCTGGCCGCCGAAGCCGTTATAAAAACGTGCAGTAGTATGGCTACAATAACCAATGGGCGCATAATATAGGGGACTAAGTATTTTTTTAAGCAAGTAGAAATTCTGATGCGATAAAAATTTTGCATTTTTGATTAATTTAATGATTGTAGGATCGTATAAATTACAGGCACTACTATAGGGCCTGGTTACAATACAGGGAGTGGTGGTACATTCCCTGTACTTGTTTTAGGGGGGCTATTTCGTTGTCATTTGCATTTTGGGAGGTTAAGCGTTACAGTTTTATTTTGAATTTGATAGTTGGCTCCAGAAAGATTGCCCAGTACATTCAGCACTTTATCAATAGGCTCATTGTCAAAGCCTACTGTGTATAACCGGCAATGATCATTAATGCCTTTCAAGTTGATCTTTACGTTATACCAGCGCTCTAAAGTGCAGGCTATTTCACTAAAGGTGGCGTTATCGAAACTAAGTTTGTTTTGCCGCCAGCCTAACATATCGCTAGGTTGGATATCGTTTACGCTGTAGTGATCGCTCAACTTATCATAAGTAAATTGGTGGTTACCTGTTACAGAGCCGGCAAACAATACGGGCTTGCCATTCGGATTATTTTTCTCCACCTTAATTTCGCCGCTTTCTACAGCTACTTGTATCTTGCCATCTTCGGGATAAGCTTTTATATTAAAGGCTGTGCCCAAATCAGTGATTAGCAATTTACCGGAGTGAATGGTGAAAGGCTTTTCGGCATTGTGCTTTATTTCAAAAAAGGCTTCGCCTGCTAAATCGATCTCTCTTGACTGATGCCCGAAGTTAGATGGTACCCTGATAGCCGAGCCAGCGTTTAAAACAACGGTACTTCCATCTGGCAGCACAAATGATTTTCGGGTACCATTAGGCGTTTTAAAATAGCTGTAGGTAACCACTTCGCTGCTGTTACGCTTAGGAAGCAGGAAAAGGACCAAGCCCGTGGTAAGGCTGACAAATAGTATAGCCGCTGCCTGAAACCAGCGATTATCAATTAACCGCTTGCGCCTTTGAATAGCCAGTAAAAAGTTAATGTTACGGTCAACAGAACCAAATAGTTCGGCCTCCTGTTGTGAGTTTAACTGCTGTTGGGGTTCCTGGTTAAATTTGGCGAACCAATCCTCAACAAGTTTACGTTCGGCTTGGGTTGCGGTGCCCAACTGATACCGCTTAAATAATTCTTTTATCCTGCTATCCACTAATAGTGTTTTCTATTAGCTCGCAGCAAAAGGCCGAATGTCCTTTAAGATAATGTTAACAATACATTTAGTTTTTGTGCAGGATATTTTGTGCAAATTGGATCAACTGCTCATTAATCAATATCAGGGCGGTAGCTAACAATTCGGAATAGCTGCCGCGAAGATTTAACTTTAAACGTTTCAGCGCCTCTGATACATTATTACGTACCGTTTTTTCTGAGATGTTGAGTATCTCGGCAATTTCTGTGTTTTTCTTCCCTTCGTTTTTACTGAGCTGGTAACAGTAGCGCATGGTTTCGGGGAACTGGCTTACTGTGTTATCAATATGAAAAGTGAGCTCGCGGGCAAAGCGATGATCTTCGGCAGAAGGCTCTAACTGCTCGTCCAGTTTTTCAATTAAATAGGTTTCTCCCTTTAAGCGAATGTTTTTTTTGCGATACGCGGTAATTACCTGGTTTCGACTAAAAACGTATAAATAAGTTTTAAACTCACGGATGCTCGCTAACTGCTCGCGGGAGGTCCATAGGTTTATAAAAATATCCTGAGTTACGTCTAAGGCTTCGTCTGTATCGGCAAGCCTAGCGTTAACAATATTAAAAACGTAGCGTTTATACTGCTGGTAAATTTCCCTGAAGGCATCGGCATCGCCCTTACTGCATTTTGCGAGTACTAATTGCTCTGCTGATACTTCGTTTTCGCTGCTCTTCACCATAATCAATAGGCATTGCAAAATTGGCCGCTAATGGCAAGCCACTAATTGTATAATTAATTAGAGAGTATAAAAAAAAATCGTTTTAGCATCACAGAAATAATAACCAGGGGATGTTAATATTATCATTCTGGCAACAAAACTAAGCGGGCTATCTTAACCGAGGGCTATTTACATGTTAAGTTTATATTAACTTAAAATAAAAAGCCCCGGCAAAATGCGGGGGCTAAAATCTATCAGTTAATAAGTTAGGTGTTTACCAGCTTGTAGTAGTGAAATTAACGTTGTTTTTTCTGGATGATGTTACCGCTATGCCTTTGTTATCGTTGCCTATAAAAGAAAAACCCTCCAGCTCATCGCCACGGTCTATCTGGTCTACCTGGCTAATAACAACCTGTTTGCCAGCTTCTATTGATTTCTTCAGATCGACGTAAGTAAAGCGCCACTGGCGGCCTTCTATCTTATTCTGTATCAAAACCAATACACCTTTATTAGCTACCCAATGCAGGTTTTGCACCCATGGTGTGCAGGTAAACTTTTTGTAAAGCACGCCCTTCTCACTCGTTTTGCTAGCCGTTTTTAATTTTTCGGGATCATATAAACGCACCTCGTTGCCGTGGTCGCCATAATCGGCAGTGGCAACATACCATTTGCCTTCGTATTTTACATACTCAGGTCTGGTGCCTTGTATACAAGCATCATCCTCAATGGTATTGATTAGGTTACCGTCGAGTGTGCCGGTACGTTGTAAGCCTTTCCAATCAACACAATAAATAACGGCTTTCCACTTAGTGCCTTCAGCATTTAAACGGATCGAGTTACCGATAAACGTTGGGCTGCTGCCATTATAAGCAATGCCGGTAGGATGGTTAATTATATCCTGGCCCTTTTGGGTCAACTTGTACTCCTGACCCTGGTAAACCAGGCTATCGCCAACCATTTTAAATTTGCGCACCATACCAACTTCGCGGTCGCCATATAAAAAGATATTACCGTTTTGGTAAGAGATACCCTGGCAAGCGCCCAAAGAATCGACAGTTATAGCGCGATCCAATTTTTGATCAATAGCATCACTTTTTATAAAAGCACAAAGGCTTAAGGCTGCAAAAGCTGCCGGGATAATTTTCTTAATCATGATATTAATCTATTAGCGGGGGTCAAGCGGCTCGGTGGGGTTAATCTGCAACGATTCAACAGTTGGGTAATATTCTACTTCGGTATCAGAAACGTGTTTACCCAATTTGTAGGGCACGTATCCCAGCTCTTTCTCGCATCTAGGCGCCATTTTTAGTATGTAATCGGTTTGCGATTTATCTGTTATTACAATACCCGGTTTATCAGCCGGAATACCGTATCTAAAAATCTGGCGGGCACAATTGCGCATATTAGTAGTGGTATGGCGTGCGTGGGGTTCCATAATGATGGCATTATCTGGTATGTGCAGGGTTTGTACCAGGTAACGCTTCATTTCTTCGGCCTCATTGTATTTGGTTTTGTAAGGATGTACTTTACCGCCCGAAACCATAATAAAAGGGGCTTGCTTTAAGCGGTATTGCTGTGCAGCCAGGCGGCAACGTAGCATACCTTCGGCGCTTAGGGGCCAGGTTATCTCTTCGGGTCCTGCACCGGGTACCAATATGTTGGAGTAGGGATAATTGCCCCATTTAGTTGTTTTTATAGCTTCAATAGCTGCTTTGTTTACTGTCGACATCATCGGCTCATAATTGGCTGGATCATTACGCTCATTAATTTGCAGGTACAACAACGCAGCCTGAAGCGTAGGCTCGAAAAACAGTTGCGCATTTTTAACATCGCCAGCTAAAGTAGCCGACGTATTGTACATTAATGTAGCATAACCTTTGCTGTTAACATTGAAACTAATGGAGTCTACCTGTGGATAGTGCGGTTTATTCCCTTCTGCATATACACCTATCGCATAATTGATACCGGCAGCATCTTGCTCCCAGGCCTTTACCAATAAATTCGATGGCGACAAATCTTTATACAAAATGTAAGTGCCCGACGGTATTAAGGCAGTTTTGACCAATCTATCTAAAGCATTACCCGGTTTATACAAGGCTGATAAACGAGCACTCACTGTTTTAATCTCATCATCAGAAAATTTGATTTGCCCGGTAAAGCAATGTGCTTCTTTGCATTCGGTAAGTGAAGTACGAAGGTTGTTTAGCTTTTTCTGAGTAAGGGCAGCCAGCTCCGGATCGTTTTTTAGAATTGTATTTACTGATTTATCCTGCTCAAATAATGTTAACAAGTAATAATTTTTGTCTTGCACCCAATTATTTGATACAATAAGTGTATGTCTGTCCGTGGCGGTGGGTTGCCCTAAAACTTTACAGCTTAAAAAAATGAGTAGTAATGGGAATATTGTTTTTTTCATAGTTAATGGCAAATGTGGGCAAAGGAATACCTTCTATTTAAACTTTTAATTAAATGTATGTTACTATTAGAGCGGCAATATATACTTGTTACAAGTGACTGTTTAAGTTTTTGATCTAAGCTCAAAATAAGTACAGGTAAAACGACAGATTTCGATAAAAAAAGACAGTTTTAAACGTTTAAGCATTTTTTGTTTAATTGTCAAAAAAATATATACTTTTGTATTGTTAAAAATTTTCCCATATGTCGGCGATCATTCCCAGTAAAGAAGATTTAGTACAGCAGCAAATTCTGGAGGCGGCTAAACGCCTGTTCCAGGTTTATGGCTTGGCTAAGGTTACGATGGATGATGTAGCCAAAGCAATTGGCAAAAGCCGCAGCTCGCTTTACTATTACTACAAAAGTAAAGACGAAATTTTCGATGCAGTTTTAAAAATAGAAATTCGCGAAATGTTGGCGGTCATGAACCGTGCTGTTGACGAAGCAACAGGCGTCGAACAAAAATTTCGTGCGTTCTTTCTCAGCAAACTGGAAGTACTTCAAGAGAAAAAAGCTTTTTTTAAAATGCTGGATGTTGGTATGGATGCTGATGCCTTATCCGAATTTCAAAAGACTAAGATTGTTCATCATAATCTAATCATCGGCCTGGAAAGCACTTTATTAGAGCGACTGCTTACCGATGGCATAAATGACGGTGAACTGCGTAAAATGCCTGCACTAGAACTGGAGCACTTAATCTTTGTATTGCTAAGCAGCTTGCGTGGATTAAAACGCGAGTTGGATCTGGATGGCAACCAGGATAAGATGATACCTGCGGTAGATATACTAACCAAAATGGCTATGCGAGGGATCAGGAATTAAATTTTTTTAATCCATTTTCGACAAAATGACAAATATTGTCTAAAAGATAAATATGAAAGATAAACGGACTAGTGATACTTTTCGCGCATTTAGCGACCGCAATTATACCTTGTTTTTTGCAGGCCAGTCTGTCTCGCAGATCGGCACCTGGATGCAGCGAACGGCCATTATTTGGGTTATATACACCTTAACCCATTCTGCCGCTATGATTGGCTTTACCATGTTTGCGCAGCAGTTTCCTTCTTTTTTACTGTCGCTGGCAGGGGGCGTAGTTGCCGATCGTTACAGCCGTTACAAAATATTGCTGGTTACACAAACCGCCTCTATGATACAAGCCATTTTGCTGGCGGTATTGGTGCTAAGCGGCCATTATGCAATTTGGGAAATACTTTCGCTGGGTGCTGTTTTAGGTATTATCAATGCTTTTGATGTACCAGCACGGCAACCAATGGTGCACGAGATGATTAAAAACAAAGAAGATCTGGCAAACGCTATCTCACTCAACTCGGCTATGGTAAACCTGGCCCGGTTAGTAGGCCCGGCTTTATCTGGTATTGTTTTGCAGCAATTTGGCGCCGGGGTTTGTTTCATCGTTAACGCAGTGAGTTTCGTAGCAGTTATTACATCTTTGTTGCTTATGAATTTTGCTCCTTTTGTACCACCGGCTGTAAAGAAAAAGGTTACTGCAGAGCTTGCAGAAGGCTTGCAGTATCTAAAACAAGCAAGTGGCATCGCCATGCTGATCATCCTGCTTATGTGCCTTAGCTTGCTCATTTTACCTTACGATACGTTGGTGCCTGTTTTTGCCAAAGTGATTTTCACAGGCAACGCTGCAACGTACGGCTACATTACCGGTGCTATTGGATTAGGGGCATTGGGCGGCACTTTTTTCCTGGCTTCGGCCAAAAGGGGAGCCGATTTACGGAAGTTTCTGCTTATCAGTATTGCCGTGTTGGGGGTGGGGCTAATGTTGTTTTCCCGTGCTACCTATTTCCCGCTTGCGCTGCCATTTGCCATTGTAATTGGCTTAGGCTCAATCACCCCCATGTCAACCAGTATTACTATTATTCAGATGGAAGCCGCTACCCATATGCGGGGCCGTGTAATGAGTTACGTAGCCATGGCTTATTTCGGCATGTTGCCATTGGGGAGTTTGCTGGTTGGTAATATCTCTCAAAAAATAGGTGCGCCCCTCACTATGCTTTGTCAGGGTATTTTAGCAGTAATAATTGCTGCGATATTTAGCAAACTATTATATAAAATCCAGCCCGAACAACAAATTTCAGAAACCATTTCTCATTCATCAATAAAATAATTTAACCACATGGAGCAACAAAATAACACCGCCCTGTTAGTTATGGATATGCAGTCGGGTATAGTAGCCATGCTACCCGATGCCGCAACTGTATTAAGCAACATAACAAAAGCCATTTTAAAAGCCCGCGAACAAAAAATTCCGGTTATTTACGTAGTAGTAGGTTTTAGAGCAGGCGGACCAGAAATAAGCCCTAATAACAAAAGTTTCGCCGCCACTAAAGAACGATTGACCGGCGTTAACATGGCCGACTTTATGGCCGTTCATAAAGATTTAAACCCCCTGGCTGATGAAGTTGTGGTAACCAAACGCCGTGTAAGCTCATTTACAGGCAGCGATCTGGAAGTAATTCTACGCGCCCAAGACATTCAGCATTTGGTTTTGGCCGGTATAGCAACCAGCGGCGTTGTTTTATCAACCCTACGTGAAGCATCAGACAAAGACTATCGCTTAACTGTATTGGCCGATTGCTGCGCCGATGGCGACGAGGAAGTGCACCGCGTATTGACCACCAAAGTTTTTCCTCGCCAGGCCGAAGTGCTTACGGTTGAAGAATGGCATGCCGCCTAGCAGGCTTTAAAAAACGAGCAATAAATTACTTGTTATTATTTGCATTAATAAACTACCTTAGCTCTCATACTTGCACGGGGTGCTTTTAAACCAAATGGTTAAAAAGGCTGAGATGATACCCGATAAACCTGATACGGATAATACCGGCGTAGGGATGCATGGGCTCATGATGTTTTTCAGCCTTGCTGTTTATTCATATTAAGCCTTGTTTCTATACCGCGCGGTCAGGAAACAAGGCTTTTTTAATTTAATTAATTGAATAATGGAATTGCAAAAAAACAATTTTGGCCTCATGACCCAAAGCCTTACCAATTGGCAGGGCCGCAAAGAGTGGTTTTTTAACCGCGAACACACCGACACTTACGAGCAATGGTACGAAGGCCGTTACAAACGTGCCGAAGTATGGCAAAAAAAAGTAATGGGCCAATTGCTTGGTAAAGACCCACGCGTGAAAGAGTTGCTGGAGTTTGGCTGCGGCACCACCCGTTTTACCCGCTGGTGGCACGAGATTGGCATTGAGGCTACCGGGGGGGATATCTCTCCTTTTATGCTTGGCCAGGCCGTGCACTTATTCAACGGGGATCTGGTAAATGCCGATTCGCACTTTATGCCGTTTAAAGATCATACGTTTGATGCCGTGGCCTTTATTACCACTTTCGAATACTACCGCGACCCGGTCCAGGTGATTAGAGAGGCGGCACGGGTGGGTAAACATGGTATTGCTTTCGGTATGATGAACCGTAACTCCCCCAAAGTATTGCGCAGACGTGTGCAGCAAATGTTCGGCAAAAATCCTTTTTACGTAACAGCAACTTTTTATACGCCGAATATGCTGATCGCTAAAATCGAGGAAGCGTTACAAGGAAGGCAGTATAGCCTGGAGTGGACTTGTACCGGTTTGCCAGAATGGTTCCCGGTGCAGCAATGGAGTGTACCCGTTGGTGATTTCTTTGGTTTATATGTTAAACTGTTAGACTAACCACCACCATGTCTTTATCAGGAAAAATAACTGACAGCGGCTTCGGGCAAATCATATTGCCACGTTGTGGGCATCCGCGCAGCGAAGTGCTAAAAGGACCCTCTTTTGGGGTAGATGTATCGCTTATTAATTTACCCGGCGGCTTGGGCTTAGCCTTAACCAGCGATCCATTATCATTAATTCCATCACTGGGTTTGCAAGAGTCGGCATGGCTGTCTGTGCACCTCATGGCTAATGATATGGCAACTACAGGTTTCGCACCGCAATATGCTCAAATGGTGTTAAACCTGCCTCCCAACTTAACCGAGGCTGATTTTACAACCTATTGGGATTATATCCATCAGTATTGCGATCAATTAGGCGTAGCCATTACTGGGGGACATACAGGGAGTATTGAAGGGCAAAACTCTACCATTGCAGGAGGCGGCACCATGCTGCTTACTGCGCCGGTAAATGATATTTTACTAAGCAGCAAAGCAGAAGCTGGCGACGCTATCATTGTTACCAAAGCCTGTGCTATGTCATCTGCTGCTATACTGGCTATGAGTTTCCCCGAAACGGTAAAAGCAAAACTGGGTAAAGAAGTTTATGACGAAGGCTGCGGCTTATTTTACCAAACATCTTCTTTAACAGATGGCCTGACAGCTGTCGGAACCGATACCCGTTACCCCGAAGTAACAGCAATGCACGATGTAACCGAAGGCGGGGTCCTTGGTGCTATTTACGAAATGGGAATAGCATCTGGTAATGGCTTGTTGGTGCATAATGAGTTATTGCCCAAGGGTAATGCGCAACAGGCTATTTGTAATTTATTCGGTATTGATAAACGGTTTTGCATCGGGGCTGGATCTATGGTGGTAGCTGCTAAGAAGGATGATAGCCATAAAGTGATCAAACGTTTGCTGCAGAGCGGCATTCAGGCAACAATAGTAGGAACGTTTACACACAAAGAAAAAGGTTACAAGCTAATGGAAAACGGGGTTGTAGCTGATATGCCCTACTACAGCAAAGATCCTTACTGGGCGGCTTTTTTTACAGCTTATAAAAACGGGTGGAAGTAATGGAATCAACCTATCAAATTACAGGAGGCATCTATTTGGTGCTCGATCCGGCAATGGAGCAAACTAAACTACTGCATCAACTAGCCTCCGCACTTAGTGGGGGTATACAGGTTGTACAGATTTGGAATAACTGGCAGCCGGGCATTGATAAATTAAGTTTGATCGAAGCTGTTGCGAAACTTTGCAAGCCGCACCATGTGCCCTTATTGATGAACGAAGACTGGCAATTGATGCAACAATCTCCCTTTTTACAAGGTGTACATTTTGATCAAATACCTACCGATTTTGTGGAAATAAAGCAGGCAATAGGCAAATCGTTTATGGCTGGTATTACCTGCTCTGGTAATTTAGGACGGGTAGTTTGGGCCGATGAAAATAACCTGGACTACGTGTCTTTTTGTTCGATGTTTCCATCCCCATCCGCAGGTAGTTGTGATATTGTAATGCCTGCGACAGTTAGGCAAGCAAGGGTAATAACTAAACTGCCTTTATTTGTATCAGGTGGTATCACTACCGAAAATATCCTGTCACTCAAAAAAGAAATTTCTTTTGATGGCGTAGCCGTCATATCGGGCATATTGAGTGCCGATGATCCTGCACTAAAAGTTCAACAATATAAAAATGCGTTATGCGCTAACCCACAATAATTATGCGATTAAAAACTATAGAAAAACTGTGCTGCCCGTTTGATAAAAGCGACCTCAGCCTGAAAATACTGGCAAAAGATACCGAGCAAAACGTAATTGAAGGTATACTGAGTTGCAGCCATTGCAAACGCAATTATCCAATTGTGTATGGTGTGCCCATTATGTCGCCCGACGAATATCGCCAAAAACAATTAGAGCAGCCCATTATGGAACAGTGGAAGCTGGAGTATGGGCAGAATGCTTTGATGATAGACTGAGATTAGCTATTTATCCCACCAAACTCTCGACGTTAAAACATCTCCCCCCGGCAAACGGGCAACTGCTGCTTTGTAATTGTCGGGGTTGTTGAGTACCTCGGTTGATAGATAGATCATGCGGCGGGGGATGGTGGCGTTGGTTACATTGCCGGGATAATTTACGGGTATCAAATTGGGATAGCCCGATCTTTTCCAGTTAAACCAGGCTTCGATAAAATTAAAATCTGTGCCGGTTGCCGCCCAGTATTGATTGTTGATCATCTGGAGTGCGGTATCGGTATTAGTTAAATTAAGCGGATTTGCACTTACATAAGTTGCAATAGTAGCAGCGGGGATTGTAGCCGAAGCATCGATCTGTGCCATTGACTGTAATGAACCGCTTAGTCCGTTGGCATAATGCTGCCCTGCCGATCCTGGTACATTCCATCCGCGCAGGCTGGCTTCAGCAAGCAGCAGTTCGGTTTCGGCGTAGGTCATGATGAAATTGGGACCGCCTAATTTAAGATAAACTGAAGTGCGCGGGCGCGAGTATTTACCCAGCGGAGCAATATCGCTACCGCTACCTGTCCCGCCGGGATAGCCGGGTGCATTGCGGATATCTGTTGTGCCGCCCTGCAAATCATAGCCGTTGGGCATGCCCAATTGTACAGCTGTGTCTATGTTACCGGCCAGGGTTTCATTGCTATTATTGGCGAAACCATCTTTAGATACTTCGGCAATTACGCCTAATCGAGGGTCGCCGGTGTTTCTTAAAAAATCGATCAGGGTTTTGCTCCAGCGTACTTCGCGGTAATCTGAAACGGTGCGCAAGGCGATAGAAGTACCGTTTTGGTTTTTATAATTAGTGGCATCGGTAAGCACAATGGTATTATCATTAACATCATTAAATGTACCGCCTGCTGCCGCTTTCTCAGCCCATTTTTTGGCCGTAACAGGGTCAATTTTGGTAAGCCGCATGGCAATACGCAACATCAGTGAATAGCCGAATCGTCGCCATTTATTAATGTCGCCATTGTAAAAAAGATCGGCCGTAGGGGTTGGTTTATTAGGGTCGAGTTTATTGATAGCCTTATCCAAATCGCTGAGCATGCTGTTGTAAATATCCTGCTGGCGGTCATAAATGGGGTATTTGATGCCTTGATCTGCTTTGTCGGCCTGCGAGTAGGGGACATCGCCATACATATCGGTTATTCGTTGCAGTATGAGCACAAACATCATATCGCCAACGGCAATCAGGTTACTGTATTTTACGGTATCTTTCTGCATGGCCAGCTTTTGCATCTCGCGGATGGTTGATGATTGTGCGTAACCTTCGTCAAAAACACGGCCCTGGTAATCGGTATAGCTGGCTACGTTAATATATTTGTCGCCGTTATTATAGTAGTAGTAGGTTGATGACAGCAGCTGCATCATAGTACTCTCGTACAATAGCTGATAGTAGCCAATGTTAGAGTAATTGAACTGCGCAGTCGACAGCAGATTATTAGGGTCATAATTATCGGCAGTAGATTTGGTTGGATCTGTGTTGATATTGTCCAATTGCTTTTTAGTGCAACCTGCAATAAACAGGCTGATCAACAGAATTATGATACCTATGTACTTTACCGCCTTCATTACCTAAATTTAAAGTTAAGGTTTATCCCCAAAGTACGTACAGATGGTAGTGACGCGCCTTCAATCCCCGCATAAGTAAGGTTGGGTGAAAACTCCGATTCAGGGTCGATATTTTTTGAATATTTGAGCAGCGTAAACAGGTTTCGCCCGGTAAGATCTATCGAAACAGATTGGATATATTTGGTTGACTTTGGGATAATTGTGTATCCCAACAAAACCTGCCTAAACTTAATAAAGCTGCCATTAATTACCGATAATGCCGAAATGTTAGAAGCCAGCTGCGGGTAATAAACATAAGCCGGTACATTAATGGTATTGGGCGATCCGTCTTCATGTACACCTTTTGCCACAACACCTGTTTCGCGGCCTACAAGGGTAGCCTTATTAAGTCCGTATACATAAGAGTAATCTTCCGTTGCCGAAAGGATTTTGTTGCCGGCTTTAAAATCAACCAAAAACGACAGACTGAAATTTCTGTAATGGAAGGTATTATTAATGCCGCCGTAATTGGAGGGTAGGGTGCCGCCCATCGGTTTTAAATCGCCGCGCTCGGGGATACCGGTATTATCAATAATCACATTACCCTGTGCATCTCGCTTATAATCGTAAGCCATAATTTGAGTGATAGATTTGCCCGTTACCATAGCGGTATTAGCATTTAACGGGCGGTAGGTACCGGTAAGTACATACTTGCTCGATCCATCTATGGATAATAACCTGTTTTTGATATGCGTGTAGTTCAAAGTAACGTTCCAACTAAAGTTTTTGCTTTTAACCGGTAAGCCAGTTAATACAATTTCGGCACCGCGGTTTAGCGTTTGCCCCAAATTAACATACGCAGAAGTAAAGCCGGTTGTAACAGATTGCGCCGCATTTGTTATCTCATTATTGGTTATTCTGTGAAAATAAGTAGCATCGAGGCTTAACCGGTTGTTTAAAAACATCAGATTAAAGCCTGTTTCAAATTCGTTTAATGTAAACGGTTTGAGATTGTAATTGGGCAGATCACGGTTAAAATCGCCGGTGGGTACGCCATTAATGGGTGCGCCGGGGGTGAAGTAAGTTTGGGTGGTGTAAGGTTGGGCAGGCTCGCCGCTTGTTTTGGCAAAGCTCATGCGTATTTTGCCATAGTCAACACCAGGTAAATGTACCAGGTCTGAAAATATAAAGCTGCCCGATATACCGGGTACAAAAATACTGCGATTGCCGGCAGGCAGGGTAGAGTAGATATCGTTTCGGCCGGTGATAGAGACGTTTAAAAATCGCTTGTAATTAAAGTCTGTTGTAAAATACCCAGACTCGGTAACCAATTGATCAATGGTATGGTTAGAGGTAATACTAGCCAGGTTTGAAACCTCGTACACATAAGGAATGATAAACTGCGAGCCGCTGTAAGTTAATTGATCCTGTCGCCTTCTTCTAAAATTACCCCCGGCCGAAAAATCGAAGCTGAGGTTTGGAGTAATGTTTTTGGTGGTGCTAAACAGCACATCGGCATTTAGCTCATAAGTTTGGCTACTGGTCTTATCATTCAATGTACCCTGCTGGTTAATGGTAAAAGCTGTGCCTGTGGGCAAAACGTTAAGCAGGTTATCGTTGCTCACATCATAACCAAAGCGGCCTTGTAAAAATGTACGATCGTCCAGTTTATAGCGGGCCACGGTTGACGATATGAAACGGTTACGGGTTGAGTTATCTACCTGTTTATTGATTACAAAGTAGGGGTTGGTTTTATACTCGTCGCTGTTCCACGGCGTTTCATTGCCCGTTACGGGATCGTAGCCTGGTTTTAACAATGACTGTTGGGCGCTGGTAGCCAGAAACTCAATGCCGTAATTAGCATTCATTGGCGCATCACTCAGGTACGATCTGTTTTTATCCATCTCGTAGATGTAGTTGCCATAAAAGCCGATGTTAAGCCGAGGCGTGACATCGTAATTAGCGTTCAAATTAATTGTTTTACGGTTCATGCCGCTGTTGGGCAATACAGATTCATAGCTAAGATTAGATGCCGATAAACGGAATACACCTTTATCGTTACCGCCACTTACGGCTACGGTGTTAGTAAAGGATGGCCCTGCGCGGTAAAATTGAGATACATTATCTTTAACTGCCGAGTAAGGCTGCGCTGATCCGTTTAACTGTATAGTGGGTTGGCCATCCAGTTTTTCGCCCCAACTCATCAATCCGTTTGATATGGCACTTTCCAAATTTGATGGCCGTCTGTTTTGATATCCCTGCCCATATACGTACTGAAAATCGGTATTGCTGATGGCCTGATCATATGAAAGATTGGCGTTGTATTCTGCCGAAATTCCGGAGTTCTTTCTGCCCGATCTGGTAGTTACAATGATAACCCCGTTGGCGGCTCTCGCACCATATAACGCTGATGCAGCCGAGCCTTTTAAAATGGTCATCTTCTCGATATCGTCGGGGTTCAGGTTGCCAATGCCATCGCCATAATCGGCCCCACCGTACTCGTTGGCACTACCACGTTGTGTGTTGTCAATGGGGACGCCATTCAAAATAATCAGTGGCGAATTGGCACTCATGCTGGTTGCACCCCGAAGTAATATACGCGCTGATGAAGCCGGGCCGCCATAAACACCGCTGATGTTTAACCCGGCAACTTTACCTTCTAAATCCATAGCTACGTTGCTTTCGCGGGCGCGGGTAAGCTCATCGCTGCCGATGGTGCTTACCGCATAGCCTATCTTTCTGCTCTCTTTGCCAATGTTTAAAGCGGTAACTACAATTTCATTTAACTGACTAAGGCCGGGCTCCATCACTATACTCATATTGCTGATGTTTTGCTTCAGCATAATATCCTGGGTTTTATAGCCTACGTAGGAGATTCGAAGCTTCTGGCCGTTACTGGTACTGATAGAGAATTTGCCCAACGAATCTGTTACCGTGCCATTTCTGCTACCGGAAAGCGTTATCGATACCCCTTGCATGGCATGGCCATTATTATCTGACACGATACCGTTTACACTTATTTTATCGGTGTTTTGGTTGCGCAGGCCGATGGCTATCAGGTTATCGGGCAACAGGGTGTAGATATAGCCTGTGCCACTCAATTGCTTATCCAGTATGGTAAGTACTTCCTGGTTTTTAACTTTAATATTTACTGATTTTTTTGGCAGATTATCTGCATTGTAAACAAAGCGATAATTAGTTTGATGCTTAATAGTATCCAGCAGTTTCTCGAAACTGATGCGGCGTAGTGATAGCGTTACTTTTGTTTGGGCATAAGCAGGCAGTATGGCAATGCACAAGGCACAAGCAATAAGAAATACTTTTATTACCCCAGCCATATTATAGCCACGGTTAAGTTGCTTAACTGTCACACTCAGTTTAAATATAATCAGACCAATATAACCCTTAAGCGGGTTTAATAGAAATATTGGTTAATATATCACAACGTTGTTATCCTTTATCTGGTAATGGAAAGGCTTAACAATTTGAAGTGATAATAATACTTGGTTTAAATCTTCCCTTTCGAAATCGCCGGTAAAGGTAGAATTTTTCAAGCTGTTATTTTTAAACTTTATTGTTGCGCCAAATCTTCTGGATAGGGTATTGGCTAACTGATCAAAGGGCTCGTTTTTAAAGCTAAGCCTGTTATTTAGCCAGGCAGTTTCTATAACATCGCCGCCAGATTGGTTAGCGTAGGTTTGTTTGGTAAGGCTATAATGTGTGTTTTGCACAATTAGTTTATCGGTTGGCTTCAACAACACAGTTTCATTAGGCCTATCGGGAAATGAAACACTGATGCTACCACGTATTAATGTGGTTTCTTTGGTATGATCATCTTCATAGCACTTTACGTTGAACGCAGTTCCCAAAACCCTGACATTGAATTTTGAGGTGTGTACTATAAATGGATGCTCAGTATCATGCTTAACATCAAAAAAAGCTTCGCCGCTTAAGTATACTTCCCGGTTTTTACCGTTAAAGGTAGCCGGATATTTAATGCTCGATTCGGAGTTAAGCGTTACCTGCGTACCATCGGCCAGTGTTAAATGCGAAGTAATGCGACTAGGCGTTTGTAATTGTTTTAAGGCTGTTTGTGGTTCTGATGCTACGTTTGGCTTATTCAAAAATAACTGATATGCGCCAAATGATAAGATAAATAAAGCTACCGCTGCTGCCACACCACGCAACCAAACTGATTGTTTTTTTAACTGACGGACATGGGCTGTTTGTTGTTGCTCACGTTCGTGGATGTCTGTACGTTTTTTAATATCCTCAAAAATACCGGCCAGGTTATGTTGCGGTTGCTCATCATGTTGCCAGTAAGTTTTTAACGATTCATACTCCTGACGATAACTTGCATTACCAGACAGCAGGCGATTAAACTCCTGCAACTCGTCGGGAGGTATTTCGCCAGTTAGCTTTTTAGCCAGCAGTTCTGTAAAGCGGTCTTCGATCATTAGTGTAATTCGTACAATATAGGATAATCCCTTTTATTTTAAAAATGCCTACAAGCTACAGCAAAATAATAGACAAAATTTAAAAATACCACCAGGTTGAGTAATTTATCTGCGTGGTTGGGTTTATTGCCGGGTAATTGATCTGCGTGTAACAAGGTTCTGAGCTTGGCAATAGCTCTGAACAGTTGAGTTTGTACAGTTCGGGGAGAGATATCCAGAATTTCGGCGACCTCTTTGTATTTAAGGCCGTTCTCTTTAATCATTTTAAAAACCATGCGCGATTGCGTGGGCAAGGTATCAATAGCAGTATCCAGGCGATGGTGGAGTTCTTTGAGCTCCAACTTTCGGGCGGGGTCGGCCATATCTACCATGTGCACTTCATGCGTACTCTCGATCTCGACCAAATGAATGCCCGAGAATTTTTTACAATGTTTTAGCGATTGGTTTTTAACAGCAACAAAAAGATAGGTTTCGGGAAACTCGATATGGGTTAATGATTTCCGGTTGTTCCAGCAGCGCACAAATACTTCAGATACAATTTCTTCGGCAGGCTCGCGCTGTTCTACATAGTACATGCAAAAGCGTATCAGCTTGTTAAACAACGTATAGTAAAAGCTTTCGAAGGCCTTTATATCGTCGTCATGACAAATTTTTTTCCAAAGCTCTGTTACGTCTGGCTTCAATTTTTGGGCTGTTTACTAGTAAATGTGCTAAAATGATTTTGCAAGGTAGCAAAGAGGTTAATAAAATCAAATACGAGTTAAGTTTTCATTAAAAATAAAATTGTTGTAGGCAATCTGTTTGCTAAATGGCTTTACTACTATAATGGAATGTTATACCGGCTCGCAACCGGCGTATTTTCAGGTCTCAAATGTTTAATGGATTTAATGCCGGTTTTTAAACTAGGCATTGAGGTTTAGTTGTGGCCGGAGAATTGATTACTCTCCGGCTTTTTTTCTGCTTTACAGTTCTATGTAAAGCCAAAATTATCCCGTTGTAAAAAAAATAAAAAATGTTGTAGGCAATTTTTTGCAACAGTGGCTCTATGTATTAAACCATGCCATGTGTACGCACGTGGTAAAAACTAAAATCAATAACGAATCTAATAAATCAATTAATGAGTATGAAAAAACCATTACATCTAACATGTTTGCTGGTTTTTGCTTCTGCCGGTGCGTTTGCATCAACGCAGATGGCAAAGTCTGCAGATGTTGCGAGATCTTTAACCAGGGCCAATGCGGTGGCCTTTACTAAAACAATTGGCGCGGCGTCTGTACAAGGTACCGTGCACGACAGCGCCGGAGCTCCACTGATTGGTGTAACTGTGGCCGTTAAAGGCACAACCAACGGTACACAAACCGACGTGCAGGGTAAATTTACCCTGTCTACGAAACCGGGCGACGTATTAGTGTTTAGCTACATCGGCTACAAAACCCAAGAGGTAACAGTTACCGATGCAACAACGCTGAATGTTGTGTTAGCTAACGACGAAAAAAGCCTGCAAGAGGTAGTTGTAACTGCCTTGGGTATTAAAAGAGAATCTAAAACATTGAGCTACGGCGTACAAACTTTTAAAAGCAGTGATGTTAACGCGGTAAAAGATCCAAGTTTGGTTAACACCTTATCTGGTAAAGTTGCCGGTGCTCAAATCACCAGAAGCTCATCAGGCGTAGGTGGTTCTACCAAAGTTGTTTTGCGTGGTAACAAATCTATCAGCGGCGATAACAACGCTTTGTTTGTAATTGATGGTATCCCAATGCCAAGGCTTCAATCAACACAGATTGCAAGCGCATTTGGTGGCCAGGATAGAGGTGACGGTATCGAAAACCTAAACTCTGAGGATATTGAGAGCATGACTATTTTACCAGGATCTGCAGCTGCAGCATTGTATGGTAATCAGGGTTCTAACGGTGTTGTTTTAATCACGACAAAAAAAGGTTTGGCTGGCAAAACAAATATTAACTTCTCTACCAATACCACGTTTGAAAATGCTTTCAAATTACCGGAGATGCAGAATACCTACGGTCAGCTTGATCCTGCCGATAATTCAAATGATAGCTGGTCCAACACAAAATTAGCTACGCCTTCATCATTCAACCCGAAAGACTTCTACAACACAGGTAAAACGTTTATCAATTCATTGTCGGTACAAACCGGTACTAAAACTAACCAAACTTATTTCTCTTTCGAGAGCACTAACTCAACAGGTATAGTTCCAAACAACAAATTAGATAAATACAATTTTACTGTACGTAACAGCAGCCAGTTTTTGAACGATAAGTTAACGTTGGATGTTTCGGCTAACTACATCACCCAAAATGTAAATAACAGGCCTAATCAAGGGTTCTACTTTAACCCGATTGTGCCTTTATATATTTTCCCAAGAGGGGCTGATTTTAATCAGTATAAAACCTTTGAGGTTTATGATCCCGTTAGAAACTTGATGTCGCAAAACTGGTCGCCAAACTATGTAGTTGGTGATATTGCAACTCAAAATCCTTACTGGATTGTAAACCGCAATAATAACCAGGATCGTTTAAGCCGTTTACTGGGTACTGTTTCTGCAAAATATACTTTTACAGATTGGTTTAATATCCAGGCAAGGGTAAAGGTAGATCGTTCAAACGAAACTTATGAGGCCGAGAATTTTGCTACATCAAACACAACAATAGTTGGCCCTAATGGTGGTTATACTTATAACCCAACAGGTGTAACACAAACCTATGCCGATTTCATAGCCAACTTTAATAAGAAGTTATCTAATTTCAGCCTTAACGCAAATTTAGGTGCGAGTATACAGAACAACCAAACTCAAGGGTTAAACTACTCTGGTTACCTGGGTAATTTTGCTAACGTATTTACTGTTGCAAATATCGATAACACAAGGTTTTTCCCAACCCAATACGCAGATCGTAAACAAATACAATCTGTATTTGGTACAGCTACTTTAGGTTATAAAGACGAATTATTTTTAGATGTTACTGCAAGAAATGACTGGGATTCGAGCTTGGCCTTTACGCCTAAAGACAATTATTTCTACCCATCAGTTGGTTTAACAGCAGTGCTAAGCCAGATCTTTAAAATGCCTGATTTTGTTTCATTTGCAAAATTAAGAGGTAACATAACATCTGTAGGTAACGGTGCAAGTGCAATACCATATGCAACCAACCCAGGTTATACCATTACCAATGGTACAACTACTGCTATTACAGCGCAACCATTTACTACCCTGAAACCAGAAAATACCCACTCTTACGAAATTGGTACCGACTGGAGATTCTTTAACGATAAATTAAGCTTAACCGTTAACGCTTACGAGTCTTTTACAAAAGATCAGATCTTTTCTATCACACCTTCGGCATCAACAACTTATAGCTTGTTTTATGTAAATGGTGGTAACGTGAGAAACCAGGGTATCGAAGCCACTTTAAGCTACAATGTTAAAGCCGGTGATTTTAGCTGGATACCAAGTGTTAACTTCTCATTGAACAGAAACAAAATCTTAACGGTTTTAGACAGTTATGTTGATCCATCTACCGGCCTTGCTTCAAGCTTGCCTTATGTAACTTTATCAACAGATTTCTACAGTCTGCGTGCTCAAAAAGGCGGATCATATGGTGATATATATTCGCAAACATTAGAAAAAGATGCAAGCGGAAATTACGTAGTTGACGCTAACGGCGTGCCTATCCGTTCAACAGATTACAGCAAGATCGGTAACTATAACCCAAGCTTCCTGGCCGGTTTTCAAAACCAGTTCAGGTATAAAAACTTTAATTTAAGTTTCCTGATCGATGGTCATTTCGGTGGTCAGGTTGTATCGTTAACAAATTCTGTACTGGATCAGTATGGCGTGTCGGCAGCAACAGCGAAAGCACGTGATAATGGCGGTGTAGACGTTAATGGCAAAAAAATTGATGCTAAAACATATTATGATAATATCGATGGCAGAAATGGTTTGGCATCACAATACATTTATAGTGCTACAAATATCAGATTACGTGAGTTAACCTTTGGATACACCATACCGGGTAAATATTTTAATGATAAAATTAAAAACATAGGTGTATCGCTTTTAGCACGTAACCTGTTCTTCATTAAAAATAATGCTCCATTTGATCCGGATGCTGCATTATCAACAGGTAACGGTTTCCAGGGCGTAGATATATTTAACCTGCCAACTATCAGAAGTTATGGTTTTAAAATTTCTGCCCAGTTTTAACTTATAAATCGATATTGAAATGAAAACAAAATATTTAAACAAAAAATTCGGTATTGCTCTACTTTGCGCGGGCGTGGGTTTTACATTAATACAATCGTCTTGTACAAAGGATTTCGAAAAGTATAATACCAATAAGTATACCGCATCAGACTCGTTATTAAAAATTGATGGCGAGCAATTAGGCGCATTTATGTTGCCAATGGAACTGGGAGTAGTTAACAGTGTAAACTATAACTTTCAGGTTCAGGAAAATCTAAACGCCGATATTTTCTCAGGCTTTATGATGACTGCCGATGCCGGCTTTAATCCCAATAACCATACTTATGCACTAAACTCTGGCTGGAACACAGCTCCATTTGATCTTGGCTTCGGTACCATTATGAGTAACTGGGTGCAGGTTAAAAACAGGGTAGGCAGCAACTCGCAAGATTTCTTAGCTATTGCTAATATCTTAAAGGTAGATGCAATGCACCGCGTAACTGATGTTTACGGCCCGATACCATATACCAAAGTAGGTACAGGTGGCCTTACCACGCCTTACGATAGCCAGGCAACTGTGTATCAAACGTTTTTTACCGAGCTTGATTTTGCTATTAAAACGCTTACTCAATACACAAAAGATCACCCGGGTGCAATGCCATTCAAGTCTTATGACCTTGTTTATGCAGGTGATTATAAAGAATGGATAAAATTTGCCAACTCTTTAAAATTGCGTTTGGCGGTACGTATCGCTATGGTTAACCCTACATTGGCCAAAACAGAAGCAGAGGCTGCAGTTAGCGATCCGGGAGGATTAATGACTACCAATACCGATAATGCGTATGTAAAAGCAGCTAACGGGGTAAGCTTTACCAATCCTTTATGGTCTGTATGTTACGAGTATATGGACACTAATATGGGCGCACCAATGGAAGCTTATTTAAAAGGATACAAAGATCCGCGCCTTGCTGCTTATTTTGTACCTAATCCGGATACATTGGCTATAAAGGGTACAAATGTTTATCATGGTATCCGCAACGGTATCCAGATTGATAACTCAAACCAATACGCGCCTGCAAGTAAGTTTAATATGACTAATTCCTCTCAGATCAGACTGATGGCTGCTTCTGAAGTATCTTTCTTAAAAGCTGAAGGTGCTTTACGCGGATGGGCAATGGGCGGTTCTGCTCAAAGCTTTTATGAGCAGGGTATCACCCTTTCATTCCAACAGGCAGGTGTTTCACTGGGTGGATATTTAAGTGATGCAACCAGTACTGAAGCGCCGTTTGTTGATATTGTCAGGGCAACCAACAACGCACCTCTGGGCTCAAAAGATTTGAGCACCATTACCATTCAATGGAATGCCGGTGATACTTATCAGCATAATTTAGAGCGTATCATTACCCAAAAATGGTTGGCATTATGGCCAGATGGTAACGAAGCGTGGGCTGAGCAAAGAAGAGCTAATTACCCTGTATTAATGCGCGTTGTAAATAACAATAGCCAGGGTACGATCAGTACAGATGGTTTTATCAGAAGACTGCCTTTTTCTCAAAAGGAGTATGATACCAACAGGGCCGAAGTACAAAAAGCTGTGACCTTATTAGGTGGCCCCGATAATGGAGGCACCCGCTTATGGTGGGATTTAGCAAATAAAAACTAAACCTTCTTAAAAACTAAAAAACCCTTGAAAAAGGGTTTTTTAGTTTACATCTATTTCTAACAATTATCTATCAAACAAATAATGTTTAAAGGTTTTAAATTATTAGTGCTCTCAGCTATTATAGGCTGTTCGCATGGTTTTGCACAAACCAAATTAATAAAATATGTAGATCCGTTTATTGGTACCGGCGGTCACGGGCATACATTTCCTGGGGCTACAGTTCCTTTCGGGATGGTGCAGCTAAGCCCCGATAACGGTACCCAGGGTTGGGATTGGTGTGGCGGATACCATTACAGTGATTCGGTTATTACTGGCTTTAGCCATATGCACCTAAGCGGTACAGGTATTGGCGACTGGTACGACATCTCTGTAATGCCGGAAACTCACCTGATTAGTGATACAGCCGATCATGGCGCGGTTAAATTCAGCCATAAAAACGAGAAAGCAAGCCCTGGCTATTACCAGGTTAAATTAAATAACGGCGTAAATGTTGCGTTGACTACTACCGAAAGATGCGGACTACATGACTTGACTTTCCCTGCAGGTGTATCGCCTGTAGTGAAGGTTAACCTGGGTTTCCACATCAACTGGGATAAGCCAACTGCGACTTATTTAAAGCAGATCAATGATACCACTATTGTTGGTTATCGCTACTCTACCGGCTGGGCAGAGACACAACGGGTTTACTTCGCTATCAGATCATCACGTCCGTTTAAAAAATTATATCTTAAAGCAGATGGCACCGATGTAAACGCCGATGAAGCTAAAGCAACCGCAGTAATGGGACAGCTGTTATTTGATGCAAAGTCTGATAACAAAGTAATGCTGAAAGTAGCTTTATCAACCGTAAGTACTGATAAAGCAGTGGGGGCACTGGGCGAAATTAATGGTTGGGACTTTAATCAAACTAAAGCAAATGCCGAAGCCAAATGGGAGCACGAGCTAGCGAAACTTCAGCTTAAAACTGATGATGCTAAGTTAAGACGCGTATTCTATACCGCTCTTTATCACACCTGCATGGCACCGGCTTTATATTCTGATGCTGACGGCAGCTATCAGAATGCAAAGGGCGAGGTACACCAAATGCCGGCCGGGCAGCAGCGTTATACAGAGTATTCTTTGTGGGATACCTTCCGCGCCTTGAACCCTTTATTTACAGTGATCCAGACAGAGCGCTATACAGGTATGCTAAATACCATGCTTGCATTCTATAAAGAAACCGGCCTGTTGCCAATCTGGGATCTGAGTGCTAATGAAACCAACTGTATGACTGGTTATCACTCGGTCCCTGTTTTAACAGATGCTATTTTAAAAGGCGTTAAAGGTATTGATGCTAACCTGGCTTATGAAGCCATGAAGAAAAGTTCGATGCAGAATATCCGCGGTACTAATTTTTACCGCCAGTATGGCTACATCCCCCAGGATAAATTTGGGAGCAGTGTCACCATCACCTTAGAGTACTCTTATGATGACTGGTGTATTGCGCAGGTTGCCAAAAAACTAGGCCATAACGATGATTATAATTACTACATGACGCGTTCTGCATCGTGGAAAAACCTGTTCGATCCTAAAATTGGTTTCGCCAGGGCTAAAAATTCTGATGGTAAGTGGGTTGTTCCGTTTGATCCTTACTACTCAGAGCATGATCCCGATAAGGCTATGTTTACCGAAGGTAACTCCTGGCAGCACACCTTTTTTGTACCGCATGATGTTACAGGTTTAGCTATGAAATATGGTAGCTACGCCAACTTCGCTAAAAAGCTGGATTCATTATATTCAGTAAGTTCAAAAATGACCGGCGAGCACCAGTCGCCAGATGTAAGTGGGATGATTGGCCAGTATGCACATGGTAACGAGCCAAGCCACCACATTGCCTACATGTATGATTTTATTGGTATGCCATGGAAAACACAATCGCGTGTACGCATGATTGTTGATTCGATGTACCACGACCAGCCAGACGGCTATGCCGGTAACGAAGATTGCGGCCAGATGAGTGCCTGGGCGGTATGGAGCATTACTGGTTTATATCCTGCTAACCCGGCAAGCGGGCAGTACATGTTCGGCAGTCCATCTGCAGATGAAGTTACCATTGCAACCGCAGGTGGTAAGTTTACTGTAAAGGCTAAAAACAACAGTAAAAAGAATGTATACATACAAAGTGTAACGCTGAATGGGAAGCCTTACAACAAGCTGTATATAACCCATCAGGATTTGTTAAAAGGTGGCGTATTGGAGTTTACAATGGGTGCTAAACCTAAAATTTAAACTGACTAGCTATAAAGATAACAATCAACCGATGTTTAACCTAAATCCTTTGCCTATGATGTAAAATGTAAGTAGTACTATCTTAATTAAACAGCTCCAACAAAACCAAATTATATAAAAACCAAAAAATGTTTATGAAAAGATTTAGTAATTCGTTGTTAAAAAATGCTGCAGTACCTGCGGCGCTATTAGTACTGATGTTTACTTCGGCCTGTAAAAAAGATGCCAATTCTGCTAACCCGGTTGCCGATCAGGCAACTAAAGTTAAAACAGATGCCATTGGCGTTAGCGGGCCAAAAGGGGTTTGCTATGTCGAAGTGAATAATAACGACATTCGTGATGTGGGTAAATACAAACTATCTACCGGGCAGCAATTGTTTGATATTGCTATCATCTTTGCGGCTAACATCAACTACAATACTACTACTCAGCAAGCGGTATTGTATTACAACACACAGGTTACTAACGTGCTGAATAATAAAGCTACTTACATTCAATCATTGCAGGCAAAGGGTATTAAGGTTCTGCTTTCTATCTTAGGTAATCACCAGGGTGCGGGCATTTCTAATTTTCCGTCGCAGGCAGCTGCTACAGCATTTGCCCAGCAGTTGAGCAATGCCGTTACTACTTACGGCCTTGATGGTATCGACTTTGACGATGAGTATGCAGATTACGGCACCAATGGAACCGGACAGCCTAACTCTAGCTCGTTTGTTTACCTGGTTACTGCTTTACGCCAGTTAATGCCTAATAAAATTATATCTTTTTATAATTATGGCCCTGCATCTTCCTATCTAACTTACAATGGCGTAACAGTAGGATCAAAGGTAAACTACAGCTGGAATGCCATTTACGGTACTTACTCAGTACCAAATGTACCCGGCTTAACGGCTGCTAATTTAGGCCCTGCTGCAATTGATATCCAAAGCACCAGTGCAAGTACAGCTGCATCGTTGGCAACACAAACAGTAAATAATAATTATGGTATCTACCTGTATTATAATTTACCAGATGCCGATTCGCATACTTATTTAACGAGCGTATCTAACAAGCTCTATGGCAAAGCAACTACTTATAATCCATAAAAGTAGTTGCACTGTTAAATGAAAAGCCCAAACATCTTTCTTGATGTTTGGGCTTTTTTTATGCTTGATTGTGTAAGTAAGCATCCAAATTAATATATTGACGATTGTTTCGTAACCAGTTAGCCAGGTAAATCTTAATTTATCGTAATAAATATTTCTATGCGGATTTTTAATATCTTTTTGTTTGGGGTTTTAATTTTAACCGGTCAGGCAGGATATTCTCAATTCAGCAAGCATACAGATGAGGACTTTACCAATCTTAAGAACTATGCCATAAACACCTATAACATTAACAACGGCCTGCCATCTAAAAGTACAACCTGTGCCATTAAAGATAGGTCTGGCTTTTTATGGGTAGGCACCCAAAATGGCCTTTGCCGGTTTGATGGTTACCAGTTTAAAACATTTATAAACATACCCGGTGATAGCACCAGCCTAACCAACAACTATATTAATACCATTACCGAGGACAGGAAGGGGCGTATCTGGGTGGGTACACTCGATGGCCTTAACCTGCTCGATCCGCTTACCGAAAAATTTAAGCGATTTACTCACCAGGATCAGGTGCCGGGTTCGCTGAGTAATAATAAGATTTGGTCCTTACTGGCTGATAAGGATAATAACATTTGGATAGGTACAGATGATGGCTTCGACAGATTTATCGAAAAAAATCAAAGTTTCGAGATTTTTCAACCCGATGCATCAGACCCCGACGCAATAAAAGGGAAATCGGTTAACGCCATTATTGAAGACCACGCCAATAACCTTTGGTTAGGCAACTGGAGTGGCGGTCTTAACCGGTTTAACAAAAGCACTAAAAAGTTTGTCAACTTCGTCCAGTCTCAAGTCGTTAACGAAAAAAATCCTAACGATGTATGGAGTTTGTGTTTAGCCGAAGATGGCAATATTTGGGTGGGTACCTATTGGAAGGGCTTGTTTAAATTTGATGTTAAAACGAATAAGTTTACCGCGTATCCATCGCCGGTAAATGAAAATCGTAGCGTGTTCCGCATTTTAAACCTGGGTAAGCATTTAATGTTACTGGGCGGTAATGATAGTTTTTACTGGTTTAATTCATCAAATAATTCCTGGCAGAAAATCAATAATCTTAGCTGTTTTCAGCAAGAGGGATTGTTTAAGGACGAAAACGGAATCATTTGGATTTGTTCGGCAGAGGGACTAACCAAGCTAGACAGGCAACAATATAAATTCGACTTTTTTCCGTTTTCAAATCTTAAGTACGCCGTTAAAAGCGTGGTAGTAAAAAATAACACCGCTTGGTTGGGTACTAATACCGGGCTCACGGCTATCAAATTGGACAAGGGTACATCTACCACGTTTGTACATTCAAGTAATCCGCAAAGTATTGGTAGTAACAATATCAATAAGCTGTACCTGGATCGCGAAGGTAAATTATGGGATCTCACAGAATTTGGGTTTGATGAGTATGATGATAAAACCGGCAAGTTTACCCACCACGCCCATCACTCCAGTTTAGGCAGCTTTTTTAATGAGGATGTTTTTCGCGATATTTTAGAGGTAAGCCCAGGCGAGTACTGGCTGGCTACCGATGCCGGATTAAAGATCTATCATCAGAATAGCGGGACCTTTACGCATTACTTTAACCAAAAAGGTAAGCCCTATACCTTAAGTAATAACCACCTGTATTTTTTATTAAAGGATGATAGCAATAACATCTGGATAGGTACCGAGGGTGGGGGAGTGAACCGTTTTGAGCTATCGTCGAAGCGATTTTACAGTTACATGGTTAATGATAAAAAAACAGGTAGCATCAGCAACAATGACATCCATAACATTTTTATGGATAGCCATAAAAACATATGGATCTGCACGCAGGATGGCTTAAATAAGTATAATAAAAGCACCAACACTTTCCTGGTATACTCAAAAAACAACGGCTTTGCCAGCAATGTGTTTAAGCAGATGGTAGAGGATAAAAACGGGAACCTTTGGATAGTTACCGAAACCGGCGTATCCTGCTTTAATCCCGCAACCATGCAGGTTAAGAATTTTGACGAGGGCGACGGTGTATTTGCCAACACGGTTATTTACAAGGTCAACGATCATCAAATATTACTGGGAGGCAATAAAGGCCTGGTGTCTTTTGATCCGCTGGCTATCAACTATAACAACACAGCCCCGCCGGTGTATTTTTCAGATCTGCAGGTGTTTAATAAGTCGGTTGCGGTTGGTAATAACAGCCCGCTCAAGGTGCCTTTTCAAAATGCGAAAGAGATTGTGCTGAATTACAATCAAAGCGTTTTCTCGATAGAATACGTGGCGCTTAATTATACCCACACCGAGAAAAATAATTACGCCTATAAGTTGGATGGCTTCGATAAACGTTGGAACTATGTTGGCACGCAACGCAAAGCCACCTACACTAATTTAAGCCCCGGCACCTATACTTTTAGCGTTAAAGCATCTAACAATGATGGTGTGTGGAACAATGTAGGCAAATCACTGATAATTATAATAACGCCGCCCTGGTATTTGACGTGGTGGGCTTATGTGTTATATGCGCTTATGTTTAGCACTGCCGTATACGGCTACATTGTTTACAATAACCGGCAGGCCAAATTAAAATACGAAATCAAGCTGGCCCATATTGAAACAGAGAAGGAGAAGGAGCTTCATGAAAAGAAACTCTCGTTCTTCACCAATATTTCGCATGAGTTTAGAACGCCGTTAACGCTGATCATTAACCCACTGAAAGAAATTTTGTATACCGGCGGTAACGATGTTGATCAGCAGAATTTAAATACCATCAACAGAAATGCCCGGCGGTTATTGAGTTTGGTAGATCAACTATTATTATTTAGAAAAGCAGATGCCGATGCAGACGAGCTGAAATTAGCCAAAATCAATATGGTTGATTTAAGCAGGGAGGTTTTTCTATGCTTCACGCATCAGGCCGAGAGTAAAAAAATAAAGTTCGACTATGTTTGCGATGAGGGCAATATTGACATTATTGCAGATCGCGAAAAGATCGAGATCGTTTTATTCAACCTGTTGTCAAACGCTGTAAAGTTTACAGAGCCAGGCGGGGAGGTAGAAATGCGGATAGCCCAATCGGCAGAGTGGGTACATATAGAGGTGCGGGATAGCGGCTGCGGTATCTCGCAGGCGGCCGGCGATAAATTATACCATAAATACTATCAGGAGTATCAGCAAAATACGCTATCAAAAGGCGGTTTGGGTATAGGACTATTCCTTGTTAAAAGTTATGTTGAGCAGCATGGCGGCCGGGTAAGTTATGAAAGTGAGGCAGGCAAAGGCACAATATTTAACCTCGATTTATTGAAGGGGAGTGCCCACTTAAAACCAACAATGATAATAGCCGACAAGCCCGAGCGCTCTGTGTTTTTTAATGAGCTGATGGATGACGAGGCTGAAAGCGATGTGGCGCCGGTTATCAATTCGCCAAAAGCAGAAGGTACAGAAATTACCAGCGATTTTAAATCGATGCTGATTATCGAAGACAATAAAGAGATCAGCGATTATATTAAGCAGGTATTTATTGCAGATTACATAGTTTACGAAGCCGACAACGGCGAATCTGGTTTAAAAATGGTGGTGGAACTGATGCCAGATATTGTGATCAGCGATGTAATGATGCCTGGCATGAGCGGCATTGAACTATGTACCCGTATTAAAGGCGACCCCGATCTTAACCACATCCCAATTATACTGCTAACAGCCATTACCTCGCCCGAAATTAAACTCAAGGGCATTGAAGGTGGTGCCGATGACTATATCAGCAAACCGTTTGAAAAGGAAATACTGGTTGCCCGCGTAAAAGGGATACTCAACACCCGCAATAATTTACAGCGATACTTCTTCAACGAAATTACCCTCAAATCAAACAACCTCAAGATCTCGCAAGAGTACAAGGAGTTTCTGGAGAAATGCCTCGCTATTGTTGAACATCATTTAAGCGACCGCGATTTCAGCATCAAAATTCTGGCTGCCGAAATTGGTATGAGCCACTCCAACGTTTACCGCAAAATAAAATCCATATCCGGGCAATCGGCCAATGGCTTTATCCGGTTTATCCGGTTAAGAAAAGCAGCCGAACTATTTTTGACTACAGATAGCACCGTAGCCGAAGCCGCGTATAAGGTAGGCTTTAATGATCTTAAGCATTTCCGCGAGCAATTCAGCAAATTATTTGGTCTAAACCCGTCTGATTATATCAAGAAATACCGCAGCTCTTTCCATAAAGATCAAACGGTAAATCCGGATATTTTAAAAAAGGATAAAAGTAGTAGCGTTTAACACAATGGCCTCCAATGGCGATATTTTAACCTGTTTTGCTCAATTACCCCCGGTCAATTGCAGAGTTTGCCCCTCACGCATCTCTTAAAAATCAGTCAACTTAGTAGCACCAATTAACCAGTTAAAACCGCTTACCAGTTTTAAACAGCAAAACCAGTCGACAAAAATGTAAATGTCTTTTTTACATTTTATTTTGATTGAGTTGCATGATTTAACGCTAACCGGTGAAAGACTATAAACCAATTATAAATAGATTATGGAATCAAATTTACTTAGGATGTATTCTCCGCACAGGAAAAAACTACCCACCAGGTTAAGCTTGCTTACCGGGGTGGTAATAGCCTGTTGCATCACTTGCGTGCAGCCCGCCCCGGTATTTGCCGCAAAAAGAGTTTCGACAGAGTTGGCTAACACCCGTATAAGCGGTAAAGTAACCGACGAAAAAGGACTGTCTTTGCCGGGTGTAACCATTTCATTAAAAGGTACCGCGATAGGCACCGTTTCTGATAAGGATGGTAACTTTTCATTAAGCGTACCAGATGCAGCCTCTGGCTCATTAGTATTTAGCTTTGTAGGTTACCAGAACCAGGAAGTTGCTTTAACAGGGCAAACCAATATCAGGGTAAATTTGCAGGTAGATGCCAAATCACTTAGTGAGGTAGTTGTAGTAGGTTATGGTACGCAGAAAAAGGCAACCCTAACCGGTTCTATCTCGGTAGTTAAAGGCGGCGATCTGGTTAAAAGCCCGCAGCCAAACGTATCTGGTTCATTTGCCGGTCGTGTTTCTGGTGTTGTTGCCAACAACACTTCGGGCGAGCCGGGTTATGATGGATCTAATATCCTGATCCGTGGCTTGGCTACAACAGGTAGTAACTCCGTATTGGTGGTTGTTGATGGAATCCCCGGCCAGATCGGTGGCTTAGAGCGCCTTGATCCAAACGATATCGAGAGTGTTTCTGTATTGAAAGATGCATCCGCCGCGGTTTACGGTAACAGGGCTGCAAACGGTGTGATTTTAATTACCACCAAGCATGGTAAAACTGGTAAGGCCGCGGTTTCTTACAGTTTTAACCAAGGCTTTAGTTCACCTACACGCTTGCCAAAACTGGCTGATGCGCCAACTTATGCGCAAATAGTAAATGATATCAATTACTATGATAACCCAACCGGTGGCATGAACCAGGTGTACAGCGCGGCGCAGATCCAGAAATTTAGAGACGGATCTGATCCGCTGAATTATCCTAACACGGATTGGGAAAAAACAACGCTAAAAAATTATGCGCTGCAAAATCAGCAAAACTTAACCGTTAGCGGTGGATCAGAAGATGTTAAGTATTTCACTTCAGTAGGTACTACCTATCAGGATGGTATTTATAAAGATGGTGCTACCAAATATCACCAATACAATTTCAGATCAAATGTTGATGCCAACATTGGTCAGGGTTTTAAAATCGGCTTATCATTATCCGGCCGCGAAGAAGATCGCCAGTACCCAACCACAGCCGCAGGTGATATATTCCGATCTATATATCGCTCGTATCCAACAGCGGCGGCCTTTTATCCAAACGGCTTGCCAACTAGCGGCATAGACCAGGCCAACCCTGCCCTTACACCAACAAGCATTGGCGGTACCAACAGAAATCCTACCCAAACTTTCAATGGTATTTTAAGAGCGAGCTATGATATTCCGGGTGTAAAAGGCCTTTCGTTAGATGGTTTTTTCTCTGCGGATAAATCAAATACTTTCTCTAAAGCATTTTATACACCTTATACCGTTTACACCTATAACAGCGCAACCGGCACTTATACGCCGAGCATACAGGGTGGTTCAAATGGTGCCGCGTATTTGAATGAATCGCAATTGAACCAGTCGCTTATTACATCAAACATTAAGCTGAATTTTGCAAGGCAATTTGGTAAACACAACGTCAATGCCTTTGTAGGTTATGAGCAAAGCCAAAATAGGTATGATTACTTTTGGGCGCAGCGAAATAACTTTCCAACGGCCACAACACCAGAACTATCGCAAGGTGGTACTGCCGCAAGTGATGCTACAAACGGAGGTAGCAGTAGTAATAACGCAAGCACCCCTGCTTATAATTACAATCGCCGAAGCGTAATTAGCCGGTTGGCTTATAATTACGATGAGAAATATTTATTAGAAGGCCAGTTACGTGCAGATGGTTCATCTCTTTTTGCACCGGGCCACCAATGGGGTTATTTCCCGTCCATTTCTGCCGGTTACCGTATCTCAAAAGAAAGCTGGTTTAGCAATAGTTTTAAGTTTATTGATGATTTAAAAATCCGGGCATCATATGGTGTATTGGGAGATGATAACATCCTGGCTTACCAGTATTTCGATAACTACTCTTTCAATAACATGGTTGTATTAGATAACGGCTCTGGTGCTTCAGTTCAGCCTGGAATTGACCTGACTAAATTAGCCAACCCAAATATCACTTGGGAAACAGCCAAGAAAACAGATATCGGTATCAACGCCGTATTCCTGAAAAACTTCACACTCGAAGCCATTTACTTCCGCCAAAACAGGTCTAATATTCTGGCTTACCGTAATGGTTCTTTACCGGGTACTTCGGGTATCGTAAATCCTTACGGCGGTAATCCGTTGGTACCTGCAGAAAATATAGGTAAAGTAAATAACAACGGTTTCGAGGCTACGCTGGGCTATAATCACCCAGGCGCGTTTACATGGGGGGCTTCAGGTAACTTTACTTTTTCTAAAAGCAAGATTGTTTACATAGATGAGGCTGCAGGCGTATTGCCTTATCAAAGCCAAACCGGGCATGCTTTAAACACAAGCTTACTGTATCAGTCGGCAGGGATTTACAGAACCCAGGCTCAGATAGATGCTTCGCCACACGTACCGGGTGCAATAGTTGGTGATTTAATCTACACAGATTACAACCACGATGGCCAAATCACCGCTGCCGACCAGGTAAGAACCAAGTATGGTAACATCCCGCAAATAGTTTACGGATTGAACCTGAATGCAGGTTACAAAAACTTTGACCTTTCAGTACTATTTGCAGGCCAGGCCGAAGTAAGCCAGTACGTATTACCAGAATCTGGAACCGTGGGTAACTTCTACAGCTCATGGGCCAATAACGCAACCAGCCCAACTAACCCTAACGGATCATATCCAAGGGTATCAGACAGGGCTTCGAGCGCGGTGAGCGGAGGTTTGTATAACAGCACCTTCTGGTTAAATGACGCATCATTTGTAAGGCTTAAAAATGTGCAGCTAGGTTATTCGATCCGTGCTAAAACCCTGTCGCGCATTCATATTGCTGGTTTAAGGATATACGCTAGTGCGTTCAACTTATTTACCCTCACCAAGGTAAAGGATTATGATCCTGAAGGAACCAACGGAAGCGGGCAGTTTTATCCGGAGCAAAGAATTATCAACCTGGGCGCCAATATTAAATTTTAACATCATGAAAACCATAAAATATATAATAGGCTGTCTGGTACCTTTTACGGTATTAATGACATCCTGCAAAAAAGACTTTCTTACTTTATCCCCTACAGATAGGGTAACAAGTACCTCTATAACAACAGATACCGCTTTATTCGAAGCTTATGTGATCAACAGATACCTGGGTGCTACATTGCAATCAAAAGAAGGGGATGGCTCTCCTCCGGGTTTTGGTCGAGGCTTTGAGTACGCTTTGTGGAGTTCTGTAACCGACGAGTCCATGTATACCAATAATGATGGGTCATGGGTATTACAACAAGGGCAGTTATCGCCAGATAATACAGGTATCGCAGGTACACTCTGGGCACGCAGCTACCGCAGCATCCGGGAGTGTAATTATGCGTTGAGTATTATTAACGGCTTGCCGCTAAGTGCATCGCACAAAACAAAACTATTGGGTGAGATTGAATTCATCCGTGCTTTCAGATATCACGACCTGATCCGTAATTATGGCGGTGTGGTGTTAATGGGCGATAAGGTAACTGAATTAAACAGCAACCTGCAAGATCCAAGCCTTTTTAACCGTTCAACTATAACAGAATCTATAGCTTATGCCACCGCACAGCTGGATGACGCCGCCTCTAAATTGCCTTTGGCCAATGGTTCTACCTGGGCGCTTGGAAGGGCAACCAAGGGTGCAGCTCTTGCTTTAAAATCAAGATTGCTGTTATACGCAGCCAGTCCTTTATATAACGCTGGTACCTGGGCCGCCGCCGCTGCCGCAGCGAAAGCTGTAATAGATCTGGGAAAATACAACTTAGATCAAAGCGGTTATTCGCAACTGTTTTTAAACCCTAATAGCAGCGAAATTATATTCGAACGTTTGTATTTCCCTAATACTGCGCCGCATACACGTTTAGAGCTAGCCAATGGGCCAAATGGATATAACGGTTGGGGTGGTAACACACCGCTGCAGAATTTGGTTGATGCTTATGAGATGAATAACGGTAAAGCTATCACAGATCCTTCATCAGGCTATGATCCTCAAAATCCTTATGTTAACCGCGATCCAAGGTTTTACGCCACTATTTTGTATAACAAGGCACCTTACCGTAACAGCACGGTAGATGTTTATTTACCGGGAGGTAAAGATAGTAACCAGGGACCATCTAACTGGAACACAAGTTTAACCGGCTACTACCTGCGTAAATTTTTGAACGATAACTACCCGATTGATAACCCTTGGAGCGTTGCCGGTGCACAACCGTGGATCTATTTCAGGTATGCCGAAATTTTGCTGAACTATGCCGAAGCTCAAAATGAAGCCGTTGGCCCAGATGCAACCGTTCTTCAAGCTATCAATAGTGTAAGGGCACGTTCGTCTGTTGCTATGCCACCGTTGGCTGGCTTGTCGCAAGCAGATATGCGTAATGCAATCCGTTATGAAAGACAGGTTGAACTTGCTTTTGAAGAACACCGTTTTTATGATGTACGCCGCTGGAAAATTGCCTCACAAACCGAAAACGTACCTGCATATGGCATATCGGTAACGGTAAATAACGCTAATCCATCTGGTTATACTTATACCAAAAAGGTTTCGTTAACAGGCCGTACATTTAAAGATGCAGAATACTGGTTGCCTATCCCGTTATCAGAAATTCAGGCTTCTAACGGTCAGCTGAAACAAAATGCAGGGTATTAACCTAAAGCATATTTAAGATATAACTATAAACCTTGTGGCGGTAATTGCCGGCACAAGGTTTTTTAAAGCATAATGATACTTAAAAACATTGTTCGCAAAAGTTTACCGGTGACGCTACTTGGCTTACTATTCGTATTTGCTGCAAAAGGGCAGGAAGGTAAAACTGTTGTAATCACTATTTATCCATTAAAAACTTATCAACGAATCGACAATTTTGCCGCTTCGGATGCATGGTCGTGCCAGTTTATTGGCAACTGGCCAGAAGCAAAAAAGAATAAGATAGCAGACCTGCTTTTTAGTAAAGATACCTTGGCTGATGGTTCGCCAAAAGGTATTGCTTTGTCTTTGTGGCGGTTTAATATTGGCGCTGGCAGTGCAGAGCAGGCCGACCAAAGCGGCATTAAAAACGAGTGGCGAAGAGCCGAATCTTTTTTAAATGCAGATGGAACTTACAACTGGCAAAAACAGGCCGGGCAGGTATGGTTTCTTAAAGCGGCTAAAAAACGAGGGGTTAGCCAGTTTATGGGTTTTGTTAACAGCCCGCCGGTAAACTTTACAGTTAATGGTAAGGCGTACGCAGTGGCAGGGAAAACAAATCTCGATGCCAGCCAATATTCGGCATTTGCAGACTACCTCTCAAACGTTGTAAAGGGAGTTGACAAAATTAGCGGCGTTAAGTTTAACTACATCAGCCCTGTTAATGAACCGCAATGGGCGTGGAGCGATGGCGGGCAGGAAGGATGCCCATACACCAATACAGAGATAGCCGGGTTGGTGCGATCAATCGATAAAAGTTTCAATCAAAATAAAGTTCAGTCTAAAATATTGGTGGCCGAGGCCGGTAGTATTAACTACATTTTTTCGGCAGGTGATAAGCCGGGCAAGGGTAATCAGATTAATGATTTTTTTGGGAAGGGGTCCCCCAATTATATTGGCGATCTAAATAACGTGAGCAAAACTATTGCTGCCCATAGTTATTTTACCACTTCGCCCGCTTCATCTGCAATAAAATCACGTACCGAATTGGCTAAAAGTGTCAGCCAAATTCCAGGCTTGTCGTTCTGGCAATCTGAGTATTGCATTTTGGGTGATAATGCCGGAGAAATTGATGGCAATAAACGAGATCTGGGTATAAACGCAGCATTATACCTGGCCCGGGTTATCCATACAGATCTGACTGTGGCCAATGCTTCGGCCTGGCAATGGTGGACTGCTATTTCGCCTGTTGATTATAAAGACGGGCTTATTTACGTAGATCCTAACAAAACTGATGGCGACTACCATACCAGCAAAATGCTTTGGGCCATGGGTAACTACAGCCGGTTTATAAGGCCTGGAGCAATAAGAGTTGATGTCGCTAGCGTAGAAGAAAAGCCATCTAACGATCAGCTACTGGTTTCTGCCTATAAAAATGGCAAAACACTTACGGTGGTAATTATTAATACCAATGCCGGGAACGTACCTGTTAATTTAAATATAAGCGGAGGCAAAATCAAAAAAGTCAAGGCGTTTACAACCTCATCTTCAGGTGATCTGAAGGCTGATAGGATAGCCGATCCGCAACACGTAATTATCAGGGCAAAATCAGTTACTACCCTAACCTCAACTATTCAATAGCTACATACTACTTATGAAAAATAAAATAATTTACGCTTTATACCTGCTCGTCATCTTGCTTGTACCGAGGCTCTCAACTGCACAAAGCAAGCCGGGGGCGCTGGTTTTGTTTAACGATGGATGGGGTTTCCACAAAGGCGATATTACCGGCGAACCAGCCACCGCCACATGGCAAGCTGTACAGCTACCGCACGATTGGAGCATTGAGGAACCCTTTAGTGATGATTGGGCCAGTGCTACAGGTTACCTCCCCGGCGGTATTGGCTGGTACAAAAAAACATTCATCGCAAACCAGGTATGGGCTGGTCAGCAGGTTTATATATGTTTTGATGGCGTGTATAAAAACAGCGAAGTATGGCTAAACGGCCACTTGCTGGGTAAACGGCCTAATGGCTTTATTCCGTTTCAATATGATTTATCGCCTTACCTCAACTTTAAAGGCACTAATACGCTCACCGTAAAAGTAGACCATAGCGAATTTGCAGATTCGCGATGGTACACTGGTTCGGGCATCTACCGTAATGTTTATTTGGTGGTGAAAAACCCGGTGCACATCGGTTTGTGGGATATCGCATTTACAACACCGCAGGTATCGGCATCAAAAACTTCAATCAATGTTAAAGCAACGGTTACCAATAGCCAGCGCGCGGCAGCCAACGTAAGTGTTAAAGTAAACCTGCTCGATGCAACAGAAAAAGTGGTGGCTACATCTCAAAAACAGCTTACTGTAAACAGTGGTAAGAGCGATGTCTCATTTAACAGTCAGTTAGCCACCCCTCATTTATGGAGCCCGGAACATCCGTATCTGTACAAGTTACAGGTGTTGGTATTGCGTAATGGAAAAGTAATCGACGAGGTTAGTCAACAAGCGGGCATCCGCAGTATCCGTTTTGATAAGGACAATGGCTTCTTTTTAAATGAGCAAAGCACCAAAATAAAAGGCGTGTGTATCCATGATGATGCAGGCGCATTAGGTGTAGCCGTACCGCAGGAGGTTTGGGTACGCAGATTGAAAACATTGAAAGAGGGGGGCGTAAATGCACTTCGCTTAAGCCATAACCCACATGCCGATTATCTATATGATTTGTGCGATAGCATGGGCTTTTTAGTAATGGACGAAGCCTTTGATGAATGGGAGATCGGTAAAAATAAATGGGTGAAGGGCTGGAACGTGGGCACGCCATCAAAAGATGGTTATCACGAATATTTTAAAGAATGGGCCGACCGCGATTTGGCTGATATGGTTTTACGCAGCAGAAATCACCCTTCTATTATCATGTGGAGCATCGGTAACGAAATAGACTATCCTAATGATCCTTATAGCCATGAAGTGTTAAATACGGGCATCAATCCGCAGATCTATGGTAAAGGATATCTGGCAGATCATCCTGCCGCCAGCGGGCTTACTGCTATTGCCAAACAGTTGGTTAAAACGGTGAAAGCAATAGATCAAACACGGCCTGTTACTGCTGCGTTGGCAGGGGTGGTCATGTCTAACGAAGTTGGTTATCCCGAAGTACTTGATATCGTAGGCTATAATTACCAGGAATACCGTTATCCCGAAGATCATAAAAAGTACCCTAACAGAGTTATTTACGGCAGCGAAAACGGGATGAAGAAGACTGCCTGGAATGCTGTGGATAGCAACGCCTATATTTCGGCCCAGTTTCTTTGGACGGGGATAGATTACATGGGCGAGGCCGGCAAATGGCCGCAGCGCAGTAACGGTGCCGGATTGCTTGATCTGGCTGGATTTAAAAAGCCGGAATTCTATTTCAGGCAAAGCCTTTGGGCGAATAAGCCCATGGTTTATATAGCAGGCAGGGAAATTACTACAGGGGCAGACAGTAACGCCCGGGGCCACAGAGCGGTTGAACCGACATGGAACTGGTCAGCGGGGAGCAAGATAAGAATGGCCTGTTATACCAATTGCCAGGAGACCGAGCTGTTTTTAAATGGGAAATCATTAGGCCGAAAAAAGCGCAGCGAAGCCAAAGAGCAAATCCCATCTTGGGATGTGGATTATCAGCCCGGAAAACTTTTGGTGAAAGGTTATAACAATGACACTGAGGTCTGCAGTAACGATATTAACACAGCTGGTAATGCTGCACAAATTAAAGCTGTAGCCAGTCAAACTTCATTTAAAGGCGGTATAAAAGGCTTGAGCCAGGTTGAAATACAAGTAACAGATATTGCAGGTAACCTGGTGTTCAACGCGGAGGACGAAATTAAAGTTGATATTTCTGGATCGGCCAAATTGCTGGGGCTTGAAAGCGGCAGCCTGAGCAGTCATGAAAGCTATCAGTCTGACATGCGCAAAGCTTTGCATGGCAAACTACTGGCTTATATACAAACCACAGGGAAAACCGGAAAAGTTGAAGTAACCATCAGTAGTAAAAACCTAAAACCTGCTACCTTATGGCTCATCGTACAATAAATAATTGCCATTCCTTATCCATTAAAATGACTATCAAAAAAATAATTCTACTGAGTATAATTCTGTTTACAAATATTGCATTATACGCTCAGCCTGGTTCGCATTCTTTTGCACTAAGCGACTCTGCTTTTCTGCTGGATGGTAAACCTTTCCAGATGATTTCGGGCGAAATGCACTATCCACGCGTACCGCGCGAGGCTTGGCGCGCACGTATGAAGATGGCAAAAGCGATGGGGCTTAATACGATAGGCACCTACGTTTTCTGGAATTTGCACGAGCCCCAAAAAGGCAATTTTGATTTTACCGGCAATAATGATGTGGCCGAATTTGTTAAAATAGCTAAAGAAGAAGGCTTATGGGTGATACTGAGACCCAGCCCATATGTTTGCGCCGAATGGGAGTTTGGCGGCTATCCGTACTGGCTACAAAATGAAAAAGGGCTAGTGGTACGTAGTAAAGAAGCGCAATATCTTAAAGAGTACGAAACCTATATTAAAGAAGTAGGCAAGCAATTGGCTCCTTTGCAAATTAACCATGGTGGTAATATTTTGATGGTGCAAATTGAAAACGAATATGGCTCGTACGGGAACGATAAAGAGTACCTGGCTATCAACCAGCGATTATTTAAAGAGGCAGGTTTCGATGGCCTGTTATATACCTGCGATCCGCCTGCGGCAATAGTCGATGGGCACTTGCCAGGCCTACTACCCGCCATAAATGGTATTGATGACCCGGTGAAAGTTAAAAAAATGATCAGCGATAATCACAATGGCAAAGGGCCATTTTACATCGCAGAGTGGTACCCGGCCTGGTTTGATTGGTGGGGGACAAAACACCATACCATACCTGCCGAAAATTATGTAGGCAAGCTGGATAGTGTTTTATCGGCAGGTATCTCCATTAATATGTACATGTTTCATGGCGGTACCACGCGCGGGTTCATGAATGGTGCCAATTACGATGATAAGCATCCTTATGAACCGCAGATTAGCAGCTACGATTATGACGCGCCACTTGATGAAGCCGGAAATGCGACCCATAAGTTCATGCTGTTTAGGCAAGTAATTGCCAAACACTTGCCAGCCGGGCAAACCTTGCCACCCGTGCCTGCCGCGAAACCTGCAATGGCAATTGACGATGTTAAATTAAGCCAAACAGCTAGTGTATTAGACATTCTGCCAAAACCGGTATTAAATAAAACGCCATTAACTTTCGAAGATTTAAACCAGGATTATGGGTTCGTGCTGTACCATTCAACATTAACCGGGGGTAAAACAGGTATACTTAAATTGAATGAGCTGCGCGATTATGCAGTCATAATGATCAACGGCAAAACGGTTGGCGTGCTTGATCGCAGGCATTATCAGGATAGCATTCAAATAAATTTGCCGGCAGATAAGGTTCAGCTGGATATTTTAGTCGAAAATTTAGGCCGCATCAACTTCGGCCCTTATTTACTTAAAAACAAAAAGGGTATTACAGAAGGCGTAACCTTTGGAGGAAAAGCAGTCTACAATTGGGCGATGTACAGCTTGCCTTTTAAAGAAGTAAGCAATATCAAGTATACCTCAAAAAGCAACAATAAAACGCCAGTGATAAAAAAGGGAACATTTCAGCTGTCGACCATTGCAGATACTTATCTGGATATGCGCAAGTGGGGTAAAGGCGTAGTTTGGATTAACGGACACAACCTGGGCCGTTACTGGGCGATAGGGCCACAGCAAACACTATATGTACCTGCCGAATGGCTTGTTAAGGGCACTAACGATATAAGAGTTCTTGAGTTACTTAAACCTGAACAAGATCAGTTACATTTTATAAGTCAAGCGCAATTAGATATCATTCAGTAACAATAATTGCAGTTGATGTTTCAATAGTAAGGGCTTACGGTTAACCGTAAGCCCTTATTTATTAGATTCTTTTTTCGTAGCAGAAAAATCTTAATCCGGGGCGTTTAGCCAAGCCAATTTCGCCGCTATAGGTATAACCCAATTTAGGGAAAAGCGCCTGTGTAGCTTTGTTTTCGCTGTTGGTATCAACCCTTAAAATAGTAATGCCACGATCTTTAGCAACGGTTTCGGCCTGTATCATCAAGGCTTTGGCAATCCCCATGCCTTGAAAATCCGGACTAACGGCTATGCGATGGGTAACAATGGCTTCTTCGGTAATATCCCAACCTGCATCAGTATACTCAGGGTCCTGGTCGGTGGTTATGGCAGTTACGCCTGCAATAGCGCCATCAATATCGGCAACCCATAGTTGGCCAATTTCGATATCCTTGTTAAATACTCCGGGATTAGGGTAATCGCTACCCCATTGATAATTGCCTGCTGCATTCATAATTGGTACAACTTTGGCAATCATTTCCATTATTGCGGGTACATCTGTAGTAACGGCTTGTCTTATCTGCATCCGGCAAATATCGCTTTTGCGGGCAAAAAACCTAAATGCTATTGTCAAACACTTACAATGTGTTGTGCGCTAAGCTAATATTGTTAATTTTACCTGTAACGTTAGCATACATAAAACTGTGCGATTGTGATACAGGGCGAAGGGGATTCTGATAAATAACTAGTTGATTATTAGAATATTATTTAAATGGCACGGTTTCTATATTTATGGTACTATCATTTGTACAATAAACCGTCGGAATTATGATAAAGAGCTATATCAAGATCGCATGGCGAAACCTGAGCAAACACAAAGTTTTTTCAATGATCAATATTTTCGGACTGGCTATCGGTATAGCTTCGTTCTGGATCATTGCCCTTTACATAACCGACGAGTTAAGCTACGACCGCTTTAATACGAATGCCGACCGTATATTCCGCGTGGCCCAGCATGGTACCTGGAACGGCGGTAAGTTTGATCTGGCCATTACTTCGGCACCGTACGCCGCCGCCCTTAAAAATGATTATCCCGAAGTAGAGAATGCTGTTCGTATTAATACCGATGCCAGCGGACGAATCTCTTACGGTGCCAAAGAACTCAACGCCGAAAATGTTGTATTTGCCGATAACTCCATCTTCGATATTTTTAGCTATCACTTTTTATACGGCGACCCTAAAATAGCCTTGTTAAAGCCGCAATCCATCGTGCTTACCAAAAGCCTGGCTACCCGCATATTTGGTAATGCAGAAGATGCTTTGAATAAAACCATCTATTTCGAAAATAACTATCCAAACCAGGTATCAGGAGTTATTGATGATGTGCCTGCAAATTCGCATTTAACGTTTAGTGCTTTACGCTCATTTAATACAGGCTATACCGAAAACTGGGGTAATACTAACCTGTTTACTTACGTGCTGCTCAAAAACCACGACGATTACCACAAGATAGAAGCCCGCACCAACGAGTTCTACAACAAATACCTTAAGACGGAGCTGGCCAATATCCATTATAGAATGGAACTGCAGCCGCTACTCTCTATCCACCTCCATTCTGAACTGGATTACGAAGCGGGCACCAATGGCAACATCACTTATATCTACATTTTTACCGCCATTGGCTTGTTAATACTAGCTATCGCGATTATTAATTATGTTAACCTGGCTACGGCGCGATCGTCTATCCGGGTTAAGGAGATTGGGGTACGTAAGGTGATCGGATCAGACAGAACACAATTGATGATGTTGTTCTTTGCCGAGTCTATTTTACTAGCAGCCTTAGCTACCGGCCTGGCTTTGGTAATTATTCGTATTGTGCTACCGTTCTTTAACCAGCTTTCGGGCAAATCATTAGAGCTAATGCAGTTTGGTGGCTGGCAGACTGTGAGTTTGTTTACGGCCTTTGCTGTGATTATTGGATCAATAAGCGGTATTTACCCGGCTTTGTTTTTGTCGGGTTTTAAAACTATCCCGGCTATGAAAGGGCAGATAGGGGATCAGGCTTCTACCGTATTGTTCCGGAAATCATTGGTGGTATTTCAGTTCGTTATTACCATGGTGATGATCACCGGCTCTTGTGTTATCTATAGCCAGTTGCATTATGTACTGAACAAGTACCTGGGCTTTAATAAAGAACAGGTGTTAACCTTCCATATCCATAACAAAGCCACACGCGCAAAAATCACAGCGATCAAACAACAACTATTACAGAACCCGCTGATTCAAAGCGTTGGCGTTGCCGGAAATCCGATTGGCAATAATGACCTCGGTACAACAGCTTTTAATATCGATGTAAATGGAAATTCTGGCCCAGATAGTAAGCTGGTACAAGCCTTACAGGTTGATGAAGGCTTTATTCCAACCATGCAGATCAAAGTAGCCAAAGGGAGAAATTTCATGCCGCACTCTACCGATAAAACGGATGCCATTATCGTCAACGAAACTTTGGTAAAAGAAATGGGATGGAAAAATCCGATTGGCATGCGCATCCGCACAGGAATTGATAATGGTAAACTGATTATCCAAACCATAGTAGGGGTAATTAAAGATTTTAATACCTACTCCTTACAGCACAAAGTGATGCCAATTGTATTAAGCATGCCTGCCGAAACCAAGGACGAGGATAACCTCTACATTCGCATAAATAAAAGTAATGTAAAAGGGGCGCTTAATGCCATTAATGAGGTATACAATACTTTTGATTCTGACAAGCCGGAGTTCCATTTTCTGGATCAGAACTTTGCACGTAACTATCAATCAGAACAAAAGCAGGGAAGTTTGCTGTTGGTTTTTACTATTTTGGCCATTAGTATAGCCTGTTTAGGATTGTTCGGCCTGGTAACCTTTACTGCCCAGCAGCGAAATAAAGAAATTGGCATCCGTAAAATACTGGGTGCCAGTGTAACCAATATTGTTAACATGTTATCTAAAGATTTAATCAAGCTGGTAATCATAGCCGCTATTATTGCTTCGCCTGTTGCGTGGTGGGCAATGCAGACGTGGTTACAGGGCTTTGCCTACCGTATCAACATTCAGTTGTGGATGTTTGCGCTGGCGAGCGGCATCGCTATTTTAATCGCATTTGCTACCATTGGGTTCCAGTCTGTAAGGGCTGCGCTGGCAAATCCGGTTAAAAGTTTGCGAAACGAGTGAGATTGATTTTTAATTGTCAATCTACAACATACAGCCTCATAGCTTGTTACAATTCGCAGATAAGGCAACTTAATGAAGTCGAGATTTTTTATTTACGTTTCTTTAGTAGTAGACCTGTTAATTGCGAGTTCTAAGTTTATAGCAGCAGCTATTACCGGCAGTTCTTCTATGCTGGCAGAAGGTATACACTCTATAATTGATGCCATTAGCCAGGTTTTGCTAATCTGGGGTATTAGGGTAAGTAAAAGACAGGCAGATTCGATAAGGCCTTTTGGCTACGGTAAGGAGTTGTATTTCTGGTCGTTCATCGTATCGTTAATGATATTTAGCCTGGGCGGTTGTATCTCTTTTTATGAAGGTTTTACAAGGCTTAAGCACCCGCAGTTTGAGGGCAACCCTAACTGGAATTATATTACCCTGGGCTTTGCCTTTGTTTTTAACCTTATTTCGATGGTGGCCGCGCTAAAGGCTTTTAATAAGCAACGGGGTAGGGTTACCTTTTGGAATGCTGTTGTTAAAACTAAAGATCCATCTACCATTATTGTATTACTGGGCGATTTTGGCGATTTATTTGGCTTGTTCATCGCTTTTTTAGGCGTATATCTGGGGCATTTATATCATAACCCTTATTTTGATGGTTTGGCTTCCATGCTCATCGGGGTAATTTTAATACTGATATCTGCAGTTTTGATCAGGGAAAGTAAAAGCTTGCTGCTGGGCGAACCACCAAGCATAAAGAACATGCGTAAAGTAAAAGCGCTGGCCGAGGCCGATCCGGCGGTGGTTAAAGTAATGAAACATTTTGCAACTTACATGGCACCCGAAGATATTTTACTGCAACTAAATACCGTTTTTAAGGCCGATTTAACTACCAAAGAAATTACGGACGCCATTGAGCGAATAACCAAGCTTATACAAGCCGAATTCCCTTTTATGAAGCAGATATTTATTGAACCTGTTGCCGGCTAATAACTGTGTAAAAAGAAAAGCTCGGTTAGTTTTGATAAACCAAATTCGTTATTTTAGCGTTAAATTCGATAAGATGGATATACAAGCCGAAAAATTGAATCTTTTACAGACTATCATGAATATTACGGACGAGGGATTGATTATGGATGTAAAAGCATTCTTATTAACTCGAAAAGGTGATTGGTTTGATGAACTAAGTGAAGATCAGCAAAAAGATGTTTTAGAAGGATTAGTAGAAGCTGACCGTTGTGAAACTGTACCTCATTCTAAAGCCGTAAAAAAATTCAGTAAATGGGTTTGAAATAGTTTGGTCTAATAAAGCCATTCAGACTTTCGGTGACAGAATAGCTTATTTAGAAGAACATTGGACAGAGAAAGAGATCTTAAAAATTTACTCAACGTGTTAACAATTATCTTGATGGACTGAAGGCTCAGCCCTTAATGTTTCGAAAATCTATCAAGTTAAAGCATACTCATATTGGCGTTATTATTAAACAGGTTTCGTTAGTTTATCGCGTGAAGCCTCAGAGCCATAAAATTGAGCTAATCGCTTTTATTGATAATCGGCAAAATCCGAAACTTCAAAATTTAGTGTAAAAGCAAGACGGTCCGTTATAACGGGCCGTCTTGCTTTTAGTTATTTTCCGAAAGGAGGCCTTCCTGTCAATTGTTTATAAACCGGGAACTCATCATGCGGTGTTTTACTCACATGGAAGTTTTTGCAATAGTAAACCTGCAAGTGCATTTCTTCTATACCATGTCGTTTGATGATGATGTCTGGCAATTGGGTTACGCTATCAAAAAATGGTTTAATGTTAGGGTCGATGCTGGCTTGGTGATCCTGACCGATTATGATGGCATCTTCACCAATCAAAGTTTTAGGGTCCACTAAAAAGGCAAGGTTACGCGGATCTTCATCAAAAACGATGATCGGTTTTTGGCCACGTAGCGCCCAGTCTATTTTGCCGGTAAGCCACCAGCGGGTGCTGCCGGTAAATATGTGCTTATTATTGAGCCAACCTTCTTTTTGATAGCGGGCACGCAGGTCGTCGTAATCCACGCCTTGCATGGTTGGGTCCCATTTGCCGCCGCCTAAGCGTACAACCCATTTAGGGCCATATGATTGCCAAAACCCGGTAACCATATGCAGGTTAGCCACCCCAACCACAATCACGGTAAAGTAGATAGAAAAATTGATCCAGCGTTTGGTCAGCCGATGCGATTTGCTGTTAACGTTATTTATACTTTGATCTACAGCAAATCCCAGCGGAATAAACAGCATCATATACCCTGGTGCCTGCCAGTGAAAGTGATATTGTAAATCACTCCAAAGAGTAACTACTGTGAAGAATATTAAAGGTAATACACCGGTCCAGAAAATAAAGCTATAGGCTGGGACAGTGTTTCTGAGTTTAAAACTTTTAACCAATTGTACTATCAGCGGAACCCAGATCCAGGGCAATACCCAAACCGCCTGACCGGCTATGCTGCGGAAAAACCAATCGAAATGTAGCTTAAATTTACCAGCTGATCCTGCCCGCGCACCCTGGAAAACAAAGGATACCCAATGGTTCTGATAGTTCCACCAAATTACCGGGAAAGCAATGATTAGCGATAATATAACCGCCAGGTAAGGGCCAGGATGTTTTAACCAATGGCGCTGATTTTTATTGGTAGCTATGAATAAAAATACGCCTGCAAATAAAAATAGTACATGGTATTTGCTCAAAATATCGAGCCCCATGCATAAGCCAGTGAGTATCCACAAGCCGTATATTTTACTGCTATGGCGGCTAATGGTTGTACTATCGTTATAAATAAATAGTATTTTAACAATGATATAGGTACTCAGTAACCAAAAGAACATCAACGCTGCATCTGGTTGAAACCAGCAGGCTACCGGCATGGTAAACACCGCGCTTAAATTAAGGAGCAGGGCAGCATAAAAAGCAGATTTAGCGTTGAACAACAGGCGGGTGATTAAAAATATCAGCCAGGTCATGCCTGCAAACATTAATACCGAAGGCAATCGTAAGCCGAGGGCATTTAAGCCAAATACTTTGGCGCTTAAAGCACCGAGCCAAAAAAACAAAGGCGGCTGATCAAAATAGCTGAGGTTGAGGTTTAGTGCTCCTCTAAAATAGTAGGATTCGCCAACCCCAAGGCCTGTATATGCTGCAATCAGTACACGGCAGATAAACGTAATAATAATTAAATAAAGCGTGTAATTGACTGCGTTATTTTCGGAGAGTCTCTTCATTCGGGGTTAATGAGATTTTAATTAAGGATACAAATCGATTAAAATTTTTCTACTTTTCAATGGCTTAGCACTTAAATTACATTGGCTTTACAATAAGCATAAATAATCTTCGTTGTGCTGCCACCTGGCAAATTAAGTGTTGTATTCTGAATATTTCCTGAAGATTGACCAGTAACTGCCCGTTAAACATCTGAAGGTCATTATGTAATTTACTGTTATATAGTCATATAAAATAAATTATCTGCGTATGAACAAACAAAAAACAAAAAATAAAGTACTTATGACAAGCTGATTCATATTAACTTAATATTAGATATGTTTTAAACATTAAGTATAAGAATAGAAGGCCAGCAAAAAATTAATTTTTCAGTAAAAATGTTAAAACGCATACTTTTTATAATCTGTTTATTTCCGGCTGCATTATTTGCACAAAGCCCGTCGACGATTGCACCTGTAAAGGTTACACGGCAAGATACTTTGGGCCAATTGGATTTGGTAGATGTAGCCAGGGATCTTTTTCATATTCATCCACCTACGGTAGAGCAGGAAAAAGGCAAAAGAATATATTTTTCTATTTTGCCAACGAGTAGTAATGTGCCTGGTGGAGGAGGTAAGGCTCTGGTAACAAGCACAACCGCAGGTTTTTATTTAGGCCCGCGTAAAACCACATACCTTTCAAGTGTCAATTTTGCGCCTTACTGGAATTTAGGTAGCCGCTACGGTTTGCCTTTACGATCAAATATTTGGCTTCCTGACAATAAATGGTTAATACAAGGTGATATTCGCTTTCTGGTATATCCGCAATATACCTGGGGTTTAGGCAGTACCAATAATAACGATGAAAAAGTTTTGTTAGATTATAATTATGTCCGGGTTTATCAAAGTGCGCTAAAGCGAATTAAACCTTATTTATTTGCTGGTATAGGTTACGACCTCGACTATTATTTCAATATTAAAACCGACGACCCCACTACCAATACCGCACAGTTTACTAAGTACCAATATGGTGTGGGCAACAGTTCGGTGTCATCGGGTATTACTTTCAATTTGCTTTACGATACCCGCAATAACTCTCTTAACCCCTTGCCTGGTGCTTATGCTAATATAGTATACCGGGTTAATCCTACCTTTTTAGGTAGCGGCGAAAACTGGCATTCTTTGTATTTAGATTTTCGTAAATATATTTCCATGAACCCCACAAGACCAAGACAACAAAATACGTTGGCTTTCTGGTCGTATCTCTGGACAGTTTTGGGGAGCCATGCACCATATCTTAGTTTACCGAGTATAGGCTGGGACCCTTATAACCGCTCGGGCGAAGGCATTCAACAGAATAGGTATCGTGGTAAGTCATTATTTTACCTAGAGAGCGAATACAGGCGTGATATTACCAACAATGGCCTCTTAGGTTTTGTGGTATTTGCCAATGCTACCACAGTAAGCGGCTCCGACAATTTATTTACCTCATGGCATCCAGCTGCTGGTACAGGCTTGCGTGTTAAATTTAATAAGGGCTCTAACACCAACATCGGTATGGATTATGGCTTTAGCAAGGGCTACAGCGCTATTATATTTAATATCGGTGAGGCATTAAAACCTGGCTTAATAAAACTCATTTTAGCTATATTAGGCGGCACATTGCCGCCTTTTTTTATGCTGTTAATTATCCTGAATATAATTTTCTGTCTGGCCTTTCTGGCTTTTGCTTACGTAAACCTTAATGATAACGATGCCTGGCTTTGGGTAAGCATTTATATGGCTGTAGCCATTTGCTGTGGCTTGGTGGTGTTTAAAATGTACTACCCATTGGTTTACCTTGGCCTTTGTGCTTTTTATCTTATCTATGCCGTTATTTTATTTTTTGCCAAAGACGGTGTGCGCGATTGGATTATAAAATATAAACGCCCAAGCATTGTAGAAACAATGCAGGCCGAAAAGCCCTATATTGAGAAAACCCGCGAATTTTTTGGTTTACTGATTATCACCGGAGCCTTGATCATTGATTATTTAGCTGTTTAATTTTTTTTGAAATGGATTACAGATTAGAAGCAGCAAAGGCTTGCCTGCAATTTTTAAAACCCGGACAAACCATTGGCCTTGGTGCCGGCACTACGGTAACTTACCTGGTTAATATGATAGCCGAGCATCATGAGCTAACACACTCTATTATGTCTGTTTCGTCTTCATTTCAAACTCGCCAGTATTTGCATCAAAAGGGATTGAATGTTAAGATGGCATGGCAAACATCAAGTCTTGATATTTATTTTGATGGATGTGACCAGCTGGATGCAGATCTTAATGCCTTGAAAAGTGGCGGTGGGATACATACCAGCGAAAAGATATTAGCCTCAATTGCCCACCAATTTATTTTGATAGGGGATGAAAGTAAATTTGTAGCGAAACTTGACCATACTTACCCTGTTGTGATAGAGATTCTTCCCGAGGCACAATCGGCTGTGCTAACCAGGTTGCAATCTGATTTCCCATCAGCTAACATTGAACTGAGAATGGGTAAAGGGAAAGACGGGGTGGTAATGTCTGATAATGGAAACCTGCTGGCAGATATGAGGTTTACCGAGTTGCCGGAGCTTGCTGAACTAAATACTTATATCAAAATGATGCCCGGTATAGTTGACCACTCTTTGTTTTATCGAATGGCCAATAAAGCGGTAATAGCAGGCGAGCATGGTACCCGAATAATTGCCGCCGAACGTTAAACTTAACGGATTTCAAACGGTTCGATGTGGATCAGCACATCTTTGATGCTAAGTTCGCTGGCCAGGAGCTTGTCTTTTACAGCGTGGGCAATACGGTGGCCTTCGGCAACGGTAAGTTCTGGGGCAACTTCAATATGCAGATCAACAAAATAGTCAAAGCCCATTTTGCGCACATAGCATTTTTCAATCAGTTTAACCTCTTCAACTTCGGCTGCCAGTTCGCGAACCTGGTCTACAATTTCTGCCGATGGCGCGGCATCCATAATCTCTTCCAGTCCGGGTCTTAAGAGTTGGATGGCGTTATAAAAGATCAGGCCAGATGCCAGCAGCGCCGCCCAGTCGTCGGCCCCTTCGTATCCTTTGCCACAAATTAGTGCAATAGTGATGCCTATAAAAGCCGCTACAGAGGTAATGGCATCGCTACGGTGATGATATGCATCGGCCTTAACTGCGTTACTGTCTATCTGTTTGCCCACCTTTAATACGTACCTAAACATGGCTTCTTTGATCAGGATCACAATCATCAACACATACAGCGTAAACTTTTGCGGCATGGCATGCGGTACCATAGCCAACTCCAGTGCGTGCCAACCTATCCAAACCGAGGCGGCCATCAGGAAAAAAGAGATAATGATAGATGCAATAGGTTCGGCCTTGCCGTGGCCGTATGGATGCTTAGGATCTGCCGGTTTCATGGCAATTCTTAAGCCGATCCATAATAGGGTCGAACTAAAAACATCTGCGCCGGTTTCGGTCGCATCTGCAATAAGGGCATAAGAGTGACCGATATGCCCTGATATGGCTTTCAAAAACACCAATACTATGCTGATGCCAATGCCAATTTGGGTGGTTCTTATTGCTTTTACCGAGGGGTGGACATCAATTACAGACATGCTTTTTATTATGGCTGCAAAGGTAAAATGATATTGTAGAAAATGGGCTTCTGATTGGATAAATTTGTGTGACTACCGTGTAAACCCCCTGGCGTGTGCAATATTGGGTTGCAATTAAAAATTTTCGAACAACGTGATTTGTGATTGCGAAGTCTATTTTTGCAGGGGGCAGTTAGTTCCGAATAATTACTGCTTTTACCTTAGTTAAAAAGCTTAATATTTTAACAATCACAAATACGTAATCGAATGAGTTCTAATTTTACAGCTATTGATTTTGAAACAGCCCAGGGAAAACGTTGGAGCATTTGTGCGGTTGGTTTAGTTAGAGTGGAAAATGGAAACATCGTCCAAAAATTAAATCTGCTTATTCGCCCGCCAGAAAATCTATACTTCAGTATGAATACCCAGATACATGGAATTAGTGCTCGCGACACTTATAATTCACCTCGATTTAGTAGTATCTGGCCTCAGATTAAACCGTTTATTGATAGTCAAACAGTAGTTGCTCACAATGGCGCATTTGATTTTAATTGTCTTTCTCAAACTTTGCAGTATTACAATCTGCCCCAGCCCAGTTATATGCAGCAATGCACCTATAAAATTTACGGGAAAGGATTAGCAGCATGTTGTTCGGACCATAGAATTTCTTTAAACCACCACAATGCCCTATCGGATGCTTTGGCATGCGCCCAACTTTACTTAATCCATCTTAACAACTAGCAGCTTACTTAACCAAATTGTAAGCCTCAAAATATGGGTTTGTACCCTGTGAGGAATAACGATTTTAGCCTTCAAGTTATCGCCTGATTTTTGATAATATAAATTTAGGTACTACGGACGTACCAGTGGAGTGGCGTAATAATTTCATATACAAGCCAACAATAACTGTTAGCAGCAAAAGGCATATTAACACGTGTGCAACAGGGATACTGTAAGCTGGGCCCATAAAAACAAATGCTACATCGGTAATACATATGCCGCAAAGCGGGAACGACATAAATAAGAGCATTAAATTTATATGCTTACGCATGCAGTTATCTTTTCCAAAAGCACCGGGGAACAGCCTGTGTGTGAACTTACCAGGTGGGATACATTCCATATCATGCAATGTACAATAATTGCATCCCTGTTTTGGCGGGTCGGGGTTGCCCACGTATTGTTTTTGAACTATACCTGAAGACATCTAATAGATATTGATAAAGCAGGGAAACTATGAAATATTGAAGGGCTGATTGCCCCCGGTGCTGGTTTATTAATGCCGATAGCCGGTTGACGTTTATTACGCGGCTGGGATGCGGTTTACATTAACCGCCAACCAGGCCAATCGGGCATTTATGTTTATTATTGGTTAACAACTTCGGTGTAGAGCTGCTTTATAAGCATGGCTTCGGTAAGCGGGCGCATAATACGGGTTCTGATTTTTTCGTCGATTATGGCCAATTCCATGGCGGCTCTTTTGTCCTTTTTAAGGCCCGAATCTACCAGCAGGCTAATACGCATCATGCCTTTAAAATCGGATGTTTCCATTTTTGTAGCATCACGCAGCAAGTCGGTATAAATAGCTACCGATCTTTTTAATACGAGTAAGGCGTCATGGGTATAGTAACCATGTTCGCCAGTTCTAAAACTTACGCATACATAATCGTTTTCAAAATTTTCTGTGGTGATAATGCCAACATTACCTTGTTTGCAAATCGGGTCTCCTTTTAAATCAGGGTGCACCATTACAAGGGTGCCGGTTAGTTCGTCGTTCATGATAGCGTATTTTGTTTAGATTGATTGTTACGTTGTTTTCTGGCAACAAAACTCCAATTTGGAGTACGAACAAAACTGACATTGACATTGACAAAACCGCCAAAATATGCTTAAATGGATGATTTTTAACAAAAAAAGCCGTCGACTGACGGCTTTTGGTTACTTAACTTAGTATTACTTATAATAGTTCGCCTACATCGCGGCCATAATACTCTTTAAATAATTTAGCGAAGTAAGCAGGGGTATCGAAACCTGCAACGTAAGATACTTCGGCAATGGTACGATACCTGCCGCTTTCAATTGCTTCGCGGGCAATCTGTAAACGGATGGTGCGGATATACTTGTTAGGCGTTAACCCGGTAATCGCTTTTATGCGGCGAAACAGCTGGCGTTCGCTAATGGCGATGGCATCGCTCAGCATGTATAAATTAAGATCTGTTTTTCCAACGTGCTTTCTAACCTCGGCCTCCAGCTCAGAAAGCCAAACCAGATCGGATGGTGATACGCGCATTACTTCGGTTTCTTCGGCCTCGATAGCTGGCTCATTATTGCTATCAGATAATTCTGTAAGTGCAGAAGTCGATACCTCGAACCTTGCTGTAGCGTTGCTGATAAGATTGGTTACGCGGGCAATCAATTCGTCTGTTAAAAATGGTTTGGTTAGGTAATCATCCACACCAATGTTAAGCGCTTTAAGTTTATGCTGATTATCGGTAAGTGCGGTAAGCATAATCACCGGAATGGTGCAGAAAGTATCGCTTTGCTTTAAGGTTTCTAATAAGGTAAACCCATCCATCTCGGGCATCATTACGTCTGATATAATGAGTTGGGGTAGTGCTTGCATGGTGTTAAGCATATTTAAAGCCTCAATACCATTATTTGCCACCACTAATGTATGTGTTGGGTTTAAAACATCTGCAATGTAGCGGGCCATTTCATGATTATCTTCCACAATCATTACCAATGTTTTGTCGCCACTGGCAGGAACTACATAAGGCATATCAATCTCTATTACGGCAGGATTTTCCATAACCCTTAGTTCCGGGTTAACCAGCGGAATACTTACCTTAAACGTCACACTCTCTTGCCAAACATTATCAATACTAATGCTGCCACCCATTAGTTCTGTAAACTCACGCACAATGGCAAGCCCAATGCCCGTGCCACCTTGTAGTTGCTGCTCTTCATTATGGCCCTGATAATAGCGGTCAAATACATTCGGCAAATCATCGGGGTGAACACCGGCGCCTGTATTGGCCACGCTGAAGTTTATGGTATCAGTAGTAGTTGCCGCGGTTACCGTAATTGAGCCGCCCGAGGGCGTGAATTTTATAGCATTGCTAATCAGGTTATTGCTGATTTTTTCGAACTTCTCTTTATCCAGATCGGTAAATAGCTGCTCGTCAATAACGCTAATCAGGATGTAGTTGATTTGCTTATACGCTGCTGCCGAAGTGAACCCCTGATACATAACTTTAATAAAAGCTGATAGGGCTACCGGCTTTAACTTTAATTGTAGCTTACCTGCCTGTAGTTTCCCCAGATCAAGCAATTCGTTCACCAGGTTTAACAGTTTGTTACCATTGTTGATGATGGTTTTCAGGTAATGTTTTTCCTGCGCCTCATCGTCAATATCTTTTTCGAGCAACTGCCCGGCAGGCCCCATGATCAGCGTTAGCGGCGTGCGCAGCTCGTGGCTGATGTTGGCAAAAAAGCGGGTTTTAAGCGCGTCTAGCTTTTCTAGCTGCTCTCGCTCTTTAATTAATAAGGCCGCTTCTCTTTTTCGTTTACTAACCAGCCAGTAATAAGTTCCAATTAAGGCCATTGCGATTAATATGGCAAGCAAGATCAGATAATTACGCTGCTGATGAAACAGCTTGGTTTCGTTATCAGCAATAATTAAGCGTTCATCATTACGGTATTTTTTATCAAGCTCAACTGCGTCGTTTGTTTTGGTGATATCGGATATGCTGTCTTTGAGAGCAACCGATTTTTGAAAATATAAAAGCCCCAATTTGTAGTTTCCAACGCCTTGATATGATTCACTGAGCCAATTAAACAAGTCTCCCTGCAATTCTTTATCATTTTCAGACCCCGGCTCTATGGCTATCGCCTGGTGCCCGTAATCAATAGCTTCTTTATACCTGCCCTGCTTATTATACAATTTCATTAAATCTCTAAGCTTGTTTTTTTCTAGCGTTGTATATTTATGTTCATGTGAAATAGCTACGGATTGCTGCATCAGTTCTTCGGCATGTTTATCATTTTTTCCCTCATACAAAAGGCCTAAATTGCCTGTGAAACGAGCCAGGTCAAATGGTGTAATCAAGTGCACGTAAGGTGGTGACAGTATAATCTCACTGTATTTTATGGCTTTCGCCAAGTTAGCAGGAGAGCGTAACTCTTTGCTGCCATAAATATTGGATAGATTTGAAAGTGCAATAATATACGTTGACGAATCTTTTAATTCATCTGCCTGTTTCGACGCTTTGAGTGCATAGGGTAGGGCACCTTTAGAATTGTTATCTGTTTCGCGATATAAATCGGCTATGCAAATCAAGGCGTAGGTGTTTTGCTTTTTCCATCCGTGGGCTTCTGTTTCACGTAGTATTTTAAATGCTGCGGCTAGTGCTTCAACATTGTTGCCTTGCTTTTTAAACATATAAGCAATCATTAAAGATGCCTGGCAATAGGTAGTAGAGTCTTTTTGATTATTGAGTTTTACAGACTTACGGGCTAAATCCAGTGCGCTGGCAACGTCGCCCTGTCTGTATGCCATTTTAGATAATTGATAAACTACCTTACTTTCCAATACCTGGTCATGATTCTTTTTCGCTTCGGCAGTTAATTTACCGGCGAGCATCTTGATGGTATCAACGTTCCTGGTTTTTATTAGTGCAGCCAGGTCTTTGTTTTTCGGTTGTGCCTGCAATGTCAGCGGGCAAAAGGCAACAAAGAGGAGCACAATAAATATTTTTCTTAGACGGAAGGAATAGGCTAGAATATTGGAGCATTTCATATTGCGTCCAAATTACGCATACTATGTTGGCTCTCTTGTAAAAGTTAGGTAACAAAGGGGATAGAAATTTTCCACAAATTGCTTATTACTAAATAATTAAATTAGAAATAGTGGTGGTTTCGTTTTGGTTAATATAGCTTGCTGTTGTGAGGTCTGGTAAAAAAAATAGCGTCTACCAACATCAGTAATTTGAGTTGATAAACGCTATTGTATAGTCATTATAAAACAAACTTATGCTAGTACCGGCGCTACGTTTGTAAGGTTAGTGATCTCTTCTAACAGATCGTCGCTTGGATTTACTTTGATAGATTTTGATGGCATCTGGATATTGTAACCTTCATCATCCCGCACCAAAAATTTCAAGGTGCAATTTTTTGATGGATACTTCTCAGTATTGGTAGTAACCGCTTGTTGTAAGCCCTGCAACAACTGGCTGTTTAAGTTGTGCAGATCGATATGTACGGTAAGCGTTTTGGTAAACTTATCGCGCATTTCTGATAATAGTGAGATCGTTGCTATCCGCAGATCCCAGTTATCTTTTTGGCGGAATTTTTCTTCGATATTACCCTTAATGTGTACAAAGTATCCGTCCGACATCAGGTTGCGGAACTTGATATAATCATCACCAAACAAAGCAAATTCGTACGATTCATTGTAATCTTCCAGTACAAATGTGCCGAATGGCTTACCTGTCTTGGTCATGCGGTGTTGCACTGTGCCCATAAGCCCACCAATGCTTAACTCACCTTTTTTGCGCAGTTCTGCAAAGGCTTGTTGAATTTCATCTCCACCTTCGCCAGATCGGGCTTTAACCATCAGTTTTAAATCCTGGATGTTACTGTTACAAAAGCGCGCCAGCTCCAGTTTATAGTTATCAAGCGGGTGGCCGGTTAGGTAAATACCGATCACGTCTTTTTCGTATTTTAGTCTTTCTATTAGCGGCCACTCTTCGCACTCAGGCATTGGCGGCTCGGGAATATAAGAGGCTATCGATCCACCAAAAAGTGATGATTGGGAGCTGTTCTGCGTATTCTGATAATCATTAGAAAATTTGATCATTCGCTCAATACCTGTCAGTAAGCCGTTCTCTGTCTTAGCAAAAAACTGCGCGCGCTTCAAGTTAAATCCATCGAAAGCACCGCTGTAAACCAGGTTTTCGTACGATTTTTTGTTGACGTTACGGCCGTTAGATCTTTTCGCAAAATCGTAGATCGATTCGTATGGCCCGTTGGCGTCACGCTCTTCAATAATACTCTCGATAGCTTTATCACCAACACCCTTAATACCCGAGAAGCCGAAACGGATCTCACCCCTTCTGTTGGGCGTAAATGCCATGTAAGACTCGTTGATATCCGGCCCTAAAACGGTGATACCCATGCGGCGGCACTCATCCATAAAGAACGTGATCTTCTCGATGTTGTTCTGGTTATTCAATACCGCCGACATGTACTCGGCCGGGAAGTGCGCCTTTAAATAGGCAGTTTGATAAGCTACGAAGGCATAACAGGTAGAGTGCGATTTATTGAACGCGTACTGGGCAAATGCTTTCCAGTCGGTCCAGATTTTGGTGAGTTTATCTTTCGGATGCCCTTTTTTACTGGCACCATCGGTAAACTGAGATTCCATTTTATTCAGGATCTCAATTTGCTTTTTACCCATCGCTTTACGCAAAACGTCGGCATCACCTTTACTAAAGCCTGCCAGCTTTTGCGATAAAAGCATCACCTGCTCCTGGTACACGGTAATACCATAGGTTTCGCCAAGGTACTCTTCCATGTCTGGTAAGTCGAAGGTAATGGGTTCCTGGCCGTGCTTACGCTTAATGAAGTTAGGGATGTACTCTATAGGGCCCGGACGGTACAGGGCGTTCATGGCGATCAAATCCTCGAATTTATCGGGTTTTAACTCGCGCAGGTACATTTGCATACCATCACTTTCAAACTGGAAAGTACCGTTGGTATCGCCACGCTGATAAAGTTCAAACGTAAGCTGATCGTCCAGGGGAATATAATCAATATCGATTTCGATGTTATGGTTCAGCTTGACCATCCGCAACGCACCCTTGATAATGGTCAGCGTTTTCAGGCCCAAAAAGTCCATCTTGATAACGCCTGCATCCTCAATTACACGTCCGTCGTACTGGGTAACCAGCAGGTCAGAATCCTTGGCAGTAGCAACCGGTACAATATTGGTTAAGTCATCCGGCGCAATGATGATACCTGCAGCGTGTACACCTGTGTTACGTACCGAGCCTTCCAGCTTTTCGGCCTCGCGCAGTACTATACCACGCAGGTCGCTGCTTTTGTAAATATCCTGTAATTCTGGTACCTGCTCAATAGCCGCTTTTAGGGTGATCCCCAAAGTATCGGGCACCAGTTTTTTCATTAAGTTAACCTCAGAGAGCGGCATATCCAGCACCCGGCCAACGTCCTGAATACTGGTACGGGCAGCCATAGAACCGTAGGTGATAATTTGCGCCACCTGGTTTTTACCATATTTATCAACTACATAGTCGATAACCTTTTGGCGGCCCTCGTCATCAAAATCCGTATCAATATCGGGCATCGACTTTCTGTCCGGGTTTAGGAAACGCTCAAACAGGAGGTTGTATTTCATCGGGTCTATATTGGTGATCCCGGTACAGTAAGCCACAACAGATCCTGCTGCCGAACCACGCCCCGGGCCAATAAATACCCCGATGTTACGGCCTTCTTTAATAAAGTCGGCCACGATTAAAAAGTACCCGGCAAAACCCATGGTACGTATGGTAAACAGCTCAAAGTTAATCCGTTCTTCAACCTCGGGTGTAATGTCCCTGTATCTTTCTTTGGCACCCATAAAGGTTAGGTGCTTCAGGTATTCCCACTGGTTCAATACGTCCGATTCCGGGCCGGTGTGTATAGCAAACTCCTGCGGAATAGGGAAGTTGGGTAGCATGATATCGCGTTTCAGCTTCAGCACATCTACCTTATCAACAATCTCGTTGGTGTTATCTAACGATTCGGGCAGGTCATGAAATAGTTTACCCATTTCGGCCTGTGTTTTAAAATAAAACTGGTCGTTAGGGAAACCGAAGCGATAGCCTTTACCGCCTTCCTCGTCGGTGGCGATAGGGGTGCTCTGCATATCGCCGGTGTTTACACACAACAAAATATCGTGCGCGTTGGCATCCTGTTGATCCACATAATGCGAATCATTAGAGCAAATAATTTTTACATTATGTTTTTTGGCATATTTAAGCAGCGTTTCATTAATGATTTGCTGCTCGTGGATTTCGTGCCTTTGCAGCTCGATATAGTAATCTTCGCCAAACAGATCCAGCCACCATTTAAATTCCGTTTCTGCTTCTTCTTCAGTCTTCTTTAAAATAGCCTGTGGTACAGATGCACCAATACAACAGCTGGTAGCAATTAAGCCTTTATGGTGTTTTAATATCAGTTCTTTATCAATACGCGGCCATTTACTGTACAAGCCTTCCATGTAGCCGTATGAGCAGAGCTTAATTAAGTTCTTATACCCTTCGGCGTTTTTAGCTAAAAAAAGCTGGTGGTGGCGTACGTCTTTTTTCTCTTTGGTAAACTGTTTCTTATGGCGGTCTTCTACCACGTAAAACTCGCAGCCTACAATTGGTTTAACGTTATGCTTTCCTGCTTCGGCCACAAACTTAAACACACCGAACATGTTACCGTGGTCGGTAATGGCCAAAGCCTTCATGCCATCGGCGGCAGCTTTTTTATAAAGCTTGCTAATGTCGGCGGCACCGTCCAATAATGAAAACTGTGTATGTACGTGTAAGTGCGAAAAATCTGGCATAACTAATCCCTGTCGTTCAAAAAAAGAAGAGAACAAATTTACCAAAAAAGTTAGCGTCGCGGTTCAAAATCCCGGTAGTTTTTTTAACATTTTTTTAATGTCGCTGTAAGGTCAATATTGCTAATAGGTTGCAGAGGCGAAGTAATAAATAATACTTTTGGACTTAATTATTCGTGTGTGGAAAATAAGAATAACAAACCCCAATTATCATTTGGGTTTATTGTAGGCGCAACCAGCCTCGCCTTTGTGGTATCGCAACTTGATGTTTCTATTGTAAATATAGCCCTGCCACAAATCTCAAAATCATTTACTGCCGATGTGAGTGAACTACAGTGGATTGTTGATGCCTATACCATTGCCTTCGCCGTTCTGATGCTCTCGGCAGGAGGGATGGCCGATCTGCTGGGCGCTAAAAGACTGTTCCAACTGGGTATGCTGATATTTGGTATTGCTTCTGTAGGTTGTGGTTTTGCCTGGAACGCGCCAAGCTTAATTGGTTTCCGCGTTTTGCAGGGGATTGGTGCTGCTATTATGATCCCAAGCTCATTATCGATCCTTAACCAAAACTTTGAACACGATAAGGCCAAGCGTGGCCGTGCTGTTGCCATGTGGACGGCCGCGGGTGGCGTTTCCATCGCAGCCGGGCCGATACTGGGTGGCTTGTTAATGCATATCAGCAATTGGCGCATGATATTTTTTGTTAATATCCCGCTTTGCCTTTTGGGGTTATTGCTGAGTGTTAAACTGAACGAAAGTGAAAAACACCCCGACAAAGGTTTCGATATCCCCGGCCAGTTTACCTGGATGTTAACCATTACCACGCTTATTGCTTCTATTATAGAGTGGCACCATTTAGGATTTAACAATCCATGGATATTTGGTGGCTTGATATTTAGCGGCGTTATGCTGCTACTATTTCTGTTGATCGAGAAACGTGCCATATCACCCATATTGCCGCTCGATCTTTTTGCCAATTCTAATTTTAACGTGCTGGTTTTAATGGGTATGATGTTAAATGGTACCTATTATGGAACTGTGTTTGTGCTGAGCCTGTATCTGCAGGATGTGCTGCATTATTCGTCGTTAGCGGCCGGGATGGCCTTTTTGCCTTTAACAGCCGGCTTTATTATATCAAACCTCATCAGCGGTAAAATTATGGCCTCGCATGGCACGCGTTTGCCGGTTATAATTGGATTGGTAATTGTTACTGTGGGATTTGCCGGGCTATTAATAGCACATGCCAATACCCCATACTGGCAATTGTTTTTTCCTTTTATAACTATACCATTAGGTATGGGCATGGCTGTACCGGCTATGACTACCGGCATCCTGGCCAGTGTTGCTAAAACCCGTTCGGGCACAGCATCTGCAGTATTGAATACTACCCGGCAAGCGGCTGGCGCTACAGGTGTTGCCGTGTTTGGCGCTATGGCCAACGGTGGGGCTGTTGCTATTGTGCATGCCATAACGATGTGCTCGCTACTTTCTGTAGCTGGTTTTATAATTGTAGGTGTACTGATCTTTAAATACCTTGCTCCGGCTAAATATGATGTGCAAAATGCGCATCCTAGCGAGTAATTGTTGATCAAGTATTAAATAAACAAATTATGGGAGTAGAAATAGAACGTAAATTTTTAGTTGATCAGCAAGGCTGGCAGCAAGCAGAAAAGCCGGAGGGTGTTTACTATCGCCAGGGTTATATCCCAAGTGATGATAATTGCACAGTGCGGGTTAGAATTGCTGGTACACATGGCTACATTACCCTGAAAGGCAAAACAAAAGGCATCAGCAGAACCGAGTACGAATATGAAATACCCGTAACCGATGCTGAGGCGATGCTCAAAGAGTTTACCCAAAACGGCACCGAAAAGATCCGCTATAAATTCCCAGCCGGAAACAGGGTTTGGGAAGTAGATGAATTTTTAGGACCCAACAAAGGATTGGTTGTTGCCGAGATAGAATTGGGCTCTGAAGATGAAACCTTCGACAAACCTAAGTGGTTAAGAGGTGAAGTTACCGATGACAGGCGATATGCTAATTCAAATTTGGCTATTCATTCATTTTTACAATGGTAAAAGCCGTAATTCTGGTGTAGTTTGTTTGTTGGGCTATGTTTTATTGTAACTTTTATATATAAATAGCTAAATATCTGCGTGATATTGTAGTAAAACTATTGCTTTCGTTTGAAAATGGATAGATTTAAGGAACAAATCTTACCATTTTGAAAAGAAAAGACTTCCTTTATCTATCTGGTATGAGCTTAAGCGCTGCTATGCTCGCCAAAATGCCTGCTTTTGGCACCCCGATCTTACATGATGTTGTTACACCCGGCCTGGATGTCGCCATTAAAAAGCGAATGGCTGATGTGGCGCTCAATGCTGCTAAATCTGCCGGGGCAACCTACGCCGATATCCGCATCCAGCGAACCCTGAACCAAAACGTTACCACACGCGAGGACAAGGTGCAGAATGTATCTAATACAGAAACATCCGGAGTGGGCATTAGGGTAATTGCCAATGGCTGCTGGGGCTTCGCCGCTTCGAGCGATATTACCAATGAAAGTATTGCCGCTGCTGCGAAACTTGCTGTGCAAATTGCCAGGGTAAATTCCAAGATCCTAAAACAGCCGGTGCAACTTGCTGCACAAAAAGGGTATGGTGACGTAAGCTGGAAAACACCGCTCGAGATCAATGCCTTCGATGTGCCCATCAAGGATAAAATCGATTTGTTATTGAAGGTTAACGACACTGCATTGCAAAACGGTGCCAGTTTTGTTAATTCGGCCATGTTTGTTATTAACGAACAAAAATATTTTGCATCTACAGATGGCTCTTACATTGATCAGGATATTCACCGGTTGTGGCCAATTTTCCAGGTCACTAAAATTGATAAAGCTAGTGGTAAATTTCAAACCCGTAACTCGCTGGGCGCACCGGTGGGGATGGGGTATGAGTATTTAACGCCTAAAGAATCAGAAAAAGTACACAGCCAAACTACTTTATACCGCAACCGCTATGATATTATAGAGGATGCAAAACTGGCCGCTATGCAGGCCACACAAAAGCATAGCGCCAAATCAATTGATCCGGGTAAGTATGACTTGGTGCTCGACCCAACCAATTTATATCTGACTATCCACGAATCTGCCGGTCACCCCTCAGAACTCGACCGTGTGTTGGGTTATGAAGCCAACTTCGCAGGTACCAGTTTCCTAACGTTGGATAAATGGAAATCGGGCAAATTTAACTATGGCAGCAACCTGGTAAATATTGTGGGCGATAAAGTTCAGCCGGGTTCGCTTGGTGCAGTAGGGTATGATGATGAAGGAGTAGGGGCTAAGAAATGGGATATTATTAAAGATGGCGTTCTGGTTAATTACCAGGCCATTCGCGATCAGGCACATATTATTGGCTTGCAAGAATCGCAGGGCTGTTGCTATGCCCAAAGCTGGGATAATGTACAATTTCAGCGGATGCCTAATATATCGCTACAGCCCGGTAAATCGCCGTTGTCGCCTGCCGATATGATTAAGAATGTGGAAAAGGGGATCTATATTATTGGTGATGGTTCTTATTCGATAGATCAGCAACGGTATAACTTCCAATTTAGCGGGCAGCTGTTTTATGAAATTAAAAACGGACAAATAACAGGTATGGTTAAAGATATGGCCTACCAATCGAACACCCAGGAGTTCTGGAACTCGTGCACCGCCATTTGCGATGAAAAGGATTACCGCTTAGGCGGCACCTTCTTCGATGGTAAGGGGCAGCCTGCACAAATAAGTTCGGTTTCGCACGGTGCATCAACCGCCCGTTTTAATGGGGTTAACGTAATTAACACATCAAGAAAAATCTGATATGGCTATAATGACTAAAGAGCAAGTTCAAGCTTTATTAAAAAAGGTACTAAGTTTTTCGAAAGCTGATGAATGTGAAGTAAATATCACAGGATCTGATAGCGGTAATATCCGCTATGCTTTGAGCTCGGTTTCAACCAGCGGGGGTATCAGTAAAACAACACTCGAAATAAGTTCGGTATTTGGTAAAAAGGTGGGTAGTGCTACCATTAACGAGTTGAGTGACGCAGCGATTGAAAGGGGAGTGCGCAGGGCAGAAGAATTAGCCCAGCTGGCTCCAGAAAACTCGGAACATATGCCGATGCTGGGCCCACAGCAATACCAGGAATCGAATATGTTTATACCGGCTACTGCGGCTATTGATCCTGAAACACGCATGCAGGCCGTTGCTAAGAGCCTGGCCATTGCCGATGCCGCAAAGCTAAGCGCTGCCGGTTTTTATAATAACGTAACGGGCTTTTCGGCCATGATGAACTCTAAAGGTTTATTTGCGTACAATACGTTTACCAACGTGAGCTTCAACATTACTTTAAGAACACCAGATGGCAAAGGCTCAGGCTATGCTGCCCGGGCTTTTAATGATGTGGCCAAGCTTAATGTGGAAGCTGCCACAAGCACAGCGGCAAAAAAGGCCACAGATTCAACCACTGCAAAGGCTATAGAACCCGGCAAATATACCGTGATACTAGAGCCTGAAGCTGCTGTAACACTAATTCAAAATATGATGCGTGGCTTTGATGCCCGCAGCGCTGATGAAGGCCGGAGTTTTTTAAGTAAACCGGGCGGCGGCACACGTATGGGCGAAAAACTGGTAGATGAAAAGGTAACCATTTACTCAGATCCATTATATGCAGATATGCCTACGAGTACCTGGGCTGGCGACGGTCGCCCGTTAGAGAAAACCATTTGGATTGATAAAGGTGAAGTGAAAAACCTGGCTTACTCACGCTATTGGGCTGATAAGAAAGGAGTAAAAGCAGTAGCGCCCGGTGATGGCTTTATTATGCAAGGTGGCACGGCCTCGCTTGAAGAGTTGATCAAAGGCACCGAACGCGGTATTTTGGTTACCCGTTTATGGTATATCCGCGCGGTTGACCCGCAAACACAGCTTTATACGGGGTTAACCCGGGATGGTACATTTTATATCGAAAACGGCCAGATCAAATTCCCGGTTAAAAACTTCCGTTTTAACGAGAGCCCTATAATTATGTTGAATAATCTGGATGAGCTGGGTATACCTCAGCGTACAGACAGTAACATGATGATCCCGCCAATGAGGATCAGGGACTTTACGTTTACGTCGTTGTCTGATGCCGTATAACATCTGATTCTTATTCAAGTACAATATTTAATTAATTAGGCAAAGCCGTTTAGTTTTCACTAAGCGGCTTTGTCTTTTCAATAGATGAGCGTTATGATTTTTTGGTTAATAAATTAATCTAATAATTAATTTCTGTTTTGCGGTAGTTAGGCACAAACAACTTTTGCACCCAATTTGTATTATAGGCGGTAACATCATCTTCACCTTTGAAAATAGACTAAAATTGGAACGATTTGGGCGTATTGCTATAAAAACTATTCTTTGGATAATTGCTAGTGTCATCTTTTTGGTGTTGCTTGTATTTGTTTTGATACAAGTACCGGTCGTTCAGAATTTCGCGAAAGATAAAGCTGTAAATTATTTACAAGGTAAAATACATACCAAAGTAGCCATCGGCCATATAACGCTTGGATTGCCTAAATTATTGGTGTTGCAGGATGTTTATTTCGAGGATCAGAAAAAAGATACGCTTATTGCCGGTAAATCACTAAAAGTTGATATCAGCATGTTGAAACTGCTTGATCATAAACTGGAGGTGAACGAAATTAACCTCGATGGGATTACCGCCAATGTAAGCCGCAGCAAAGACAGCGTTTTTAACTTCGACTATATTATCAAGGCTTTTGCCGGAGAGCAGAAGAAGGAGGTAAAGCCAGAGGACACCACGTCGACCATGAAATTTTCGCTGGATAAGATCATCCTCGATAAAATCAACATTAAATATAAGGATCTTACTACCGGTAACGACATCAAGTTTTTACTGGGCCACTTCGATACCCGTATCAAAGGTTTTGATATGGATAAAATGAAGTTCGATATCCCGAAGATCAACCTATCTGACGTTAACGCCAGGATTATCCAAACACCTACAGGGTCGTCAATTGCGCAAACTGCGGCGGCTGATACTGCCACCAAGCCACTAAATATGCAGCTCAATTTGGGCACCATAGACGTGAACCGGGTTAAGGTGTATTACATGACCAAGGAGATGAAAACCAGTGTTGATCTTGGTAAATTTCTGGTAGAGTTTAACAAACTTGATCTCATTAAACAGAAGATAGATATCAAATCTGTTGAACTGAGTAACACCGATGCTGCACTGCGTTTGTCTAAGCCAGAGAGTGTGCAAAAGGCAGTAGTAAAGGCAGCCAAAAAGATAGATACATTGATGACGCCAACTACATCAACCAAACCATGGTCGGCATTGGTAGGGAAGATCACTTTTGTTAATGATAATATAAAGTTTGATAACGACGCACAAAAGCCATTGGCTAAAGGGCTGGACTATGGGCACATGGTTATCCGCAACCTGAATACAGATATTGAGAATATTAATTACAGCGCCGATAGCACATCGGGTCGTATCAACGAATTTACTTTTAGCGATAAAAGCGGGTTAGCTTTAACTAAGTTTCATACCTCCTTCTTCTATGGCCCTAAAAATTCATACCTCAAAGATCTGCTGGTGCAAACACCAAACTCAGTACTGCAGAAAGATGTGCAAGTTGGTTATCCATCAATAGATGCCATCACCAAAGATCTGAGCAAACTAAGTATTAATGCCAATCTGGATGGTACCCGTATTGGACTGAAAGATATTTTATTGGTAATGCCTACCATGAAATCGATGGAGCCATTTAAGAGTTCGCCCAATGCAGTGTTCCGTGTGGATGGTAAAATTGCAGGCACGGTTAATAACCTGCGCATTCCTAGTTTAGAAGTGCGCGGATTGTCTGATACACATATCAAAGCATCGGCTGTAATAAAGGGGATGATTGTAAATGGCAAAACCGACCCAACCAAGGCGAGTTTCGATGTTACCATTGCCGATCTAAGTACAAGTCGACGCGATATCTACAAACTGGTTGATAAAAAGATGATCCCGGCCAGTGTAAGCATTCCAGAAAAACTGGACTTGAAGGGAAACCTAAAAGGCAATATGAAGGATCTGAATACCAAACTGATCTTAAGGTCGAGCTATGGAGCTATAGATGCCATCGCCCATGTTAAAAATGCCGACGACATGAAAAAGTTAGCATACACTGCCAATGTAAAGGTAAATAACCTTAATGCTGGAGCTTTAACCAAACAACCGCAAATGGTTGGCCATTTAACTTTAAGTGCCAATGTGAAGGGTAGCGGCATCGACCCCAAACATCTTAACCTGCAGTTTGATGCCAACGTGGCCAGCGCGCAAATAAAGGGTTATAATTATCGTAACCTGGTTGCCAAGGGCAGCGCTGTAAATGGTAAATACACGGCAGTAGCAAGGATGAAAGACCCGAACATCAACTTTACGTTGGATGCCAAGGCTGATATGAACAAAAAATATCCGTCTATCGTGGCCAATTTGATGATTGATAGTATCAATTTACAGAAGCTAAATTTTGTGAAGGATGAAATGCGTTTCCACGGAAAGCTGGTGGCTAATTTCCCAACCGCCGATCCTGATTATTTGAATGGTAAAGCATTGATCACTGATATGGTATTGGTTAACAAAGGCCAACGTATTAAAATGGATACCATCAGCCTGGTGTCTACTGCTAATACCGATAGCAGCAGTTTGCGGTTAAAAATCCCTATGCTGACTGCCCACCTTGGCGGTAAATATAAATTAACCGAGATTGCCACCGCTTTGCAGGATAATATAGACAAGTACTATAACACTAGTATGGTGAAGGGGACCGCAAAACCTAAGTATTCGCCGCAGCAATTCACGTTTGATATTCATGCGGTAAAAACACCAATGGTAGCCCAGTTAGTGCCCGATTTAAAACAACTGGATCCGGTGTTAATTAACGGCCATTTCAATAGTACCACCGGCGATTTGTTGGTTAATGGTTCGATGCCGAGGATAGTTTATGGTACCAACACCATTAGTAACGGTAAGCTCAATATCAATACTTCAAATAATGCTTTAAACTACAGTTTAACAGTTGATGATATTAAAGTGGGCACATCGATTGATCTGTTATACCCAAGTATTACCGGTAGTGCACAAAACAACAAACTAAACCTTAACGTGCAAATGCGCGATGCCACCAGGAAAGAGCGTTTCAGATTGGCTGGTGTATTTAGCGCTTTAAACGGCGGCTATCAATTCAGCTTCCTGCAAAATGGTTTGATGTTAGATTATATGCAGTGGGTAGTTAACCCTAACAATGCTTTGCAATTTGGTACAAAAGGTATTTTAGCACGCGATTTTACGATTACCAATAACGGCCAGATTTTAAGTGTAAACAGTAATCCGCAAACGCTTAACTCGCCGATCAATGTTAAGTTCACTAACTTCCATATCGAAGATTTAGCTAAAATAGCACGCCAGGATTCGTTACTGGTAGGCGGTACATTGAATGGTGATGCTATGGTAAGCGATTTTCAAAAATCGCCCAAGTTTACGGCAAACATGAACTTGAGCGACTTTAGCTTTAGACAAGATACCCTTGGTAATGTTGCCATTAAGGTAAATAACCAAACAGAGAATGCTTATGCCGCCAATGTGAGCATCACCGGCAAAGGCAATGAAGTGAATCTGGACGGCGTTTACACTAGCGCCCCGCAGAGTGGTTTTGATATGACGCTTAATATCGTAAAGCTGAATATGAAGAGTATCCAGGGCTTCACATTCGGCGCTATAAGAGGTGCGAAGGGAGATCTCTCCGGTCAGCTTAAAATAACTGGAACCACGACAGCACCGGCCATCAGGGGCGATGTTAAGTTTAACCAGGTTGGCTTTAATGTATCCATGCTCAACTCGTATTTCCAGATGCCGAACGAGAGTATCTCGTTCACAAACGACGGTATACATTTTAACGATTTTACCATGGTAGATTCTACCGGTGCTAAAGCCGTGATAAGTGGTGCTGTTTATACCACTACTTATACCGATTTTAAATTTGGCTTGGATATCAATGCTAAAAACTTCAGGGCGATGAACTCAACCCATGCCGATAATAAACTTTACTATGGCAAGCTGTTTATAGATACGCGCATACAAGTGCGTGGCGATATGGTTAAACCTATTGTTGATGGTACGCTTACTGTGAACGATAAAACCGACATGACCATCGTGTTACCAACCGATGACCCGAGTGTGGAAGATAGGAAAGGCGTAGTAGAATTCTTCGATCAGGATGAACCTAAAACAGATTCGGTACTGTTAGCTAAACAACTGGATTCGCTCAAAAAAACTGAAGTTACCGGCATGGATATCAACATGGTGGTAAACATAAATAAGCAGGCCAATTTTAATATTGTGATAGATGAGCGCAATGGCGATGTTGTACATATTAAAGGTGAGGCGGCGCTGCAAGGCGGCATTGACCCAAGCGGCAAGGTTAACCTAACAGGTACCTATACGGTTGCTTCGGGTTCGTACACACTCGCCTATGCAAGCGTTGTACGTAAATTTAACTTTAAACAAGGTAGCACCATTGTTTGGACGGGTGACCCGACAACTGCCAATATAGATCTTACAGCCACTTACATAGCCAAAGTGCCGCCTATTGATTTGGTAGCCGACCAAACCGATGATGCACAAAATACAATGTTGAAGCAAAAGCTACCATTTAATGTGAACCTGAACCTGAAAAATCAGCTCATGTCGCCGGCTATTAGCTTTGATATTGTACTGCCTGATAGCAACTATACGGTATCGCCCAATATTATTACCATCGTAAATACCCGTCTGGATCAGGTAAGATCGGATCCGAACGAGATGAATAAACAGGTATTGGGCGTACTGGTATTGGGCCACTTTATTGGCGATAATCCGCTGGAAAGTAAAGGTGGGAATACTACTGCCGAAGGATTGGTGCGTAATACAGTGAGCAGCTTGTTGTCGGATCAATTGAACAAACTGGCAGGTAACCTGATAGCTGGTGTCGACCTAAATTTCGATCTGCAATCGGGTGAAGATTATTCGTCGGGACAGGCGACGAACAGAACGGATTTAAACATTGGATTGTCCAAACGTTTCCTGAACGATAGGCTAACAGTAACAGTAGGCAATAACTTTAACCTTGAAGGCGCACAACAGGGTGAACAAACCAGCAACATTGCAGGCAATTTATCGGCTAATTATAAATTGAGCAAAGACGGTCGGTATATGCTAAGGGCGTACAGACGCAATGAATACATTGTATTACAAGGGCAGGTGGTTGAAACAGGAGTAGGCTTTACCCTTACTATGGACTATAACCGTTTTAGCCAATTGTTTAAAAAGAGCAGGCAGGACAGAGCTTTGCAAAAGAAATATAAGCAAGAACAAAAAGAGAAGAAGAAAGAAGAAAAAGCTGCCGACGATGCCAAACAGCCTGCGGATGACAAAAAAGCGGTGACCACAAGTGGAAGCGGACAATCACAAGAACAGCAAGAACCTGAACAAGACGAAGAGGAACTATTAAACTAAACCATGATTAAAAATCTATCATATTTATTGTTGTTGGCTATTGTAACAAACGCATGCAGTAATACAAAATACTTACCCAAGGGTGAGAAATTATACACTGGCGGGCAAGTTAAAATTGTTAATAAGGATATCAAGAAAAGTGATTCGCAGGCGCTGACTACAGAATTGGAGGCTTTGCTTCGCCCTAAACCTAATGGTTCAATTTTAGGTTTGCGCCCTAAATTGTATTTATGGAACATCACCCAAACTACAAAAACTAAAGGTTTTAGAGCCTGGCTGCACAGAAAAGGTGAGCCGCCCGTACTCATAAGTGATGTAGATTTAGATAAAAACAGCCAGATACTAACTAATCGCCTGCAAAATGTAAGCTATTTTCAGGCACAGGTAAATAGCGATACCGTTAGCAAAGGCCGTACTGCAAAAGCAGTTTATACCGCTAATACTGGCCCTGCATATAAAATAAGGAAAGTTGTTTTCCCTACAAGTCCCGAGGGAGTAGATACCGCGGTTGCGGGTACTGCTAAAGAATCCCTGCTTAAAGTTGGCGATAATTACAATTTGGATGTGATTAAAAATGAACGTATCCGTATTGATGCGCGTTTAAAAGAAAAAGGCTTTTTCTATTTCGCGCCGGACGATATCAAGCTAAGGGTTGATAGCACTATCGATGGCCACCAGGTTGATATGTTTGTGAAAGTTAAAGAAGAGACCCCACAATTGGCCCGAACTATTTACTTCATCAGAAATATTTATGTTTACCCAAATTATACTTTGCGCGATACGGCTTTAAAGCTCGATTCGGCCAAAAAATACCGTTGGTACTATATGGTGCAAGGCAAGCGCGAAACGGTTAAGCCATGGCTTTTTAAAAATACCGTATTACTGCAACCCGGCGAGGTATATAACCGTACCGATCATACCAAATCATTAAACCGTTTTGTTGAACTGGGGCCGTTTAAGTTTGTTAAAAATCGCTTTGAGGACGTAACTCCGGATTCGCCATTGTTGGATGTATATTACCAGTTAACGCAGTACCCCAAAAAATCTATTCAGTTTGATTTATTGGGGCGTACTACCTCGGCCAGTTATAATGGTGTGCAGGCAAGCGTAAGCTGGAAAAACCGCAACGCTTTTAAAGGCGGCGAGTTGTTAACTGTTAGCCTTATAGGTAGTACCGATGGGCAGGTAGGACAATCTAATGGGGGCTACGCTGTATCGCAGATAGGGGTGCAAACATCGTTAAGCTGGCCGCGCTTTGTTAGTCCATTTAACTTTAAGGCAGACAATGCCTATATACCGCACACTACATTAACATTGGGTGGCTCGCTGGTTGTCCGTAGTCAATTGTATACTTTAGATTCATACAATGGAGCCTTTGGTTACCAGTGGAAACAAGATCAATACCGTCAGCACGCTCTTAATTTATTAGAGGTAACCTATACGCACCCGCGTAGTGTAACAGCCTTGTATCTGGATAGTATTGCAAAAACAGGTAACCCAACGTTAGCACACGTAATTGCGCCGCAATTTACCTGGGGCCCAAGCTATAGTTTCACTTATGATAACACGATTGACGCTTATCGTACTAATACATTTCTATACTCTGGCAAGATCAGTTTATCAAATAATATATACGGTTTAATTAAAGGCGCTAACATAAAAGATGGCAAGCCGCAAACGTTGTTCGGTTTACCGTTTGATCAGTATGTGAAATTGGAGAATGAAATCAGATACTTCCATAAGCTTGGTCCTAATAGTAAGATCGCCACGCGCTTTACTACTGGCTTGGGTTTGGCTTACGGCAACTCGCTTAACCTGCCTTATAGTCAACAATTTTATGCGGGTGGTGCCAATAGTTTAAGAGGTTTCAGGGCGCGTTCTGTAGGGCCTGGTACTGTAGATCCTTACCATTTCGTAGGTGCTTCAGGGTTCCTGCCTGATGAGTCGGGAGATATTAAATTGGAAGCCAACATAGAGTATAGAGCCAAACTTTTCAGTATTGTTAACGGCGCGTTGTTTGCAGATGCAGGTAACGTTTGGAATATTAATCACCAAGCGTTGCCAACTGGCGGTACTACAGCTTCTACTCCTGCGTTAGGAGACGATGCTTTTGGTAAAGACTTCTATAAACAATTGGCGGCCGATATTGGCTTTGGTTTACGATTTGATTTAACCGTGCTAATTCTTCGTACTGATTATGGTATCCCTGTGCTTAGGCCATGGCAAGCAGGCAGTAATTGGGTTACACCGAAGTTGGGTAACGGTATATTTAACTTAGCTATTGGTTATCCATTTTAATACTGACGGCTAATGGCATTTTGTTTGTTGCTTAATTATCGGTGACCTTTAAGCTGTACTCTTTATTAAAGCATTGATAGTAAGATAATAAAAATGTTGATACGGTGGTGTACAAAACTATTGTACCCACGTATTGCACATTTGGCGATAAGTCTTTTAATATATTGCTGCCAGTTGCAGTATTTAGTAGTATTATAACTAATACTAAACGCATTGGTATAGCGGTAACCTCCGTTAAAATGCGGTCTTTGATTGAGTTTTTTTCCATGCCATATAAATAGCCTGACCTGAAAGTGCGCAACCCGTTTAGTAGGAATGCACCAAAACCAACAGCCATTAATATGCCGAATATGAACTGTTTGTTCATGAAAAGCGCACGATGGTTAAAGCTTATTATAAGTAGCGTGAGCCCTAATAATACTCCCCATGATTTAATGTTTTTTGAAAAAGCACTCCATATCTGTGATCTGATCTCATGAGATGCTGCAGATTTGAAACGTTTCTCCAAATCAACAAGGTTATCCTGTCCACCAAAATCAACCTTGATGATATTATTCACTGCGTCCTGAAATGGCAGATCGCCTTCATATTGTTCCAGTGCGCTTATTATATGGTCATAAATCTCGGTAATGGTTTCGCGGTAGCTAAATACTTCGCTCAGATATTGGCGTAAATTTTTGCTTTGTTGTTGGGTGATAATCATTGCAGGCCGGGTTTTAGGTTTAATAATAGGTTTAATTGCTCTATAAAGTTTTGCGCTTCCTCTATTTTGCTGGTTACTTCTTTACCGCCTTTTTCGGTTAGGGCGTAATATTTACGTACGCGATTATCAACTATCTCGGTATGGGTTACCAGTAGCCCATCAGACTCCAGTTTATGTAGGGCAGGGTAAAGGGCACCCTCTGTAAGCATAATTTCGCCAGATGTGGTCCCTTTTACCTTTTGGGTTATTTCATAGCCATACATCTGTTTATTATCCTTTAATAGCTTAAGGATAATAGTTTGTAAGGTGCCTTTAATCAGTTGATTGCTACTCATAAACTAAATATATGTATAATTTATATACATAGGAAAATTATGTATATAAATTTTAAGAAAGATCGTGCTCTTGTTGATTGTTTTTCAATATCATTGCTATATGGAGAATCTGAACGCAGAATATTGGATAACTCATTTAAACCTTCAGCCCCATCCCGAAGGCGGGTATTATAAAGAGGTATTCAGATCGGCAATAGTGGTAAGCAGGTCGTCTGCGATAAAACAGGCATGTACTTCTATTTACTATTTGCTGGAGGGTAAAGATTATTCAGGATTCCATCGTTTAAAATCAGACGAGATCTGGTATTTTCATAAAGGGGTTCCGCTGTATATTCATGCCATTAATGACAAGGGCGACTATACGATGTATGAATTATCAGACAGCAACTCTGGTCATCTATCAGTTGTAATCGAAGCCGGAATCTGGTTCGCAGCAGAAATACCATCTGGGAAAGATTTTACGTTGGTGAGTTGCGCCGTAGCACCCGGCTTTGAATTTGCCGAGTTTGAAATGGCGGAGCAAGAGGCCTTAAGTAAACAATATCCGCAGCACGCAGAACTGCTTAAAAGGCTTTGCCGTAAATAAACAATCCCGTCTCTATTAGGAGACGGGATTTGATCTACACTTAGCTTATTCGCTGTGTTTTATGAAGTGCTGGTGCGCTTTCCAGTAATGGGCCAACTTCCTGACCGAATTTTTTGTAATGTGCCTGTTGGGTATGTTGTTCTAACCCGGTAGCATCTTTCCATGTTTCGTGGAAAATAAACTGGTTTTCGTCTTCGCTGTCCTGGTACAGTTCGTATTGCAGGCAGGCTTCCTCTTCAACAGAAGCAGCAACCAAGTCTAATAATAATGGTTTTACTTTGGCGGCTTCGCCGATTTTACATTTTAATAATGCTGTTAGGTAGATGCTCATGTTTTTCTGTATTGATAAATAATTTATTTAAATGGTTGCGGTAGCGATCCATAAGGTTGTCAATATCCGGATTTTTCATCACATCATGAAAATGGATACTCTCTAATGGTTTCATGCCGGTAAAAGCATTCATACGGTGGAAACCGAATAGTACACCTTCATCCACGCCATGTTGGTTAAAGAACTCGCCAGGTAGGGTAAAGGCTTCTTCTGGGGCATTCCATGATGAGGTTACCATGTAGCGTTTGCCATGCATCATGCCGCCGGTGCCATAGTTAATGGCCGGGTTAGCCGACGACCGGCCATCGCTTTTATAAATGCCGTTTTGGTAGCCCGCGCTAAACACCACGTCGATGTATTTTTTAAAGTCATGTGGCACCTGGAACCACCATATCGGTGTATGGTAGATGATTACATCGGCCCATTTGTAGTTTTCGGCCTCTTGCTGCGGGTCATAAGGCAGGTTAATATCGGTTGATCGCACATTGAAATCAGGATTACTCTCGAAAAAACCAACGGTAGTATCTAGCAATGTTTTGTTAAACTGACCACCCGAATGGCCAAAAACCTGACCGCCGTTGATTACAAATATATTCTTCATTTTCTTATTTCTGTTTGTTTAAAAGTAAAGGTAGGGGTGAACTTTTTTTTATTAAAATAATATAAATCATACATTTGTATCATAATTATAATAGATAGGTTATGGTAAATTTAGAATGGTTCCGCACCTTTAAGGCTATATATGAAACTGGCTCGCTTACAGGCGCGGCCGAAAGTTTGTTTATATCGCAGCCAGGGGTGAGCCTGCATTTAAGCTCGCTCGAGAGTTATGTAGGATATAGGCTGTTCGACAGAACATCGCGTAAAATGGTGTCAACCGAACGCGGGAAGATCTTGTATAACTACGTGCAGGAAGCCATATGTAAACTGGAAGACGCCGAGCAGCATTTCCATAAAAGCACTGAGAAAGATATTCCAACCATCAGTATTGGCATGTGTTTCGAAACGTTTCAGTTTACGCTGGAGTCTTATTTGCCAACCCTGCCCTTTAATGTGTTTATTAAGTTTGGCGAATATCCCGAGATGCTAAGCGATCTGGATTCTGGGGTTTTAGATATGATCATTATTCCGCAAAAAGGGGATTATAAAGGATTGAATTATCAACCCTTTTTTAAGGAAAGAATAGTAGTAGTTGCTGGCTCTGAAACGGACACGCGTGAGTTTGAGCGAATGGCAGAAGGTAAAGACACAGATGGAATGCATGCTTGGCTTAAAACCCAAATCTGGTATGGCACCGCAGGCGATATGGAACATTTACGCCGGTTTTGGCATACCAATTTTGGTAAGCGCCCCGATTTTAAACCCAATTTTATTGTGCCCAATATGTGTTCTATTTTGCGGTGTTTAAGCGCAGGTAAAGGCGTGGCTGTAATCCCCGATTTTTTATCCAAACGCGAACTGGCCGCCGGGAACATTAAAATAATCTGGCACGGAAATAATATGATTGAAAACACGCTATATTTCGGTACGCGTAAAAAAACGATTTATGCCGAGCAGATCGCTGTGCTGCAAGAAATATTTGAGAAAGAAATGGTTAGTGCAGACGCTAGCATTTAATAGGGATACTGAAAATAAATTCTGTACCCACACCTTGTTCGCTGGTTACCCATATCTCGCCGTTACATTTTTCGATCAGGTCTTTACAAAATAGTAATCCCATGCCTGTGCCAGATTCGTTATTGGTACCGTTTTTACTATCAACCTTGCTTTTAAATAGCTTGTTCATTTGCTCGTTCGACATGCCCACTCCTGTATCTGCAACTTTAACAATGATTTTTTGATCATCCTCTGCTACAGAAATAACAATGCTATTATCCTTATCAGAAAACTTGATGGCGTTGGTTATCAGGTTGCGCACCACAATACGGATCGAGTTGGGGTCGGCAGTAGCCGTTAAATCTTCTGGTATATTAGTGATATACCGTATGCCCTTAGATTCTGCCTCGGCCTCATAGCTATCGGCCTCGTTTTGCACCAACTCAGATACCGAAAACGTTTTAACCGAAATATCGAAACTCTCCATCTGGCTGTTAATCCAGAAAAGCAACGTGTCCAGAAAATCCGAGGTGTACTCAAGCTTTTTCAATACACTGGGTATCATATCAACCAATTCCTGATGGGTTATGGTATCATCTTGCAATAAGCTAAATAGACCTCTTAAGGTACTCAACGGGGCGCGCAGATCATGCGCCAGGATAGAGATGAGCCGATCTTTTAGAATATTAAGGTCATTTAGTTTTTTGGCTTGGTCATCCAGATCTGCCTTTTGCATCAACACCTCATGATTCTTGTTTTCCAGCATTAGGTTTATATTCTGCTGTTTACGTTTTTCGCGATAGTAAACAGCTATAATTAATAGCATAGCTAAAATGATGGTCACAAAAATTACGTTTACCAACTGCTGATTATGCGCTTTTTGCTGGTAAATAAGGTCCTTTTCGTGTTGCTGCTGTTTAAGCTGGCGGTCTTTTAAGGCAAAGGTAAGTTCGAAGTTATATGAGGTTGATTTCTCTATACTTTCATTACTTTTTAGCTGGTTTTTGAAATCGACATATTCGTTTAAGAATTGATAGGCTTGCATGCCTTTGCCTAACCCAGCGAGGGCTTTGCTTAATTGTAAAGCTGCGTTTGCTTTGATAGATAGGTTACCTAATTTAACAGAGAGCCGTTGCGCCTCGGTGGCGTAACTATACGCCTTTTGATAGTCTTTTTGCAAGTTGTATACATTGGCCTGTGCTATTATGGCATAGGCTTGGTTGTAGATCATCTTGTATTTTTTAGCTATCTGTAACGATGTATCAATATAGCTTATGGCCTTTGCATAATTGTTTTTAGCAGCGTAGCAGAGGCCTAGATCTGTATAAACAGAACTTAAGCCATCTTTATCATTTTGTTTATTTACAATATAATTGGCCTTATTTAAATAGCTGATGGCAGCATCGATGTCATTTTGGGCTAACAGTATTTCGCCTATGTTTTGGTTGATAGTACCCAGAGATTGTATATTATCAGTGCCGTTTAAAATGCTTAGCGCCTTTTTAAAATGCTCAAGCGCGTTGGGGTATACCTCCATGTTTTGCAACACTGCACCAATATTATTATACAAATTGCCAGATGCCAGGGTATAATGGTTTTTGATGGCAATAAAGAGTGCTTTATAATAATAATCGAGCGACTTAGATAGTTCGCCCTTGCTGAAGTAAACGTTGCCCATGCTTTTATACAGGGTTGTTTGTAATAATTCGTCATTACCCGGGTGGTCATTAACATATAGGGCTACGTTCATGTATTTTATGGCGAGGGGATAATCTGCCAATAGTGTATACATTGCCCCCAGTGATTGATAGCCAGTGATAATGCCTTTTTTATCATTCAGCTTTTTGAAAATAGAAATAGCCTCGTTAAGGTCTTTGACGGCTTCTTCAGATTTTCCCTTGAAATAGTTAACATGTCCGGTTTGCAGTAATCCGTTGGCCAGGCCGGCGTCGTAATGCGTTTTTCGTGATAATTCTACCCCTTTTTGCCCATAATAATAAGCACTATCCGGATTAGCCTGAAAGTAATACTCGGCCAGTTTATTAAGCCTGTTAATGGTTTGTGTATCGGCACTGGTTTTATAATCAGACTGGCTAAGTATTTTTTTTAAACTATCAACACTACCATTACCCGCACCGGCGAAGTCCATAAGGTGTAAGCATAAAAGAAGTAATGTTAAAGGGAGTTTCAAAGGTTACTGGATTAAGGAGTACATGCAAACACTTCTATTTTAGGCTCTTGGTCTTAAAGTTAATATTACACAAAAAATAGCCAATAGTGTTTCATCTATTCAAATGTTACAAGTGGTTTTGTATTTAATTAGACCTGTTTTTAACTATAAATTAATCATGTACGTAAAAGTTAATTTTTCGGTTTGTATAAAAAGTTATTGAAACAAGAAAAGCCTTCAATTACGAAGGCTTTTCTATCTGCATGTTGTTTTAACAGGCAGGTTATATTTGTTTTTTGCTTATACGTCTATACGGGCGTATTTAGCATTTTTTTCAATAAACTCGCGGCGAGGTGCTACTTCATCACCCATTAGCATAGAGAAGGTATGATCGCACTCTGCAGCGTTTTCGATACTCACCTGGCGTAAGGTACGGCGGGCTGGGTCCATGGTGGTTTCCCAAAGTTGTTCAGCGTTCATCTCACCCAAACCTTTGTAACGTTGTATGTGTACGCTATCTTCTTTACCAGCACCTTTTAAGCGTTGTATCGCAGCGTCGCGTTGCTCATCGGTCCAGCAGTATTCAAACTCTTTACCTTTTTTAACCATATAAAGTGGAGGGGTAGCAATGTATACATAACCAAACTCAACCAGCTCTTTCATATAGCGGAAGAAGAAGGTAAGAATCAATGTAGTGATGTGCGAACCGTCGACGTCGGCATCCGTCATGATCACAACTTTGTGATAGCGTAACTTGGCTAGGTTAAGTGCCTTGTTATCTTCGGCCGTACCAATGCTTACCCCTAAACCGGTAAACATGTTCTTGATCTCCTCGTTCTCGTAGATCTTGTGCTCCATGGCTTTCTCCACGTTCAGGATCTTACCACGTAATGGTAAAATGGCCTGGAATTCGCGGTTACGACCTTGTTTTGCAGTACCACCTGCCGAGTCGCCCTCTACCAAGAAAAGTTCACATAATGCCGGATCACTATTGGCGCAATCTGATAGTTTACCAGGCAGGCCAGAGCCAGTCATTACGCTTTTGCGCTGTACCATTTCGCGGGCTTTACGGGCTGCTGCACGTGCAGTGGCAGCCAATATTACCTTGTTAACAATCATCCGTGCTTCTTTCGGGTTTTCTTCTAAATAAATAGATAGAATTTCACCCACTGCAACGTTTACCGCACCACTTACCTCGTTATTACCTAACTTGGTTTTGGTTTGGCCTTCAAACTGAGGCTCGGCAACTTTAACAGAAATTACAGCAGTAAGCCCCTCGCGGAAGTCATCACCGGTAATATCTATTTTCATGTTTTTCAACAAGCCCGATTTATCTGCGTAAGCCTTTAAAGTACGGGTTAAGCCCATACGGAAACCTGCCACGTGTGTACCTCCTTCAATGGTGTTAATATTGTTTACATAAGAGTGTACGTTTTCTGAGTAGGTATCATTGTATTGCAAGGCCAGTTCAACCGGGATACCTTGTTTGGTACCTTCTACATAAATGGGCTCGGGTATAATAGGGGTACGGGTGCCGTCTAAAAATTTAACAAATTCTTTTAAGCCGCCTTCTGAATGAAATTCTTCTGTTCTGAATGTGCCATCTTCCAAGGCTTCACGTTCGTCGGTTAAGGTTAAACGGATTCCTTTATTTAAATAAGCCAACTCACGTAAACGCGAAGCCAGCGTATCATATTTGTACTCTAATGTAGTGGTAAATATTTCGGCATCTGGCTGAAACCATTGTGTTGTACCAGTAAGGTCGCTTTCGCCAACCACCTTAACATCATACATTGGTTTACCTTTTTCATATTCCTGTTGAAAAATTTTGCCTTCGCGGTAAACGTTGGTTTTTAAGTGGATAGATAACGCGTTAACGCAACTTACACCCACACCGTGTAAACCACCAGATACTTTATATGTGTCTTTATCAAACTTACCACCGGCATGTAAAATGGTCATTACAACCTCAAGTGCCGATTTTTTTTCTTTAGTGTGCATAGCGGTGGGGATACCACGGCCATTATCTTTTACAGATATAGAATTTCCGGGATGGATGGTAACGTTGATGGTATCGCAATAGCCGGCCATAGCCTCATCTATTGAGTTATCTACTACCTCGTAAACCAAGTGGTGTAAACCTTTAACGCCGGTATCGCCAATGTACATCGACGGCCTTTTACGTACCGCCTCTAACCCTTCTAAAACCTGTATATTGTCTGCTGAATAATTGGATCTGTCCTGATTTTCTTCGCTCATTGGTTAATAATAAAATAACTAACAAAAATACGAAAATTTGAGCACATTCGGGCAGGCGTGTGGATAAAAAAGCACGCGCGAATAAGCTTTTTGAATGATTAGGATAATAAGATTGAAATTTTATCTTTGTCGGTAAAATTTATAAACGTAGAATGAAAAAAATGGGTTCGGTTTTTACAAAACTTACTTTAGGTGTTATACTGGCAACTGCGGTTGTTGCTTGTAACCAAAACAAAACTGCCGATAAGGCTTCTGCTACTGCTGCTCCGGCAGCATCTGGCTCTACTGCAACAGCAAAATCTGATATTGTTTACATCAATCAAGATACATTGCTTACTAAATATGCTTATGTAAAAGATATGACCGGCCGTTTAGAGGCTAAAGGCAAAGCTGCCCAGGCAGATTTGCAATCAAAAGGTCAGGCTTTTCAACGTGAGGTTGCTGAGTATCAGAAGAATCAAAGTACCATGGCTGCTGATGCACGCCAGGCAACTGAACAACGTTTACAACGTAAAAACCAGGAGTTACAGTCTTACCAGCAAAATGCAGGTGCGCAGGTGCAACAAGATCAAGGCGCTGAGCAAGCTAAACTTTACGAAAAAATCTCTGATTTCGTAAAACAATACTCTAAAGATAAAGGCTACAAAATGGTGTTAACTTATCAAAAAGGTAACGCTAACATGCTTTACGGCGATCCAAGCCTTGACATTACTGCCGATGTATTGAAAGGACTTAACGATGCTTACGCAAAAGACAAAAAATAATTGTTAATCAAGTTAATATATGCTGAAGCCCCAATCAAAAAATTGGGGCTTTTATATTTATAGAAGATATGGAAACTACACAACACGAAAAATTTATGCAGATGGCAATTGACCTGTCTGTGAAAAATGTGCAGGATGGATTAGGTGGGCCGTTTGGTGCTGTAATAGTGAAAAATGGCGAAGTGGTAGCCGCAAGTGCCAATAAAGTTGTCCCCACAAATGATCCTACAGCACATGCCGAAGTGTCTGCTATCCGCTTGGCTTGTCAGCAATTAAATACGTTTAATTTAGAGGGGTGCGAAATATACACCAGCTGCGAGCCTTGCCCTATGTGCCTTGGTGCTATTTATTGGGCCCGATTGGATAAGATATATTACGCCAATACCAAAGCCGATGCCGCCGCAATAGGTTTCGACGATCATTTTATATATGACGAGTTAGACCTGCCCATGGCCCAACGTAAACTACCGGTAGTACAATTGCTAAGAGATGAAGCTTTAAAGGCCTTTAAGCAGTGGGAAGGGGATACTGATAAAACGGAGTATTAAGAATTTCGGATTTGGATATTTCTTCCAATTAATAATTTCGAAATTGAACGCCCTAAATCCGAAATCAATCACCACTCTTTGTCAAAAGAAAACATTCTGATAATATAATTGTCACATTGTCATACTTACAGTTGTGGCAAGTATTTTGAATAGTATATATTTGTTGAAATTAAATTAAAAATATCATGGCTTTAGAAATTACTGACGCAAACTTTGAAGAGCTTGTGTTAAAATCAGATAAACCCGTACTAATTGACTTTTGGGCTGAGTGGTGTGGTCCGTGTCGTATGGTTGGCCCGGTAGTAGAAGATATCGCGAAAGAATACGATGGCAAAGCGGTTGTAGGTAAAGTTAACGTAGATAATAACCCAGGTATATCAATGAAATACGGAATCCGTAACATCCCTGCGTTATTGTTCTTCAAAAACGGAGAAATTGTTGACAAGCAAATCGGTGCAGTACCAAAATCGGTATTGTCTGGTAAACTAGAAAAACAACTGGCTTAATACCCAGCAACAATATTATATATAGAACGCCGTAACTTAGTTACGGCGTTTTTTGTATTTTAGAACATGGCACAACTCAACAGCGATCAGCAGGTAAGGCATTTGGCAAACCTCGAACTTTTGGCCCGGCAAGTGGTTGAGGGTTTTATTACTGGTTTGCACCAAAGTCCCTTCCACGGCTTTTCGGTGGAGTTTGCCGAACATCGTTTGTATAATACCGGCGAGTCTGTTAAGAATATCGACTGGAAACTCTTCGCCCGTACTGATAAGCTGTTTGTAAAGCAATATGAGGAAGAAACCAACCTGCGTAGTTATTTGCTGCTGGATACTTCATCATCCATGAATTTCCCCGCCAAAGGAATGAGCAAGCTGCAGTTTAGTGTTTACGCCATTGCATCGCTCATGTATTTGTTTAAAAAGCAACGCGACGCGTTCGGACTTTGCCTGTTCGCAGATGAAGTGGAAATGCTCAGCGCAGCGCGATCTACCACTACACATCTATTTCATTTGTACGCCCAGTTGGAGCAGGCTTATAATCAACCTAAAATTAATACAGGCACTAATATAAGTAAGGTTTTACACCGCGTGGCCGAAGAGGTTTACCAACGATCTATGGTGATCATATTTAGCGATATGCTGGAGAATAGTATGAGTACCGAAAAAACTAATGAGCTTTTTGCTGCGATACAACATTTGAAATATAACAAACATGAGGTGATTATATTTAATGTAAACGATCGTGCGCAGGAAGTTGAATTTAATTTCGGCAACCGTCCGCACCATTTTATTGATATGGAAAGCGGGGACGAAATACGGGTGCATCCTAATAAAGTAAGGGATAGTTACACAGCTGCTTTAAAAACTTACCGTGAAGAGTTGGAGCTAAAATGTGCCCAATACCACATCGATCTTATTGATGCGGGCATCCACAATGGTTATTACGATCTGCTGAAGGCGTATCTCATCAAGCGGAACAAGATGATATAAAAAAGGCTGCCCGGAACTTTAAACCGAACAGCCTCCAAATAGGGGTAACTCGAAACTAAAACTTTACATCACAAAGATGCGGATGCTATATGAAGATTTAGTGAAGTTGTTGGTGCTCGTTAAATTTAAGGCTGATAACGGTGCCCTTATTTTTTTCTGATGTTACGCTAACATCTATTTTATGAAATGCCGCTATACTCTTTACGATAGCCAAGCCTAAGCCGTAGCTCTCGCGTTCGTCCGTATCCAGTTTTTCGAAGCGGGTAAAAGCCTTTTCTATTTGCGTATTGTCCATCCCAACCCCGGTATCAGCTATTTCGAGCAGGTAACGGTTATTTACAATCTTATCTGTAATGGTAATGCTACCACCTTGTTGGTTATACTTGATGGCATTATTAATTAAATTGAATAGCAAGGTGTGCATTAAACTGCGATTGCCTATGATTACCTGTTGATGCTGTAGGTTGTTGTTTAATGTAACTTCACGATCCTCCAGGCGATCTTCCAGTTCTTCATCTATTTCGGCCAGCACATTGGGGATCTTAACGATGTCTTTTTTGTTAAACTGGTTATTTTCTACCTGCGAAATCAGCAGCAATGAATTAATAATTGATTTTAAGCGAATCAATGTTTTAAGCGACGCGAAGATCTTATTTTCGGCATCCTCGGTCAGTGTTTCATGTAAAAGTATGTTTTCTAATCGCGAGCTGATGATAGAAATTGGCGTCATTAGCTCGTGCGAAACATTGGCTATAAACTGTTTTTCGAGCAAAAACATATCCGTTATTTTCTTCATCAACGAGTTGATGCTGTCATCCAGCAGGTTAAAATCCTGGGTTGATGTTTCAACTTTTTGGTAGTCAAAATTCAGCGGATCATTAACCCGGATGAGTTTATGCTCAATAATATTGTAGAAAGGCTTGAGCAGATATTTGGTGAAGATGAGGTCGCTCAGCAACGTTAATGATAAAGCGAAGATCAATATAACCAGTGTGAAGCCTTTAATTGTGTTTTTAAGCTCTTCTACGGCATCTATGGTGTTACCAACCTCCAGCAAATAGGTGCGCTTATTATAATTGAACTTGCAGGTTAAAATTCGATATGTGTCAATGCTCTTATCTATGGTTCGTTGTGCAGTACTAAAGGTGTCGATCACAGTGGTAATATGCTCAAACTTTACTTGTTTAAGCATAATGTAATCGTCCTTAAGGATATTGTAATCTGTAAAGCTTTCGTGCTGCTCCAAAATTTGCGATATCCGCGCGTTTGAAAGACTTCGTAAAAACTCGTTTTTCTTGGCCTCTAACCGCAGCGAAATGTGGTGGTAAGATATTTTCTCTAGTGATATCAGGATGACACCGCCTGTAAAAAAAATGATGGCCACCTTGGTAAGCGTATTGTATAATGCCAGTTTAAACTGCAGTTTCATGAGGTAGCTTTATCAAATATTGATGCGGTAGCCAATACTGCGCACGGTCTCAAACCAATCGGTTGGGGCATGTTGCGATAATTTTTTGCGCAGGTTTTTAACGTGCACATCCACAAAGTTAGAGTCGGAGTTAATTTCCAGTACATCGCCCCAAACGTGCTCGGTTAAGTTGGTGCGCGATATTACCCTATTTTTATTGAGCACCAGGTAGTTTAATATCTCAAACTCTTTGCGCGTAAGGTTAATGCGCTCTAATCCAAAATTTACTGTGCGGTTTTGAATGTTTATTTTGAACCCCTTAACGGTTATTTCGTTACTCTCTAATTTATGTTTGCGACGGGTTATAGCGTGCATACGGGCCAATAACTCATTTAATGAGAATGGTTTGGGCAGATAGTCATCGGCGCCTTCTTCCAGTCCGCGTATGCGATCGTCAACGGCGGCACGGGCTGTTAGTATAATTACGGCGTCATCGCGCTCTTTTAATTGCTTAAACATTTTCAATAGCTCAAAGCCATCGCCATCGGGTAAACCCAAATCGAGCAGGATAAAATCGTAGTTATTAACAAAGATCTTTTCCTCGGCCGATTTTCGCGTACGGGCATGTTCAACTGTAAAACCTTCGTGGCTTAAGTATTCATCAAGCTCAAGGGCTAAACTTTTTTCGTCTTCAACAATTAAAACATTCATATTGCTGCCAAATTACAAAAAAGTAAAACTTATCTTCAAAATAAACGTGTTTCAATAAAAGCTGCCTTAAATGCTGAAATATAAATTAAGGTTTGTAAAATTACTGAAATCAATTTTGTTGCGCTGCTGTTAATGTGTTAACTGTTTTTATATGAGACTTTCTATTGAGCGTAAGCCTGTCAGAGTAAATCCCGATCCTAAACGTGTTATAGCACGGTTTTTTTTCAATGGTAATGACCGTGCTAAAGAAGTAATACAACGGGTTATGGAGTTAACCGAAGACGAAGCATTTGGCATAATTTCGCCCCTGCTGCAAGAATATTCCAAACGGCACCGTAATATTACCCGTGTTTTAAACCGGCACTGTAGTAAATTAAAAAATCTTTTCGAAGAACTTAATATCGACTATGATGGCCTTACGGTATATCTTAAACTGCTGATCGGATCGTATTTTACCCATGAGTATTCTATCGAATCTGCCGCATTTTTTAATCCGTCAATTGTAGAAGACCCCGACCAAAGCGACCTTGAAGACGGCGAACGCCGGGTGATAATCAGTTTCAGAGCAGTGGGTGAGGGGCACATTTCGTCTATCACTTTCCGTCGTGCATTGATAGATCGTTATAACAATATTACCGTAATACCGGCCGGTAGTTATATTGATGAGGCTGAAATTGTGCGTAATGCTGTTTATAACAAGAAACTTTTCTTTGACAAAGCAGTAGTTACCCAGATCAATATCGATGTATTGAATGAGATTGAAGGTAAGCTCGACCACCATTTCGAATATGCGAACTTGCGTCGTATCCTCCTCGATTCTCAAAAACTGCAAGAAGATGATTTGAAGAAGCTGGAATACGATAAAATCCTCTGGTTGGCAGACTCGTACTACGAGATCGTATTTTCGATGGATACCGATATCTCCGACCGGGTAATATTCCCGATCTCTGAATATGAGCGTAAAGGTATTGAGGATGCTCGTTTTGTGAAGTTTATTAATGAAGACGGCAGCCCGGTTTACTATGCTACCTACACTGCTTACGATGGTGCGTTGATTATGCCGAAGCTATTGCAGACCAACGATTTTTACAACTTCCGCATTATGCCGCTATATGGCGATGGTGCGCAGAATAAAAACCTAGCCCTGTTTCCGCGTAAAATTAATGGTAAATACGTGATGATTTCCCGTATCGACGGGTGCAATAACTACATCATGTATTCTGATAAGATTAACATCTGGGAGAAACCAATCCAGCTACAGAAACCAAAGTTTAGCTGGGAATTTGTGCAAATAGGTAACTGTGGTTCGCCAATTGAAACCGAACATGGCTGGCTGATGATAACCCACGGTGTAGGCCCGATGCGTAAATATGTACTAAGCGTAAGCTTATTAAAGCTTGATGATCCTGCCGTAGAAATTGGTCGTTTAAAAGAGCCTTTATTGGTGCCCAACAGCGAAGAACGCGAAGGTTATGTACCTAACGTAATTTACTCGTGCGGATCTATTATCCATAACAATAAATTGATTATTCCTTACGGGTTATCAGACTACTCTACCTCATTTGCCGAGGTTGAGGTTGAAGCCTTGATCGATAGGTTGCTGAGTGATGGCGCGTAAGGTTAATTAGACTTTTGGATAAAGGACAAAAGATAAAGAGCAAAGCTTGACAATAGTCGGCTTTGCTCTTTTTATATAAGTACGTCATTGCTCGCAATGAGATAATACGTTTGTTATGATGCTTTGATACGTAAATCAAACAGAAATCTATCCGTTTTTGAAAGTTTTATTTTCTTAAAATCGGGATGTTGCGGGTTAATCAGGTAGTTAACCTCTTCTTCAATAATTGATGATGGTACTTGAAGTATGGCGGTTTGAGCCTTATTTAACCATTCTTCGCCAATGCTTTGCGTTAATGGCATCTGTGCAAATTCTCGCCAATCGGCAGGTAGATCATCAAGTTTTACAATCTGTTTCTTTACAGAATCCGGTACTTCAATAATCATAATGCTAAAAAGCTGATTAAGGCCGAGCTGACTGCGGTGTACTACATTTTCAAGGCAAGCCAATGATCGTGATGATGCTGTGTAAATCACCTCGGTTTCGTTTGGGTTCCAGCGCGCGGCCCTGCCCGATGCAACTAGTTTATCGGCAAACTTGGTAAGGGTAATTCTATAAACCAACATGTCTTAAGCTAAATCACCATACTCAAGGCGAATGAGTTCTTCTTCGATGAGATTCACACCCGTAAAAGTATCCAGAATATCAAAAGGGATTTGATTACCCAAGCCGTAAGCGGGTACATTAAGCCAGTTATAAAAAACATCGGCAGAGCCAAATAAAGCAATGCCTTTTTCGAACAGGGCAAAAGCTTTTAGTATCTTTTCACTGAGCGAGGCATCAAGCTTTTGGGCTTGGTTGGTATAGTTTTGTATGGTTTTAACGGTAGTTTTAAATGTATCCTGAAACTGCTGATGACTAAAGCCCGACAGGTTTAAAAAATCAAGGGCGGCTTTTGCATCCAGGCCTTTTTTTGAGTTGGTAAGCAAAGCTACAGGATTAGCATAAAATGAGTGATATGCAGATGCATCAACGCCAATTGGTGGTGCTTTTTCATAAGCTAAAGCATAGTCATTTACCATATTGGCGGTTGGTAACTCATTTTTGTAGATGGTTTTATTAATGGTGCCATCTTTTTTATTCATCTTGCCCATATACAAATATAGAATTTTTTCTTAAATAAATAGAAATTTTTCCATTTTTGTTTCGGTTATTTCGAAGAAAGCTAAAAAGGCCAAGCAATTTGCCTGGCCAATAATTTATAACTCAATAACTGTCCCGATAACTAACTGCCAAGTATTTCTTGATAGAGGCGGTAGTAATCATCTACCATCTTATCGCACGAGAAATTAGCCAAAGCCCAATCGTAGCAATCTTTTCTGTTGATGGATTGTAACTGAGCCACTGCTTCGATAGCTTCTTCGACTTTATTTACCAGAAACCCTGTTTTTTTATCTTTAATCAGTTCTGGCATAGAGCCGCGGTTAAAAGCAATTACGGGCGTACCGCAAAGCATGGCCTCGGCTACGCTCATGCCGAAGGGTTCATTAAAACTGATAGGATGCAATAGGGCTGCAGCTTTGCCCAATAGTTCTTTGCGTTTATCTGGTCCGGCATGCCCAACGTAAACAATCTGCTCGTTGTCAATATGAGGCTCTACTTTGCTGTTATAATAACCGCCATCCTGGATAATCCCTGCAATTAGCAGCTTACGCTTCGCTTTTTTCGCGATTTCAATAGCTTCGGCAGTCCCTTTATCTGGGTGTATCCGGCCAAAATAAATCAGATAATCATCCGGCTGTTCAATAAAACTAAAGTCTCTTATATCCAAACCATTGTAAACAGTGCCCAGATATTTTAAATCCGGGCTACGATCTGAGTTACTGATCGAAACATAATGTCCACGATCGTTATACTTTTTATAAACCGGGACTATTTTAGGAGATGAAAAGCCATGTATTGTAGTGATCAACGGTGTTTTAATCAAGCCTGAATAAGTAAGCGGCAAAAAATCAAAGTTGTTGTGGATCAAATCAAATTCGGCTGCCTTTTCCATCAGGTTACTAATATGCAGGCATTCCAGCACTTTAGCGTCCTGGGTTCGGTCTTCTTCATAGCCCTGTTTGCAAACGGCATCCAAAGTACCAGAGGTAATAGAATCGCCGGTTGCGAATAGGGTTACTTCAACTCCTTTTTTAATCAGGCCTTCGGCTATGTTTGATGCTACTTGTTCCCAAGGGCCGTAGTGCCGGGGCGGTGTGCGCCAGGCAACAGGCGCTAAAACAGCAACTTTCATTAACAAACCTTAACGCTTTGATCAAATTTCTTGTATTCGTACTCTAGTTCAAATGCTTTTAATACAGTTAGATGCGAAATAAGGTAAGCTAAGGTACTTTCTGCCCCTTGATTACGGTTTATACCATTTGGCATCAAGCCATCGCAGCAGCCCTTAGTTTCGTAATCATAAAGTGGTGCACGTAATGTATTTTCGCCAAGGAACCATTTGTAGCTCAAAAACATTTTCTCAATATACTCTGGCTGGCGGAAGGTTTCATAGGCCTGGAAGTGCATCATCACCATCGCCATGGTTTCAATAGCCTGCTGATCAAAGGTTGGGAATACCCCACCACGATAATACCAGCCGTCGTTACCAACAGGGCTTAAATAGCCATTAGAAAGGGTTAATTTATCCAAGAAGGCCATGGTACTCATTGCAATACGTTTGGCGTTTTCGTCGCCTGTAATTTCGCACGAGTGTAGCAATGCTAGCGGAAGAATGGCGTTGTCATAAGTCATACCTTCTTCAAACCATTGCCAGTCTGGTGATTGTGTTTTTTCGTAAGCGTCAATCAGCGGCTGGGTTAATCTAACCAGTTCGGCTGTCATGCCTTCATCAGTTGGATAAACTTTCAGATATAAACAAATACCAATAATGGTATTAGCCATACCACGAATATGCTGCAGGTTTTTAAAGTGTGGGTACGATTTATGGAAAATTTCCATGGCAAACTCGCGGTACGAGTTATTGGCCGCACAGCTAATTAAATGACCAAGCGCCCAAATGGTACGTCCGAATGAATCCTCAGAACCAACTTCATCTAAATATCGGCGGTCGAAGCTCAGGAAGTTGCGGAAATTACCATCATCACACTGCATATAGTGAATATAACTCAGGTAAATAGGTAGTAGTTCTAAAGCTTCCTGACTTTTATTACGCTGATAAGCCATCAATGCCATAATCAATGCGCGGGCATTATCATCCAAACAGTAACCCTCTTTTAAGTTAGGGATGCCATATTTGGCATGCTGAACAATACCAGTATCATCTGTAAGGCGATGTACGTGCGCCAGGCTGAACTTTGGCAGTATCTCCGGATCAACAATGCTGTTCTTTAATATCTTGTCGCTAAAGTCATGATTTAAGCATGATTCCTGCGCCACGCGGATAAACTCGGCACCGGTTTTTGGCCAGCGAAGGTGCAACCCGTACTCATAAGCATTTTGCTTAAGTGTGTTCAGTTTATCTTCGTTGTCCAGTAAATCGTTTACACTATCGGCTAAAGCATCAGCATCTTTAAAATCAAATAAGCGGCCACGGCCATGAGCCAACAGTTCGGTAGCGTGCCAGTATGGTGTTGATACCACCGCGGCGCCAGAGCCTACTGCGTATGATAATGTACCGCTAGTAATTTGTGCTTCATTTAAATATGGCGTTACATACACCGTAGCTGCTGTCAAGTAATTGATCAGTTCTTCTTCTGATACAAATTTGTTGATAAAAGCCAGGTGGTTTGAAACTTTTAATTGTGCTGCCAAAGTTTTCAGGCTGTCGCGGTATTCTTCGCCAGAGTGTTTTACAACACCGGGATGGGTGTTACCAAGCACTACATACATTACGTCCGGGTGCTTTTCTACAATTTTAGGTAAAGCCCTAACTACGGTTTCTAGACCTTTATTGCGGCTTATTAAACCGAAGGTAAGTAGTACACGTTTGTTTTTAAATGCAGTTAGATCGCGAACCGGGTTAACCTCTGGTTCTTCCAAATCTGGTACACCGTGTTCGATGATCTGTATTTTTTCGGGAGCAATATCGTAGATGGTGGTCAGAAACTCAACGGCACGCTGACTCATCACTATAATTTTTGATGATTGCTCTGCTATTTCGCGGATAATGATACGCTGCACATAGCTTGGCTCGCGCAATATGGTATGTAGAATTGAGATTAGCGGTTTCTCTAAACGGTTAAGCAAAGGCAAGATATAGATGCCGCTTTCGCCACCATATATGCCAAATTCATGCTCCAAAATGCAAACATCGGCGTTGCTGGTATTAATGTAATTAGCAGCACGAATATAATCTTTCTGGTGATTTTGGCGGATTACGTATTTTACTTCTTCAGGATATTCGTATTCCTGTAGATTTTCAGAATCATTAACAGCGACAACGAAGCCACTTTGCGACAAACTTTTTCTTTCTGGAAAATTTGCACTGATAGCCCTCATCAGATTCTGATTAAACGTTGCAATACCGCATTCGCGGGGTGGATAGGTTGAGATGTACGCTATTTTCATGTTTTTAGTAAGATGTCTTTAATTAAAATTGGGCAAGTGTGGGCATATTCTCTTTTTTCTGACACTTAATGACTAAAAAAAAGGGCAACGTGAAGTTGAAAATGTGCTTTTACGTTGCTTTTTAGAGCAAATGCACGCTTGCATGTAATATAAGACATAAACTATACCAATACACTATGATAGCCAGGTAATAAGACCAATAGCAGGAAGATGACGGCTAGCTGTTTAACTAAAAAAGCTGATCGCTTCTAAAATAATAGTGCAGGCTTGTTTTATTTCATCCGTGGTGATGATGAGGGGAGGGGCAATGCGCATTGAGTTATCGCAGTGTAAAAACCAATCTACAATGAGGCCATTGTCAATACAACGGTCTATTACTTTTTTGTTGAAGTCGAAGCTTTCCAATTCAATGGCCAACATTAAGCCTTTGCCACGGATCTGTTTAATGGCCGGGTGATGCAATAACTGATGGAACAATTGGCCTTTCTCTTCAACGCCTTCAACTAAATTTTGATTGAGCAGCACGTTTAACGAAGCCAAGCCTGCGGCACAGCAAACCGGGTGACCGCCAAATGTAGTAATGTGGCCTAGTATCGGGTTGTCTTTTAGGGCTCCCATAATTTCTGTCGAAGCAATAAAGGCCCCAACAGGCATACCGCCGCCAAGGGCTTTAGCTAATAACAGAATATCCGGCACTATACCAAAATGCTCGAAGGCAAACAGTTTGCCCGAGCGCCCAAAAGCAGCCTGAATTTCATCAAGAATTAATAATGTGCCGGTTTCATCACAACGCTTTCTTAGGGCATGCATGTAGGCCAGATCCGGCACGCGGATGCCAGCTTCGCCCTGTATAGTTTCTACAATTACGCAGGCAGTTTGGTCGGTAATATTGGCCAGGTCGGCGATATTATTAAAGTCAATAAAACTAACGCCAGATAATAGTGGGCGATAGGCCGTTTTAAAGTGTTCGTTACCCATCACGCTTAGTGCACCGTGTGTACTACCGTGGTAGGAGTTATTGCAGGCAATAATTTGTTGCCGACCGGTATAACGTTTGGCTAGTTTTAAAGCGCCTTCAACGGCCTCGGCACCAGAGTTTACAAAGTATACCGAGTTAAGTGTTTGTGGGAGCAGGCTTACTAGTTTTTCTGCAAAGCGAACCTGTGGGGTTTGCACGTACTCGCCATAAACCATCAGGTGCATGTATTTATCAACCTGATCCTTTATTGCTTCGATAACCTCATCATTACTATGGCCTATGTTACTTACGCCAATGCCAGATATTAAGTCCATATAGGGTTTGCCCTCGGCATTATACATATACACACCTTTAGCACGCTCAAACTCCAGCAATAAAGGGAAATCGGTAGTTTGTGCGTTGTTGGCTAGAAAGAGCTGGCGTAGAGTTAACATGCTGCAAAAATAAGAAAGGCTCACCATGATTATGGTAAGCCTTTGTATTTTTCAATTTTAATTAATGCCTTTATATTAATAGTTACCGCTGCGGAGGGGTATCCGGCTTACGTTCGCGTAGTTGTTTGATGAGCTCATCTTTAAACTCGCGTTCGCTTTGGTAAAGCAGGCTTACCTTTTCTGGAGGCAGCACTTTTAAGAACTCGTCTTTATAACGTTTTCTGATGCTTAATATCTGTTGCTCGTAATTAATATCACGATCAACCTGGTCTATGCCGTTGGCTTGCGGGGTAGAGTTATTTAACCTGCGTTGGCGTAGTACGCCACTTAATTCTACCTGGTACTGGTTATAAAGCGGCCAAAAACGTTCAGCCTCTTCGGGTGTGAGATTAAGCCTTTTATTAATATAGGCGTTGCGTGTTGCTTCGAGCTTACGCATCCCATTTGCCCTGTTATTGGGGTTAAAGTTGGGCCTGTATGTTGTTACCGGCGCTGAGCTGCGATACGGAAGACCCCCTGGCTGCGCACTTGTTTCATACCGCATGCAAAAAAGCAACAGCACAAAAAACAGATATTTCATCAGCTTATTCATTCCGTGTTATTAGATACTACTTAGATAATCTGTAAGATCATCATTACTACTGTTTGTTTTGTTTTGATCGGCCTGATCAATTACACTCCTGGTATCACCGGCATCCATATGAAGCTGTAAATAGCTTTCGATATCGGTATCCGGAATATCAGACAACGCTTTGTGCAGATAAGTGCTGTTATGCTTTACAGACGGACTATTTATTTCACCAATAAAAATTGAAGCACCAACTACCAGAGTAAAGCAAGCCGCCGTAGCATACTTAAATGCGGCGGTAGATACCAGCCTTCTAATAACACCTCTGCGCTCGGCAACCTCTAAACCGATAGCCTTGTTTGATATCTTGCGGCTTAAATCCTCAAAATAATTTTCTGGTATGGTGAAAGTTGTTTCAGCTTGCAAAGCCTCTTCAACAGCTATACGGCTGCTTATTTGCTGCGCCATATCCTCAAAATAATTTTGAGGGATAGCGAAACTTTGCTCATCGGCTTTAGTAGCTTCTTCAATTGCGATGCGGCTTTTTAGCTTTTCGGCCATGTCCTCAAAATAATTCTGGGGCACGGCGAAGGTTTGCTCATCAGCCTTTACAGCGTCATCAATAGCAATTCGACTTTTAATTTGCAGCTCCATGTTCTCAAAATAATTTTGAGGGACAGTGAAGTTTTGCTCGTCTGTATTTAACTTTTCTTCAATATTGATCCTGCTTACAATATTGCTGCTTAACGTTTCAAAATAATTTTCTGGTACAGTAAAAGACTGTGACGATTGTACTTCACTTAACTTAACCACCGATATTGTCCGCTCCTCCAACTCACTAAAATAGCCAGCCGGTACCGTAAACGGGTTATTTGGGTTAACCTGTTTCAGTGACGGATATTCATCTGGCCATTCTTTATTGTCTATATCGCTTGTCATATCGTATTATAGATATAAATAGTGCTCAAAGGTTTAAAGTAAAAGTGAAAATTAATCATTAGATAACAGAAAACTTTCAATTTTTTTAACTGCCAGGTGAAAAGATGCTTTTAAAGCACCTACGCTCGTCCCCAGCACGTCCGACATTTCTTCATACTTCATGTCGTCGTAGTATTTCATGTTAAATACCAGCCTTTGTTTATCGGGCAGGGTTAGTATCGCTTGTTGCAATTTCATCTGTGCTTTATCGCCATCAAAGTATGATGATGAAGCCAGTGTATCGGCCAGTTCGTACGAAATCTCATCTAACGAAATATTATTTTTTTGCTTCTTTTTGTTCAAGAAAGTAATACACTCATTAGTG
>Ga0116227_10000214_pt1 | contig 102786 bp, 104 predicted proteins | sample S1TSphgellanicum_FD_89693 | JGI IMG/M metagenome (GOLD analysis project Ga0116227, IMG submission 89693) | Host-associated microbial communities from peat moss isolated from Minnesota, USA - S1T2_Fb - Sphagnum magellanicum MG | ecosystem: Host-associated > Plants > Peat moss > Unclassified... | reverse complement strand
GATGCCATGCCATATCTCCTTAATCAATTGTGCGATCTCCATGGACATTTTCCGCATACCTGCGAGCCCATTTTTCGCATTTTGATTGAAGGATATCTTCAAGAGTTTTAATGTCAATATTAGGTGAATGAACGAAAATAGCATCAAGGGCGCATGCAATCACGTCAATTGCCTCGCCTACAACGCCATCTTTTCCGGGTTCTTCACCGGCATCAATCTTGTCAATTTCTTCATATAGTTCATTGACTTCGGACACCATATGATCTGTAATATCACGAAGAGTCCTACCATTTTTAATTTTTTCCGAAAACGGACGCACAATTTCAGCAAACATGCAGTATTCCTTAAAGGAAAAGTTTAAGGGATTTTAGGTCTTCACCGATGTTTTCTTCTGAAATCGGACCAATGCCTAAACAAACCGTAGTTGGTTCATTGAACACGGTGAACGCCGCATCAGTTACGAGACTGTTGCCACATACACCGACATATTTTTCTTGGATTTCTTTGAGTTGTTCTACAGTATCAACAACTAACGTGATCTTATACGCATGGTCAGAATTTTGGTAGTTTACAGCCTGATGAAAAATATGAATAGTTTCATCGCCTTTCCATTTATATCCGAGCGCGTCCCAAAATGAATGAAGGTATGCATGACCGGCTTGGCTAGCCAATTTTCCCCTATTACCATTCATCTTTTTAACTGATTCCATAGCATAAATGCAATACATTTTGTGATTCATGTCCAATTCCTTTTTATTTGAGTTTTTTCTAGTAAAGATTTTGGACATGATTGTCAACCTACTTTACCTTCTTTTTATTTGATTTTGAACGAGATGCTGAGGGATGGACGCCCACTGTTCCGTGGTGTTTAATCCATGCTTCCTGTGTATAAGCCGGACCATATTTCGCAAGCAATGAAACAGATTCACCCGTGCGTTGAAGTTCCATCCATTCTGCTTGACTAAATCGTTGACCGGTTTTTGCTAGATAATAATATTGCATACATTTTCCTTAATATATGCAATATTTATGACCTACTTATTCGGCAGTAATTTTTTCAAAAAATGAGTTTGATCTCATTGCCGCTGAAAGCAACACTTCTGTCAGGAAATTGGCCTCTTCATCGATACCAAAAAGCGGATTATATACCAATTTTCGACCGGATTCTAAAATAGTTTGGATAGTGGTCGATGAGGGATCCAGTTCATACGTGATTTCTTCAATCAGAAAATCCACCATATCTTCTACTGGAACTTCGTTGTGGAAATTATTCTGTATGAAACGTGTCAACGCAGGGGCAGCATACTTATAAATAATTCCTTTGTCCCAAATGCCAGAATCCAGATGGTGTAGATATGTAAGCCCCGTGCCAAGTCGCTCTTTTTGTTCTGATGTATGTACCTTGTCACAGAAAAAAGTAAGCATAGTATTCAATTCAGGAAGTTCCATTCGTTTACCTTTCGATGATATTAACAGGTCCTAATGAACGTGTGATGATTTCTCGTACGGACCTTTGGTTACATTTTAACGAATCTTCAAATTCGGGATCATACTCAACTACCCCAAATTTTTCGTCATATGTTATCCAATCACCGGGATAAATGTCATCAGTGAACGTTGCAATCGATATACATCTTAAACCACTCATTGTCAACCTTTAATTTTTATATGAAATCAACGACGAAAAACGGGAACAATGAACCGTTTTACTAGCCACCAGCATGCGTAGAAAAATGCTGCTAATGCAATAAGTTGCACAATGATCAACACGAAATACCAAATATATCCAAAGAATCCCGGACCATTATCCTGCACCTGATATTGTTGCGCAGGCGCTTGTTGAAATGTTTGATCTTGTTGCGGGATAATTTGACCAGAATTTTGTTGCGGTGCTGACACAACCACCGGTTGCTGAACTACAGTTTGGGTATGATTTCTATCCATTGCCCACATCCAGAACCAAGGATTACTAAAAGTTCCACCGAATGGACTTTGCACATAATGATGATAAACTTCGGTTTGTCTGTATCCTGAATTGGATGATCCATAATTATTGGTATTTCGGGTCAAATTGGATCCTTGCGAACGTTGATAATTATAACCATAATTATTATCACGTTTTGGAGAGGTGTAAGTTGATTTTGGAGTATAATTTGATTTTTGTGGCTGATAGCCATAATTGGCTGATCGTGATCCCGAAGTATTGGTCGAAGATGATCCATACCCATAATTTGAACTTCGGTAACTAGATGTTACTGGAGAAGATCGATATCCGGATGACCCATAGCTGGATGAACTTCTGTAACCGGATGACGAACTACTATATGAACTTCCTCCGTACCGTCCTGCATATACAGGATTTGCCAGCGATGCCACAAGTGCAACAGCGCAAAAAATTTTACCAAATTTCATTGATTATTTTACTCCGAGAATTTTGTCAATTTGATCCAACATATCTTGTTTTGTAAGTGGATCTTGTGATGCTTCCAGTTGATCAAAATATGCCAGAAACTGATTATACTTGTCTAGGAAGGGAGCTTGTTCGTCAAGTGTTTTTTCTAGATGGTCAATATAATTTTCAGCTTCATCAATAATGTCACAAACGGTATCATCTTGCGTCCTGCGAATAGAATTGAAATCTTTTTTTAGTTGCTCATAGTTCATTAATTATATTCCTTTATAATTTTTACAGGATGTCCTAACAATTTCTCGATTTCACCGAGAGTTAATTCCTGCGCAGGGTTTGTATGGTTGTTGAAATCTTCTTCCGAATATTCAACATCCTGTAAAAACCAACGTTTTATACCTGAAGCCCATTCAATTGCCGGGCCATCTTCTCTGTGTAGTTGACCATCAATATAATATTGAGTGGATCCATCTGCGTATATAATGGCAGGACCATTACTGCAATGAAGTTTTCCATTTAAATACCAGACCTGATGTCCTTTATTTCTGCCATGAGTTACTACCTTAACAGTGTATTCATCATATACACTCATTGTTTTTCTCGCTTTTCTAATCGGGCCGTTTCATTATAATACCCGTTTGATGTTCCGTAAAATTTAATATCAACATAACCTTTCTCGGTACCAAACCTGTAAAAAGACCATGTATATGATTCGGGTTCATATTCTTGATCTCCTGCAGGACGATCTTGAATATATGATTCATCTGCTAGAATAATCGGAGTATTCTCCAAATCAGATAGATCGCCGTACACAGAATCGATGAAAACAGATTCACAACAATCCTGGGCATGGTATAATTTATATTGTTCTTTGGCATTCTCGAAAATAATTTCATCGTTTCCATTTCGAGAAACAGATGTGAATACTTTTCCGATCATTGTTTCAACTTCGTCACCCCATACCATGTAAAATATCCTTAAAATTTAACTAATATTAATACCTATAAATTTTTAGTCAAGAAAATTAATAACCATTAATTTTCCCAATATTCATCTTCCATTAAAATATCGAGTGCATCTAATGCATGATTATCAGTAATTCCTTGGCCAGCAGCAATATGAATTAAATTTTTAGAAAATGTAAATTTTCTATCATCAAAACAAACCCATTCTGCATATCCAAAATCACTTAGCCATCGGTCAATCGCAATTTGTCGTCCGATGCCACGCAATGAACAATTGAATTTAGTATAATCGATTCTGGGGAATACGGTTCTCCAATTTTTGTGGATGTATTCCGGCTTAATTCCAAACCTGATCAGGTCAGTTTTAAGTGATCCGGTCGGTGACAAACTATAATTGTGGGTTGAATTTGCAACTATTTTTGCTCCGGATAATTCACAAATTAAATTTAAGTTTGCAATGGCTTCAGGAACGCAATCAGTGCGATAGTATGACACAAAAGCATTCGCTGAGGTGCTGATTACAGGGCCATCGATGTCTAGAAAAATGATTTTATTTAGTTTCAATTAGGGCCTCCGTAAGTTGGATGAAACGATCATGGTCAAGAATTTTTTCTTTCCATTCTTCAGGGAAACTATTTGCTCCGTATAAAGTTCCCGCAATCTGTCCTGTCACGGCTGCTACTGTATCAGCATCATCTCCCAAATTTGCTGCCAGCAATACTGCTTCTTTAAATGAATATGTTTGTAAAACACACCAAATTGCTGCATGCAACGTATGAACCACATAGCCAGAAGATTCCACTTCATGCCTAGTGACATGCAAATTATTAAAAATGTGTTGAATTTCATGTGTGTATGGAGTGCGATCAATGTCATCAAGAATTTTGTTCTTATCGTTAAATTTCAGGCAATTGAATAAAATTCTTGTCAGGAGATCACATGCATCTAAGCAAATTCTAGATGAATGGGTAGTTTTACTTTGTTCTTGTGCAATGTAAATTGCTTGTCGTAAATTATTCGAATTGGCAATAAATGCAGGAGCAAGTCGCATGATTGATCCATTACCAGACACGTAATTTTCGTGATTGTGTTCTACTTGCAGTGTGTTGTTATAATCTAACAATGCATTTAGAGTACCATTGCCGATATCGAAACATTTTCCAGTGGACGAGTTTACTCCATCTGCGTACCAATCAAAAAATCTGTTTAGGAGATCATATTTGTTCAATTTCGGAGCATGAATCAGACTTTTAGCAAGACAGATTGCCATACTAGTATCGTCAGTCCAATATCCGACTGGAAGATTGAATGGTCCTCCACCAACCATATCTGTCAGATGGACATATGAATCACGAACCTTAAATTCCAGTGTTGTTCCGACGGCATCTCCGATCGCTAAACCCAAAAAACTACCCAACAACTTATCAAATGACATAAATGCGATCTCCTTTCTAGACGATTACACTTATGTCATTTGTTTGTCAAACATTTTGGGTCAAAATGGTTTTAGAGTGATGCCTTTGTTTTCTAATTGTTTAACAAGGTTGTTGATTTGTTCTCGTGACATAGTATCAGCATATTCACCCAATGCTTGATCAATCATTGCGTATGTCAAATATCCTAGTTGCTTGCCTTTTTGTTCTAATGAACTAATAATTGAATCTAATTCAGAATTTTCCTGATCCTCATCTAACGAATTTGGATTCTTAAATTTTGATGTGAGTTTCAACTCATTTTTTGAATATTGTGAGGTTTTTCCGTCATCTAGTACAATTTTATAATATGGTCCTGTACCTACTTTCTTTAACACCATACCTGTGCGACCCTTATAGTCGCCAATTAGAATTTCTACATAGTCACCTTTTTCAAGTTTTTCTGATGAGGATGCAGTTTTGTTAACTTTCTCAAGATTATTAAGTTTCATCATTGTATCATGATTTTCATCATCAAATTTAACAATTGCCGACCCTGTATCAAAAGCTGCAATAACTACTCCCAACTTTCCTGCATGTTCACCTGTAATTGCAGTCACTTTGTTTCCGTGGGCAACATTATTAGGATTTAAATTAGTATCGCTTGGTTCTGTTGATGTATCAGATACTTTTTCTAATTTTTCAGGAGGTAACTCATATTTCAAACCGGAATCATCTTTGGTAAATTCATATTTGTCCGTGGTTGCAATATATTTCCCAATGATTCCAGTTTTACCTTTTCCGATTCCTGTAACAATCACAGCTTTGTCACCTTCCTTGAATTTTAGTTCCTCAGGTGAATCTTGATTAGGTTGTTCGGGATATTCTATTTGTGTATACAAAACAAGTTGTTTGCCAATTTTCGGAAAATCGACATAACATGCTGTGTCAGAATATAGTTCTGATATTTGTCCAATCATGCCTAAACTTATGCCCACTTCAATATCATCTTCAACTACGTCCGTCACTTCAACTGTTTGACCAATTTTTGCAGTTTTAGCAGTAACCTCCGTTACTGGTTGGTTAGTTGGTGATGCAGAAGTTACTAACTTGACTTGGTCATCAGACAAATAATTTGTTCCGTCAGGGTTTTTCTTAACTGACGGATCATCAAACTTAATACTAAACAAGTTTCCGTCAATTTCAGTAATTGTACCAATCATACCCACTTTAATTCCGGCTTTTGTATCAGTATAATCAACTGAAGTAACTTCTACTTTTTGTCCAACTTTAAAATCGGTACCAGATTCTTCCGTGTGTTTAGGGTCAATTAACTTAACCTGATAGTCATACATAGAATTGGTTCCTGCCGAACCAGTTTTTACTGAAGAGTCATCGAATTTGACGTGTATTAATTCATCATCTACTTCTGCAACGGTACCAGTCATTCCTACTTTAATACCTTGAGCCTTATCTGTCCCGTCCACTTCAATGACTTCTACTTGTTGACCTACTTCAAATTTGCTATTAGATTCTTCAGTGGAATCAAAAGGTGAATCAAACTCTTTATCATCGGGTTCAGGAATTTCATCTTCTGAAATCAATGATAATTGCTCTGGATAAAATTGCCAATCGTTGTCCTGCCAATTGCCATCAACTACGATTGTTTCCCAGACAGCTTTTCCTGCATGTATAGGAGGATCATATTTCGTTAATTTTACAGTATCACCAATTTTAATATTATTGGTATCGTCCATATCATCCAATTTAATAACTTTAACTATGTCCCCTATTTGCGCATTGGAACTTGTTACTGGGGTTAATGTACTTTCAGATGAATTTTCTTCTGAAGGATCCACAAATTCTATTTGGCTATAATACAAGGTGTTATATCCAGTGTGATTTGGTTTGACATCAGGATCATTAAATTTTATATTGCAAAACGTCGATGAATGACCAGCATTAACAATTTTACCAACCATTCCAACTTTAATGCCATTGGACTTATCATCGTCATCAACTGAAATAATCTTTACTTCTTGCCCATTCTTTACATTGTCTTGTGATGGTTTTTCGCCTGACATACTTTCTGACCCAGAACCAACTTTTTCAATCCAATGAGTATAGGTTTTTACAGTGGATCCATTGTCTAGTTTAAGTTTAACTGTTCCTTTTGGATTACCATCTTTTTCTTGATATTCGATGAACGTTCCTGTATCACCTACGTTCAGGCTGTCTTGATCAACAATTTTTACTTTATCACCGGGTTTAAAATCGCCGTTTATGGCAACCGAATCATCTGTTATTAATGTTAAATCTTTCGGTTCATAAAAATATTTTTCATTTTCATTTGGTCCAGAAGTAATTTGAACTTCGATGTCACCATCTTTATCCACTTGAATAATAGTGCCGGTTTGACCTTTTTCTGGTTCACCGACAATTTTTACATTATCGCCTTCTTTATATTCGACTGGTTTATCTTCTATTTTCTTTACGCATCCTACCCACATATCATGACTATTATTCGAATCTAGGTTCACCGATACATTTTTTCCATGTACATATGTCACCTTTCCTTTTTGTCCCTTGTATGGACCAAAGATTAATTCAACCCGATCATTTTCTGATATTTTTTCTGGTTTAAGTGTTTCACCGGTATATACCATTTGAGAACTGTTTGCATATATATAATCATGAGTTTCACCAGTCCCAGTGATCCTATAATCACCTTCTGCATCTTTATCTGTTATAACAACATATAATTTATCTCCGCTTTCCGAACGCGTTACAATGTCACCTACTTTAAATGTGTATTCATATGGTGTGACTTCAGAAATTTCATAATCTTCAGTCGAACCATCATCAAATTTTACGGTAACAACAATACTGGATGAAGAATTACTTTTTTCTTTGTTAATTACCTCTCCGACTTTCCCTTTATTTTCAGTATCAGCCGTAATTTCTACTTTTGAACCAAGTTTAGTTGTTTCATAATCATATTCTTCTTTTGTAATAGGTTCTACTGCATATTTGTTTGTGTAAGTGGAATAATTTGGATTATTGTCCGTGACCACAGAAACCTGAATATCATTATCGTATGATGAATTGGATGCCCATATTACCTTACCGACTTTTCCTTTCAGTGCAGAACCCAAATTAGCATCCATCGGAATTCTAATATAATCTCCCATTTTTGCAGCAAAAACTTTTTTAACATCTTCTTCTTTTGCTACAAACTCATTATTATCAAATGCATATCCACCTTCAACTATAGCAGACACAACCTGAAATGAATTTTTCTTAGGACCGGACAATATTTTAATATTGTCGCCTATTTTAATTTTCTCTGATTTGTGGTCTTGGTCTGGTGCGACTTTTAAATGATCTTCTGCTACATCATTGATAGTTGTACCTTGATCGGCTTTCGCAGTATAATAAAAATTCCCGTGCGTTTCGTTTACATCTACGATGGTTAATATAATGTCACTGCCGAATGTAGTAACAACCTTGTCTCCTTTTTCAAAACCAGGAAGTTTCTTGACGAATGTTGGTTTATCTGTAGGAAGAAAGTTATTTACTGTTTCTAGAACATCTTCTTGTAGTTTTTTACCAAAAATATCGAAAATATCCAGCCGGGCAGCATTATCTCCGCCGATATCCGACATTATCTCTGCGTATTTTCCTTTGTATTTACTAGGAAGGTTGTAGGTTGAATTCAAAATTACGAATTTGCCCGGCTTAAATGCTTCCGTAGTATCGACAAGTTCTACCTGAGTAGAAATAAGATACTCGGTGCTCCCCAAAATATTAACAGGGGCATAAAATGGATTGGTAGAATAATCAGGAATAATTCCCATTTGACCAAAATAAGGACTATCATTGTCAATGATTTTTACTACCGAGTTAGGTTTTAATACTGCGGGTTTTTTATTTTCAGGGAATTCGAATTTGTTAAGTTGTTGTTTGACATAATAATTGCTATCATTTCCGCTGGTATATACTTGATATTTTCCGCCATCTTCGCCGGTAATAACACCTATTTTGCCTGAATTCTTTCCTTCAATAATTTTTACCCAAGTATTTTCATCCAAAATATCCGGAACTTCACCGAATGATTCAGGTAGTTTTACCTTTGACGAGTCGAATTCTTTTAGAAATTCAACTAACTGCGGGATAAAATCTTGTCTTACTGCGTAGTAATCACCTTTGATATTAACTTCGTGGTGCAATACGATGGCATTGTATATATCTTCGTCTGTAAAATCTAGAAACTCTTTTAATTTATCAACTGAGAAAAAATTATCTAACGCTTTTTGATATTTTTTATCTAATTTGCCGGAATTAATGTCTTGTTGAACCTTATCTACATCTTCTTTCATATTGTAGTCTGATTTTAGAAAAGTTGAACGAATGTCTTTATTTAAATTCGGATCATTCTCATACGCATCGATTAATTCATCTTGTGCATCTTTGTCGATGATTTTTCTAAAATCATCAGAACCCAATACAAGGTCTCTTACCTTTCTACTATATGAAAAATCGAATCCATCGACAGGAAACATAACATAAACTTTGTTACCGTAGCTGGATGCCTGACTGTATGCACCAGAAGTAAACATAGCATTTTCACGATTTGCTTTAAAACCAGATTTTGTCATCAATTCGTTTACTGCATCAGCAATACCTCTATTTGAAGTCATTGGTCTACGTTTTTCAAATGGTTTACCATATACCGCATCTGAATCTGCATGAATACCTCTGAACAAGAATCTTGGTCTGGTACCAGGAGAATAAGATTCAAAATTCTTATTTAAATTTTTGTACACAGTGATTATTTCTTTGCAATGTTTCGCCAATGCATTGAATAGATTGGTCATCTTAACTGGACGAGTATCAGAATTATACTGTTGTTCCATTGCCTCTTTAGCAGTTTGGATTTCAGTAATCTTTTCAGCCAGTTTATTTTTTACCTCATCCATTTGTTTCTGAATTTCTGGAGGAAGTTTCATGGTTCCCATTTGGCTCAAATTAACCTGTTGGGCCCGTATTTCTTTTTCCAACTTGTCAAGCTTATTCAATTTAAAATGAATATTTTTTACGTCGCCCGGCTGAACCTTGGCTTCATTAATGATATCGATGAGTTTTCTAAAATCAGGTGTTGTAGTCATGATGATATTTATTGTATCAGGTTCCGATAAATAGTTTCATGAAAATGATCGATCTAATCAATTACCCCAAAATGCCTATCCTGTCAGAAGGTATTCATGATCCGCATATTTTTAAAGCGGTTTTCATGGCAGGAAGTCCGGGTGCAGGAAAAACAACGGTTGCCCATCAACTATTTCGTGGTTCGGGTTTAAAGGAATTGAATTTAGATAAATTCTGGTATTTCTATAACAAGAAACAACCACACAACGACTATGATTATTACCATCGCCAATACAAAAAACAAGAAAATTTATTCTTAGATGGTAAATTGGGATTGTTAATTGATGGCACTGCAAGAGATGCTACTAGAATCAAAGAAACCAAAACCAGATTAGAATCATTGGGTTATGAAACTGCAATGGTTTTTGTAAACGTGTCACTCGAAACAAGTTTAAAACGTGCCGAAGCAAGAGCAACGACGCCTGGTCCTGATTTTGGTCGTGTAGTAGACCCTGAATTTATTGAAGATGCATGGAAAAAAACACAACACGGTATTACTGAATTAGAACATTTATTTACTCCCAATTTTTATCTCATTCAGAATGAAGGTGGCGCAAATAATGTCCAACGTGCTGCAAGAAAAATTAATAATTGGTTAAACACACCATCTAGAAATCCAGTAGCAAAAGAATGGATTAGATCACAGGTAGAAACAAATCCTAAAAGATTAGAAAGAATTTAAAACAATGGTAAGTATCAGAGAATTAATTAATATTTTTGAAGATAGAATTGGTGATAATCCTGACGTAAGTTATGAGGATATGAATGGAAAGGTTATTGCTAGACTGCAAAGTTATAACAGCCAAACATACACGAAACTTGCACAAAAACTTCTTAAAATTGAGGAACTGGAAAAAGAGATTAAAGCCCTAAAAGCAGAAGTAAAGTCAGAGACTAAAGAAAATGTTGCGGATTTATTTGATGCAGATGATGCATTATCCACGAGAATCGTGGAAACGATTTCATTTGTTTTTTCAATGACAAAAGATCCAAAAGAAACTATTACGCCGAAATACAAAGAAATTATGGCAGCAATGGAAAAACATATGACTCCTCAATTGATTGAGATTCAAGAGGGCCTTAAGAAAACCATGATTACTACTTCTCAACGTAGTCCGGCATTAACTGTAGAACCAAGAGAAGTATCTGAAAGTTTTGGTAAAGTAAGTTCTTTATTTACGAGATTAAAAGATATGGTATTTCGTTGGGCAACAAAATACGATAGACAACTAGACCAATTAAAAAGAATGGCCGGGCTTTTTTAAGCCGGCCAAAATTCGTTAAAAGTAACTTCTTTCTTTTTTGCGTAATCCCTGGTATACCATGTGCCTCCCGATGGTTGCCATTCCATTTGATATGGAACTACCATCAAAAAATCAACATTATCTACAATTTTTCGATTACGTGCAAAATATGATAGTGGTTCTAATATAACATCAGATTCGTGGTATGCACGAAGTTCATGTTTGATTGGCGGGTGACAAACTACCTTAAACCCAAGACTCTGTGCAATTTCGGCAAGTTCAACATCAACTCCTACGCAATCACCATGATGAAATTCATGCTCGCCTTCCATAGAAATAATATTAGCCAGAACATCTGTCGTTTCCTGTTTTTGTTTATCCGTCATTCCCGACCTAGTACCTGTTACACCAATCTTCATTTTTTATCTCCGGAGGATGAGGTGGGATTCGAACCCACGGAAAGCAGGATCACTGCCTTCGGAAATTTAGTAGATTTCAGCAATAAACCACTCTGCCACTCATCCAATAAATCAATATATCAAAACTTTGTAGTAATGTCAATAATTCCATTAGAATTTTTTTCTACCATGACAAGTTTATTATCAATGTTGAAAATTCTCGCATTCACATTTGTTAACTTTTTTGAACCAAGTTTAATTGCATTTTGTTCAATCATTTTCTTTGCTTCTCCTTTTGAAGAAACAAATCCGAGAGAAAGCAATGCTTCGGTAATAAGAGTTCCTTTGTTTTCTAGGAAGAGAGTAATAAGTTCTTCTGTGTTCATTAAATGCCTGCCGATCTTTTTGCCGAATTAATATACTGGATGATATTTTCCTTACCAATTGGGTTCATCGAATGAACTTGATATTCAGGAAACTTTAGGTTGTTGTCTATGCAATACTGCACAAGCCATTTTGCACAATCATAACCTGTTTTTTCTGTATAGGTTTCATAAGGAATAGCATCTCCATTCAGTCCATGCCCATACATCTGATCCGCGAGATCGTGATCAAACGTGACATACACGGGTAGACCATATTCTTGTACGGTCATGACAAATTCGTCAAAATCACGAACAACCTGCCAAGTTGTTGAAGGCAATTCAACCCAGGTTACATGTCCTGGGAGTCGCTCATCATCTAGGAAAAGATTATAATCCATCACCAATATCCCTTAAAGGCACAAAACAACATGATAAAAGCTGCTCCGATAAGCAATCCAATCGAAATGCTGATTTGTCCTGCAACAAGAAACAGCGCCGCAAGTACAGCACCTAACATCAAATAAATTACTGTAAACATTTTTAACTCCATTAACTTATTAATCTTTGTATAATGCTTATAGAAAAATGTTAACCAAATACCAATAGATATTCCATTTTTAATTTTTCCGGCATGGCATCAATTGATCCCATACAACCATGTTTAACACGCCAGGCGTGTTCTTGCTCAGATACACGAATGTCATTCAGATACCAATAATTGGTTCCATTTGCATATTCACGTGCAGGTCCATTTTCTCTGTGCAATTTTCCATGTTTGCACCACCATTTTTCTCCATCTGCCCATTCAATTGCAGGCCCATTTTCTCGGTGTAAATCTCCCGCTTCATTCCGCCATTCAATGGTTCCGTCTGACTGAATTTTCTTAGTAGATGCCATGCCATATCTCCTTAATCAATTTCTTTTATTGAGAATTTAATGACATGTCAACCAAAACGTAGTTGGTATTCTACTTTTGCTTTTTCATCAACAAAAGTTATTTCGAATGGATTAATTTCAACCTTGCCGGCTTGTTGATTGTTTACGAACCATTTCCATTCTTCAATTGTACTGAAAATTCTTCCTCGCAACCAATATGATTCTTCGATGTCTCCGTTTTCCTCAATAATCATGGCGGGCCCATCTTCACAATGGAGACAACCAGTTGAGTCTCGGATATTTTTAATGAAATTAATCAAAATTCTACTACCAGAATGAACTTGATCATAGTCATATCAATTTTTCCGTAATGATCTTCTATTAATTCAATTGAAAAATTAGTGTCGCGGTCCCTATTGCAGTGAGCATGCACCAGAATTACATTATGTGAATTTGCTGCTGAGCCATACCTATACGGAATAACATGCTCAGTTGTTACATCTTCTGGAAGTACCCTATGCGATTTCTTTTTCAAGTTCATAGTATGAAACGAATCTTCAAATTCTTTTCCACAATGGGCACAGCAATAATCTTGTTTTGAAAGCAATGCAAATTTTGCAGTAATTGACAATCTATCTTTACGATTCCTATCATTTGGCTTGTGCAAAGAGATACCATGCACTGCGTGACACAATGCATGGTAATTTTGTTCATCTGCTGCTGTTAATAACAAAACATCATTTTTTGACATTGTATCAATCTCCTTTGTATTTTCTTACAAAAGAAACAACACCGTGTCAATTGGATATTATGCGTATCCTGGACCACAATTTGTTTTTGGGGCGATTTCCAGGATGATTTCATCCCAAAAATTATAAATTTTAATTTGTTCCCCTGTTCTTTGATGGCGACCTAGGGCAAATTCTTGGGCGCGATCATATTCATAAAATGTAATTTCATCTACTACCAGAACCTCATTGTCCCAGCGCCAGATTTTTACTTTGTGTTGATTTGACATTAATAATCTCCGTTAAAATAATCTTCCCAAATCCGAGAAGTAGTATTGCAATATTTATTTAGGAACCATTGGTTCACTGTGGTGTTTAATCTAGGATATTTGTATGCACACAACAGCTTATTTGTTATATCTTTGCTTGATGTGCATTCTGCCCTTCCTAAGGCTTGCCAAGGAATTTCAGACGTTCCTACAAGAGGAACACCTTGACTTATTAGGTCGGCGCCGACAATATTGAACGTCTCGCTAAAATTACATTGCATGCCGATATCCATTTCAGCACACACGTCTAGAAATTCGATTCGAGGAACCCAATGATGATTTACAAGATGGTGTCCTTGTTCGGCGAGATTTCCGAACAATCCCACTAGATTGTTCAATACAGGTTGTCCTTGCATTTCAATTCTACCTGCGTTAATATGAAATCTGAGCTTTTTGCCAATTTTATTTGCAAAATCAACTGCTGCAATTGCCTGTAACAAATGATTTTTTAGTGGCCGAACTGCCCCGAAACAACCTACATCAACTACATCTTTGGTGTAATCAATCTTTTTAGTTTTGTATCCCTTTGGATAAAAATTTGGAAGATAGATTAATTTTTGACGAAGTTCATGATCGGCCCATTGATGCAAGGTTTGCAGATAGATTCCTGTTTCTCTATACATTCTAGGTGCGTTAACTGCTACCACCACATTTCTAAACCTAGAATATTCTCCTACCCAATTCATAGCGATGCCTTCTCCTGCCATGAAAGGCATTTCACTGTGGAGTCTTACAATCCATGTAACATTTGGATGAAGTTTCTGCAAAATATCAAATTTGGAGGGCACCACCCAAAGTGCTTCGATGATTACGTGAGTTGGTTTATGAAGATTTACTAATCTATCTATACAATTATTATCAATCGCTACTTCTAATACTGAATCAATTCCTTGTTCATTGAGCATTTCATTCATGAAATTTGCACTATTGAATAAACCAGTTGATAAATTTTTATTTCCGTAATGGGCGTGAGAATAATCTTCTCTCAATTTTAAAATAAAAAGAATTTTTGATGACATTTAATGAGTTCCTGCTAAGTTTCTAGCAGTATTTAAGCCATAAAAACTCTATAAAAAATTTTATCCAAAAAAATAGGGGAAATTAATCCCCCATTTTAGTATTATATTGGTTTATTTCACCCAACCATTTCAAATGGAAACATTGTTCCGAATTCTTTGTGTGAACGATCAATTGCTGCTGATGCGCTGTGTTCATTGTTAAACTTTTTTGCCTTCTTCTTATCCAGAGCAAGACCATCCTGATCTGTGATATATGCCTTTGTGAACGTATTCTGTACAAAAAACATTGTCTAATCTCCTTTTATATCTGAAGCGATATTGATGCCTCATCATATCAAAACAAGATATATTCGTCAATAAAATTTTATTCCTAATCTGTTAAGTTTTGATTTGACAATCACAGTTACAGGTTGTAACTTGATTTATCGCATCCGCTATAGACAAGGATGAATTGGGCAACGTAGAAACATAATCAGGATTTAGTGTCGTCGGAATAACAGATGACAATTCATCCGAAGAGGTAGTGGTTGAATCTACGGTATTTGATGTTGGTATTAATGTACCAAGCAATGAATTTGGATCAAACGTATAGGTTCCTGTAACTGAAGGCACCAATTCAACTCCATTTAGCAATGTTGAAAAATATGAAGGATTTGTATTACCACCAATAGTGTTATTAACTGCGCTAGGCAATGTACCATTAACTAATAATGCATTTTTTTCCTGGTCAGACAAAGAATTCGGAATATTGTCTGACAATCCTATACCTGCTACTGATAATCTTGAATTATTTCTAGATTGTTTTAATACGGCACTGATGCTTTGTCCGGCACTAGTTGACAAATCAACGATTGCATCTAATGTCTGTGCTGACATATGAGGATTGGTATCAACTGCATACTGTGACAAATCATTCACAAAGTTTGAAATAGTTGTCATTGTTGGATACATCGTATTATCCTTGGGAATACTAACAGGAGACAGGGCATAAAAACGTGAACGCTGTTCTATCATTAATTGAGATCCGAAACTATTCCATAAATTGTTTAATGCAGCAGACATAGCCAAATTAGAATTTAATATATTTGCTATTTCTGCATTTGCCTGAACAATATAGGCTTGGACGGATGAATTTAGGGCCGGCCATGCTGCCGTTCCTGTTGCTGTATTTGTTCCTGAAACATTAATACTACCGTCAGAATTGACAGGCAAATCTCCAATTGGAGGTGCTTGTAAAGTTACAGTAGGTATAGTAGTATTTGGTGTTCCAGGAGATGTTACAACAATATTTGTAACTCTACTAAAGGTTCCGGATGAATTTGACCCAATCTGAGAATAGTCTGTTCCTATATATGCAGTTGCTGTGGCTCCTGATCCGCCCGCAATAGTTACTATTGGCGCTGGGGCCGATCCTCTTCCATATCCTCCTCCAGAATCTGTTACGGTAATTCCAGTAACAGTATGTGTTCCGTCCCCATTTGTTGTATATTGCACTGTCGCTGTTGCTTGTTCCCACACGATTGAACGAAATAATTCAGTGTAAATATTTTTTAATTTTGTAGTAGACAATTGGTTTAAGTATGTGTTCAATGATGTCCAATCATAGGACAGACCAGACATGCACCCATACATATCAGACACAGTATATGTTCCATAGGGGCCTGATCCCAAGGCTAATTTAGAAATCGTATTTTGTATAGCTGTATTGTCAGTAGGCGTCGAAGTCAAACCTATATCATTGTATCCAGAAACTGTTTCTATTCCTTTGACAGCCTGTGCAAAATTTTGAACATTTACTTCATTTATATTATTAATTTGTTGCAAAGAAAATGACAGGGCGCCAGCTGCATTGGCCTGTTCGGCAGGTAATATTCCTACCAAATAAGAATCAAAACCCGTTACAGGAACTGAATATACAGTTGAATCCGATACAGCAGGTGAATTGCCGGATGGCACTAAAGTTCCGACATAATCTCTGATTGCAGATGAGGTTAATGCTGGATTTAATCCTTGGTTTGTGTAAATCAGATAATATGTTTTGCTATTGGTGTCTAATCCTAATTCTGAATTGTACACCGGAACAGTTAATGTTTGGTAACTATTTGGAAATAGTTTCTTTACATCTAACACATCAGCAAGAGAAGTTAAACCTCTTGTAGTACAACCCAAAATAGATAGAATGGTATTTAGACTGTCATCCGTAATCAGTTTGAATGAATTGTATAGCTGGATTTCAACAACAGATGAATACAATTGATTTGTTGTGGTTAAAATTCCTGTTAGATCGTCCGGAGATATTCCTGACATTAACATCGCTATCGGAAGGTCATCATTTACTGCACTGTATTTTACTAATGTATTCAATAAAACTGACGGTAACCCAAATCCATCGATTCTTGAAAGGTCTATTACTTTTCCTGAATTTATTAAGTCTGTTCCGAATTCATATGTTGATAAACTAACACCTGTTATGTCAGACGTTACTAAATCATTCATATTACTAAATGTACCCGTCATATAAGTTTGCGCATTTGTAGCGGTTAAGATCGATGCATTTGTAGCATTGATAAAACTATCTACAGTTGAGAATGATCCACAAAACTCTTTGTATTGAGGCGATAGTTGTGCCACCGAAGATCCATTCCAATTAAATTCATTCCATCCTTGCAAGGCATGCAATCTTAAATATCCCCATTGTGTAATACTTGGGTCAGCATTTGTCAAATTGTATGGATTCCAAGCCGCATTTTGTCCTTGGCCTGTTGATCCAGTAATACTATATCCCGTTGTTGCAGGATATCCAAACGCACTCCAATCACCGATTGGGTCTGAAAAAATGTATCCCGGTGACATTGAATTTCCTAAAGCCGGAATAGAATTTGCACCAATAGAAATCAACGCATTGTATGTTGTATTTGATAAAGTTGCATTAGAATTCAAGATTCCTCTAACATATCCGTCATTGATTGCAAATGTCAACGCATTCAATGCAGTAGAGGTTATTAATGTTCCTGGAATATATGAACTATTGTTCTTACTTGTACCAATTTTTTGTTGAGTAGTTGAATTTATTTGAAAACCTGAATTGGCGAGCAGGTATCCCAATGAATTTATTCCCAGCGGCGTTTGAATTACACTATCTGCCATAATTAATCAACTTGTATGTCATCACTTCCTTCAACTATTTTGTGTCCGCATGTTGTTCCTGATCCCACACGCAAAACAGGTAGTCCATCTGCAAAAACAGTAGGACTACCTTCAGTTGTTTTGGATTTGTTGTGTGGGCCACCTCCGGGATGCGGAGTAATATCACTTTTATGAACACCGACTGCCTTGTTGTTTGCAAAAACAGTAGAAGACCCTTTTAAAATTTTACCTTGAGCAGCAGTTGCATCCCCTTTTCTACTCAATTTATTTGACATTTAATTACCCTAGGATTAGTTTCTTTGATGGTACAATAATTCCACCTGTTGCTTCAATATATTTAGCTTGCACTGAATCCTCAGATTCTGCTACCAGAGCGATAGATGTTTTGTACAAAGTTACTGACTTTGCTTCACTTGTGAAAAAAGTCGGAATTAATCCTAGTCCTTGGGGGCCAGGTGCAACTGATACTGGATTGGTGATTGTTAGTGTAGTTTCTGATTCGTCTGCAACTCTTGCAATCAATTCTTCACCTGAATTGATCTTGATCGAATAAATTGTTCCTATATTATAACTCAATTGTATTTCCTTTTTTCTTTCATAATTCGCTTTAATTCTAAGAGGGCCTTTTTAGGTGACATATCTTCAATATCACAAAAAAATACTTTTCTGCGTGAAGGAATTTTTTCTACCCTAACCTTGTTTGGATGTGCCATTTTCTTCTTTCCACAATCTTTCATATTCTTTGAATTCTTCGAGTGTGTAGTCATACCGTGTAACAAATTTAATATTAAACATCGGATTAAGAGTCCAAGATGTTTGTTTTTTTGCATTCATGTCTGGTTTAGATTTTTTATGTATCATACTCTTTTCACTAATTGGTCATAACCACCAATAGCTTCTCCGTCGATAAAAATTTGTGGCAATGTTTTTGCTTCCGGAAGAATCTCAAGCAAGTCTTCTCTTGAATATCCGTCGCCAATCTTTTTTTCAGTGTATTCAATGTTTTTTGATTCTAGTAATTTCTTGGCATATACACAAAATGCACAATTATCGCGTGACCATACTTCTACTTTCATTAATTTTTCTCCATTTAAAATTCACAACGCCACCATGTTTTGATCGATAACAATAATTTTGTTTCCGTCAATATATTTTGCGAAGGATAATTATCATTTTTTTCCATTACCCAAATATAATTCCGTGAACGTTCATCTGATGAATCATACATCACATTTATCAATTCATTGAATTTTTCAGGATATACATTGCGATCTATAATATCATGTGTCATCGTATCATATACACAAGGATTTAATCCTTCTTTTTCTAATCCATCTAACCAAAGTTTTTTGCCAGAAATTGTTTGCCTATTATCGCTCTGAATACTTTTATGCATTTGTTCTTTTACAAATTTGTACATTTTTGCTGCTAAATTCTCTCCAGTATACGGGGAAAATACTGCAACATTTTTTGCTTGTAAAATTTTATCAGAAATAATTTCAAAACCTGCATATGCGACAGCTTTTTCATATTCATCAGACAAAATCAATAAAAATTCTTTTCCATTATTAATGTAATTGACATGCAACCTATTATCATACGAAAACATATCACCTGTGTGCACACACGATGTCAAATTCAAATAATTTTGCAATGTCGTTTGACTAAAATTTTGATTAGGAATTATTTCAATTTCGTCGATTCTCATTGTCGATACTTATTTTTCCATCTTGGATAAACGTTCAACAATTGATTGCATTTGTTCACCTGATTCGGTTGTGGTACCTTTTCTATTGGCTCTGGTGAAACCCGAATACCATTTGGTGTCGGCTTTCTTTTCGGGTAATTTTACTGCACATGGTGTGGTGATAGAATATGAATAATCATCTAATTTTTCTGCCCATGCCTTAAGTTTTGATGACAACCAATCCAAAAACCTAACTTTCATACAGTTATTCTTTTCTTCAATTGATCCCAACTTTTGCGCAATATTTCGAACAAGACCAATTTGTTGTTTGAATGTATCTTCTTCTACTTGTTTAATAATGTTTTTTGTCTTCTCTATAGAGAATTCTGCTCTTTCTTCTTCCATTTTTATATCCTTTTAGAAATCTACTTCAAATTCAGAATCACCTGCATCATCAACAATAATATTTGCTTTGTATTGCACGAGTGTTTCTTCCTGTGGTGCTGCTTGCTGTTTATTCAGATTTAACCATTTTTCCATAGTAGGCATTGGATTATGTCTTGGAAATTTATATTGAGTTTCTAATCCCAAGAAATCAGAAACATTCTTTGCATTATATAGAACCCATTGTTTAATCAAATCTGCATTGGCGCCTACTAATGTTCTACCATCTGAAAATAGATGGTCGACCCAAGTGCATTCAGAATTAACAATTTCTTCAAAAATCAAATTAAGTTGAGGAAGCAATTGATCATGTGCCATTTTTCCTCTAGAGGTTTTACGTTCTGTTCTAATAACTTCTTTGTCTAGTTCACAGTGAACTTCCAATTCATCTTGCGCAATCTTTTGTACTGCCTTACCAATTGCTTGAAAAAGTCCAGAACCACAAATAGTAAATGTAACTGCAAATGATGCCATGAATTGAATTCGTTCAAGCATCAAAAGAGTACAAATCATCAAATATACTTGGTTATATAGTTCTTGATCATTTTCTACTTGACCTAGTGCATATTTATGTGCAAGTTCATACGTATTGCCAAAAACTGTAGATACAGAATCTAACCGTTCTAGTGTTTCTTTCATTTCTAGCACTTCACCTAGCACTTCATTTGGATTATCAAATGACATTCTTACAATTTCGGAATAAGTTGCTGCATGAACGACTTCATTATCTGAAATTCTTTGCCAACAAGCCCATAGTTCACTAGATGAGATGAATGGTGCCAGAACAGTAATAATTGATCTACTTGCAACCGAATCTGCTTCCCATTGCCACACAAGAGTACGAATCATCATATCTGCCACTTCTTTTGGACATGTTTTGAAATCAGCATTACATTGGCCAAATTTGAATTCATCTTCGCTCCAATCCAATGACTTCATTTCTTTATATAAAGACCAAATTTTAGGGTATTTTTTGTGTATAGTATCGAATAAACCGGGATCACTACCGAGCAATAGCTCGGTATTATTATAATCCGATTTTCCTGTATTGAAAATTTTTTCTTTCATTAATAAATTCTTTCGTATTAATCAATTTTTCAAAAATATTAATTTTGCATTTCCTGCATCATATATTTTATTGTAGCGATTGGTCGCCATTATTTCAGTTTCGGTCAGTGTTTTATCGGTATCAGGAAACATTTTTAATATTTTATGTTTTTGTGCTTGATAGCGAGATAATATAACGTCTCCTTTTACATAGAAATAGCTAGGTTTGGTTATTTTATCTAAAACAAAACCGCAGAGTTCATAACTATTACCAGATCCATAGCGCAAATCCACATAAGTCATTATGGTTTTTGGATTAAATTTTCGTTTAAATTCATCTAATAGTTTACTTAGTCCACCTATTACTACAGTATTCAACTGTGTCGATACTCTGTATATTTCCCAATCAACATTTCGATCAAATCTAGGCTTCCCGAGGGTTAACAACATCATTAATTTATTATCATTGTCTCTTAACCCAATTTTTACCGAAGAATTTACATATCCTTGAATATGATTTTTCGTCAAGAATTCCTTTTCCTCAGAAGATGAAATATTATGACATATAGTCAATTTCCTTGCAAATACTTTATTTCCAGTTTTTCCCAATTTGTGTTTAATATTTGATTTTACGATATCTTTCTTTAAATTCCATTCATGCTCAAAAATATGAAATAATTCTATTCCGTGATATTTTGCATTTTTGATCTTCGCTGAGTGATAATTTTTATCTAACTGTTTGAACGTAGAATGCCAATAATCCCCGTTAAATTCAAATCCGCAACCTTTTTCTTCTATTACTATATCAATTTCAAATTTTTTATCATTTTCATCCAAATATCTTTTTTTGGATGCAGATGGAAATCCTAGACTGCGAATAAAATCTAGTACTTCTATTTCGCCAGTACTATTCAAGTATACGTTTTCATTTAGTTCAATACCACTTAGAATTCTATATTCTTTTACGTGACAAACTGGAATTTCTAAAATATCTGATATTTTACCTAAAGTCATTTCATCAAACAATTTTCTATTTTCATGCAATAAAGAAAAACTATTGATTTTGTTATCATTGAAAATATTTCTTATTACTCCAGTTGAAGGAAAATTCAATAAATTTGCTGCTTCCGATAAATCATAATCAACACTTTCCAGAGTTTTTACAATAAATTCTTTGTCTGCATTTTCAATGATGTCCAAAAATTCTTTTTTTAATTTATAAAATTCCAATTCAAAAGAATGAAAAAACCTAACAATGCATGGTCTATAATCATAATATTTTAAAAATCTTCTAGTAATTTCAAATTTATTGAAACCACATTCATACACCAATGAAACAAAATCGTTTTTAGACATGGGACATGGGCGCCTAAGTGTTCGTTTAACCACACTTGATTTATCCAATTTAAAAACATTGATCCAAGTCATGACTTTTGCCCAGGTAACCGACGGTGAATTTTCTCGCTGAACAAATTTTACAACATTAAAATCACACTCCCTCAGGGCTTGTTCTAATCCTGCCCTGTCATAATTACAGTCAATCATTTTTTTTTCGTGGAAAGATTTATTCAAGTTATAATTTTTTAAAAAACGTTCCACTTGTGTTCTCGACAAGTCCAAATCAAAATGCTCTTTTATGTACTTGGGTAATGCAGATGTTGAATATTTGCATTCATTGTACGCATTTGACAACTCTGTTTTAGTTAAAGGACATGTTTTTAAATTTTTAGTCATATCCTATTTATCTATTTTCGAACCAATCCAATGACTTCATTTCTTTATATAAAGACCAAATTTTAGGATATTTTTTGTGTATTGTATCGAATAAACCGGGATCACTACCGAGCAATAGCTCGGTATTATTATAATCCGATTTTCCTGTATTGAAAATTTTTTCTTTCATATGTATTTCCTTAAAGTGCGCAACTCTCACAGTATGCATCTACCTCAAGTAGAATATCTTCTTCAATTGCTTCAGGTTGCTCATTAACAACTCCCTTGGCAGTCAAACTGTTGATATAATAACGTGTCTTGCAACCATATTTTACAAGACTCAAATAAATATCAATCATTTCTTTCGTACCTACTTTTTCTGCGCCTTGGACCTTACGATACAAGTCTAAACTAATAGCTTGATCGGTCCATTTTTGCATTATAGCATAACATTTAATTAAATCCTGCGAATCAATGTCCCAAACTACTTCATATTTGTTTTTTAATTTCTCCGATTCAGGAACAGCATAATTAATTACCATAGTGTCATTCGTTTTTACTAGGTCGAAATCTCGAATAGGATAAACGCCATTTGTTGTTCCTGCGGCAATAGTTGAACTCTCTCCTGGCATATGTGCTGCTAAGACAGAATTTCTGATTCCCCCATTATTAATAATTTGTTGTCGGAGAGTTTCCCAATCTCTTTTGTTCGGTGTAGTTACCAATTCATTGATTTTTGTTTCATACGTATCAATCGGTAACCATCCTTCGGGCCAAAGTGTTTTGTGCATCCAAGGAGCATTTCCTAATTCTTTGCCGAGCTTCAGCGAAGCGTTAACCAGATGCCAATAATGGGTTTCAAATGTTTCATGAATGAAATCTCTGCCGGATTGACTGGAGAATTTTACATTCTTTTTTGCCATTAAATGTGCAAGTCCCAATACACCTACACCAGCACTCATTCGCGCTTTCGCAGTTTCTTCTAGGCTCTTGAATACATAGCTACTTTTATGAATGCACACATCAATCATTTTCAATGCATAATATGCGGCTTCTGCATATTGTTCATCATTTTCAATGTTTGCCACAATGATACCAGCAAGAGAACACAGCCCTATTTCACCCGAACCTTCTTCATATGGTTTATATAGTTCCTCAACTGACCTAAAACCTGCAGTAGGAATTGTAACTTCTGCGCAATTATGAACCAAAATATCATTGGCAAAAAAATTATGATTGTCAGCTACGGTGATATCATATACATCTATACAATCGTCTAAATATTCAATTGTTATCATTAAATTTCTTTCTTTATAGTTTTACCACGCCTAAAGGCGGGATTTAATTTAAGTTGATTTTCTAAATCACTTTTGAGAATTCTACGTAATTCTGTTCCATCTGTTATCCAACATTGCTGTGATGAGATGTTCTTCAACTTTTCTCGTTGTGCCGTTGATCTATAATATGGGATGTATTGTATATCAGTGTTGTTCTGGCTATTATATTCGTTCAACATGGCATCGAAACTTCCAAATCTATTTTTTATCCATGCAACTGATATTTTTTTAAATTCAGTGAACTCTTTTTTGATTAATTCACTGAATTGATTGACTGAGAAATAGCGTTCATCCATTATTGAATGTGATACACAATTAAATACTCGTTTTTTCATGTCAGTGGTTAATGGTTTAAAATTGTTATTTTTTGTTCCAGCTTGATCTGTTTTTGCGCTGTATATATACTGCGTTTTATTTTGGGATATTTGTGAAACGGGTAAATATAATTTTTCACCAGTATGAATATCGATTACTGAAGCTTTTCCTTTAGAATGGTGCACCCACATTCCAGATAATATGTTGGGATGATTTCTATCATGGCTGCCAACACTTTCTCCTGTTTTTGCATCGACACATGGAAATTTTCCTTTTCGTGCATCAGAAATTCTTTTTCTACCATCATCTGTTTGCCATCCATGTATTTTTCTATATTCAACAATCATATTCTTGTATAATCCAATACATTTTAATAGTGATTTATTTGTGAAAACCGATATATCAACATCCAATATATTTGCTTTATTCATATATCCATTAATAATGAATCTAGCTGCAATGAAATCATTATTACTGTTATATGCTTTATAACGCAATAAATGTGCCAATAAATGTTCTTCTGGTAATAATTCAACTAAATTGTGGGGGTTATCAGAACCCCCACTATGCCTTGGTATTACATGGTGACGCTCAGTATATATCACATTTGATTGCAATCTTACATCCATCTTATTTCTTTTCATTAACCGTTCTCTAGGAGAACATATAGTAGCATATTCACATAGTTGATAGTATATTTTTTTATAATTCATTGCAATAAATTTCTGTATAGATTTATTTATCTTCAATACAGAAATTTATTGCGACGAAATTCAATTAATAACTAAAATATCAGTTTCTACTAGATTTTTTGCTTCTACATATCCTCTATTGGATGTATAAACCATGTGTTCTGGCGTACACACAATGGATTTGCCTGTCTTTGAATCTGTGATTTTCATCACTTTTCTATTTGTTCCAGTTTTTGCAGATGCGGTGACATTTTTAAATTCCACATTTCCAGCATCAATATTATAAGATTTTACCTGTATATTTTGATGTTGTGCAATTCGTTGATCTAATTCCTCCATAGTTATACGCTCGATTTGGTTATTTTCCGTTTTAATTTCGACTTCAGTATCACCTGATAAGCAGAGGTTGGAAGAATAAATCTTGTCTTTGAAAGGTGTATGCTTATTAATAGTGTCAGAGAAATGTAGATAATGACGACCTGTTTCATATCCTTCATTGAGAGCAGATAATAGAATTTCTCTTGCATTTACAAACTTGTTAATTCGACCTTCTTGCACTGCAATATTGTAAAGACGTTCAAATTCTTTATCATCTTTTGAATATTGTGCTTCATACACTTCAGGCGCATCCAGAAAACTAAACAATCCAATTTCTTCATTCTTTGCAGCTTTTCTAGCAAAAAACTTGTTACTGCCAAAATTGTAGTCACACCCTCGAATTTGTTTTGCTAAAGGAGTCATTGGATTTTTTAGTTTTGCAATTACATCAATTTCGGGATCGTATGCGGTATAATAAACTGTAGAGGCGCCACCACGACCATTTTGAAGATTTGCACCAATCGCACCGACCATAGATCGATAATAGGGAAGTTTGCCTTGATGTTGAATAAGTCCAGAACGAATTTCATCACCCAAGCTTCTGGTTTTGATATGTGAGCCAATGCCTGCGCTCATAACTGTCATCATGTATGCAATATGATCGCCTGCAGCTAAACTAGGAGCAGTGTCATTTGTTGTGTATAAGCAACAAGATGCATATCCATTATGCTTGGTTCCCAGGTTTGTGAAATTGGGAGTGGGAGGATTAATTCTCTTGTGTGATAGATGATCATACCATTTTTTAAGATGCGTCATCCTTTCAGCAGTGGGTTCATTTTCGGCGAGTGCCATTGCCATGCGCATATATACAAATTGTTGAGTTTCGAATTCTTCTGACGTTTTTTTATTGCGTAAGGCATACTTAAATCTAATCTGATGCAATTCGTAATGAGTTGCATTTAAATCAAGCTTATGATTGATAATTTTTTCTACCTGATCATATTCCGCATCAGAATAATTCAGCTTTACCATCATTCCGTTGTTGAAAAGAGTTTCGTGCAATTTCTTTACAGTTGGTTTTACACCATTGTATAGTTTCTTGTTAATAAGTGCTGCATATAATCTACCTGCCATACGATTATATGACCAGGAACTTTTTGCCAAACAGAAATCAATTAGCGCATTTTGGAGATTCTCTGAAGTACATTCTTCTGGCATGGTACTCACTACATGCAATACTGCTTCCGGCCAATTTACTTCTCTGCCTAGTTTTGCTGCTGCCCATTCACCCCAACCATTTAACTTTTCGGAACTAAAAGGCTCTTTGGTTCCATCTCTTTTCAAAATCGTTTTAATCATTCTTTTCCTATTTTCTTTTCTAGTTCTGTTATATCCAGAAAACTACCTATTTTAAATGTTTCTTTTTTGGCAGAAATTACTGAATTCGGATGCCAATTCATGACATATTGATCAACTACAACTATTACTTTATCTTCGTTATTTTCGTCTAAAACTTGAACAAAGTCAATGTTATTAATGTCCAACAACAACAAAGTATATACCATTCCTAATCCGCGGGCATATTCACAATAATCATTATCTGATAACAATTGCCATGGATTAGGCCACTCTTGAACATCAGCAGGATGCAAATAATGATTCAGCAACGGTGCTTGTTGCCAAAATTTGTCCACTTCTATACATATTTCTTCAGTTGATTTACCTTTTAAATTTTCTTTTAATGTTGACCAAAGGTGCAGGCGAGTATAATAATCTTCCAAGAATGCGTTTGACATGAAGATATTTAACTGCTATAAATTCAAGCAAATTACATTATTGGATAATTATGAAATCTATTTCTACCGAAGAACTGCTTAAAATCAATGGAAAATATAATAATTGGACCTACATGAAAGAATCCGGACTAATACATCGAGAAGATGGGCCGGCGATGTTTTGGGGAAATTCAACCAATGCAACATATCAATATTTTTTGGATGGTCATTATTTCAATAACATAGACGAATGGAATTGGTGTGTCAAAAACTTAGAACACGTAGAAATTAGTAAAGCAGAAAACCGGGATGGGCCATGGAAAACTTCACTCATTATTACGAATGATAAATTGGATATAGAATACCGTCTTAAATTCGGCTAACCAAACACAGCAAAAAATGGATAAGGTTGGATAATTTCAGCGTGATCTCTGATTTGTCTTTCTAAAGTAACATCAAAATCAGCAAGTTGTTGAAACATTCTCACGGCTAATAAAGTTGACATGACAAGATCATCTTTTTCACCTGTTTTCGCGGCATAACCACTTCCAGACGCAACGAAATTCTTCAATTCACTTACTAATGGAATACTATTAATAGTCAGTTTATTTTTTTCAACCAATGATTTAAATTTAGTACAGGCTTGAATTTTTGATTTGTTTACAGTTGTAAATCCTTTTCTTTTTCTGCCTGTTTCACTCATAAAAATGCCCTTGATGCTATGTTCACCCAATTCATTTAATGAAACTAATGCAGCTTCACCCACGCCATTGTTCTCCACTGAATAATAAATATTGTTTGGTTCATTTGTAATATCCGCAATATACTGTGCAATTTGCTGGATGAGTTTTACCTGATCAGGGATAGTCGTTTTATTATGACTCCATTCGCCTATTTGGGTAGTGGTATTTGCTTCAAATATTTGAATAGCTGCGTTGTCTCCGCCGGTTCCCACAGCAGGATCTAATGATATGGTATATACTCCTCCTTTTACAGGTTGCCTATACCAACGAACTTGTCCATGCTTTGTTTCTGGTTCAATTCCTTTTAAATCTTTCAAATAATTTGCGTTGATTAGCGTTTCTTCCACTGAAATAAATTCGCATTTAATTTCTCGGTTGAATTTTTCTTCACCCAATTCAGCAAACATTTTAGCTTCCCAGGTTTTATCATATTCCGGATTTTTAAACCACAGTGCTTTGTATGCCTTATAACCATTAACACCGATATCAGTTGTATTGCCGAATTCGTCTAGGGTTTTATTGGCATCCTTCCACAATCTTGCAAAATCATCTTCATCTGAATTTGGGGTAGAAGTAAAAATTGCTCGGCCGCCAGTCGCTAGAGTAGGAGCAATTGATGATAGGAATGCGGATGAAATTGATTTTCGCACGAATGCAAATTCGTCTGCGTATAGCAATGAAATAGACATACCACGTCCAGTCGTTTCTGTTGTAGCAGATGATACAATTCTTGACCCATTATCAAATTCAATTGAACCTTTGTTATATGCGGTTACACCTGCTTTGATATGCATCGGACAGTTTTCATATGCAAATCTTACTCTCTGCATAATTTCGCCAGCACCTTTAAATACGTGAGCAGCAACAAGAATAGTAGAATCAGGAACAAACATTGCGTACCATAGTAAATATCCAGCTGCTACCGTAGATTTGCCCATCTGACGACTCTGGAGGCTGATCACACGATTATAGTTGTGACAAATATCCATGTAATCAACTTGATATTCTCTAGGAACAAATTGAATTGAACCTTTGGTGGAATGTTGAATCATGAAAAAATTATTCATAAAATGTTTATAACCTGTCTTTTGGTCTGCACATTTCATAAAATCATCTAATTCTAATCTGTTTTTAAACTCTGTAAAAACATGTGGTTTTTTAATAAAATCTGGTAATTGTCCTGCCATATTATGTCGCCGATATATAATCCACTGATCCGGTAATAACTGTTCCTGTGGGTGCTGTGCTATTTGCAGATACGAACAGTAATCTAGTCAATGCTAGTCCTGTTCCAACTCTAATAGTATTTGTATCATGATCATACCACAACCTATCTTCATCACCCGTAAACCAAGTGGAAATATCTCCATTTGATCCATCATGATTAATTCTAGTTGTATTAAATTTTTGAATAAATGACGGCGACATATATTAACTTTCTATTGAGCCGTCAGAACTCATTTCGTCAGTAATTACAATGCCTGCATTCTTTTTTAAATCATCGATTGATGTTGAATCATAGCATTCATCATTGCCATCATCATACATATTTTCAACTCCGACTGCCTTTTTCAATGGTTCCAATTTTTGTTGTAGTGGAGGAACATACAAGTCGTCTGGTTCACATACATTTTTAACAGTTGTATCAACTGACACATCAATTCCCTGTTCTTCTCGGTACTCTGTAGCGTCTAACATATCTGCATAATTTCTCAAAATATCACTAATTCGCATTAATTATTCCTTAAAGTATAAGTGCAACATATCCACTATTGCCAGGATTATTAAATGTTAAAGAAGAAAATAAATGTTCGTTAAATGGCATACTTAAATCAGGGCCGCCCAGTTCAGTAAAACTTACATATCCGGTGCCACTAAGTGCTACAAATGATACATAATTACCTTGTCCCACATAAAAACTTCTATTAGTTTTTCCTGCAGGAATTAATCTTCCATTTGTATTAATATTTGTTGCTTCTTCCATCCCTCCTGTTATGACAAGGATAGGAACAGTAGATGATATTCTCAACTTGTTTGTTTGAATAGCAACTGAGGTGGCAACCGATGTGTTGGCTGTATAAACGTATGAATTTCCCCAGACCATTAGATTCCTACCTCAGTAATGGAAAATTTTTGCGGAGTAGTTCCCGAAACATCTGTATATGCAACATAGTTTCCTATTCCGACATAAAAACTTCTTTCTTCTGAATTTCCCGGAATAATTATTCCTGTTCCAGAAGCTGCATTTGCAGTGACACTAGCATTTCCTACGTTAACTAAAATAGCAGTGGAAGTTGCAATGCAAACTTTATTTGTTTGCATTTGTGCTGATAATTGACTACCTGTGGTTGCGGTATAAATGTATGAGTTGCCCCATGCGGCCATGGCTTTTATTTCCTTTTGATTATTTATCAGAAGACTATCCAAAAATAAAGGGGGAAAATCCCCCTTTAAAATCAATGAATGTCTAATGGTCTTGTTTTTGTAACCATGACAGTATAGAATTTTTCTTTACTTATATTTCCTTCTTCATCTGTTTTTGTTGTATCCTTAATATCAAAATCAAGAATATTAAAAAAATCAATTTCAAATCCTGCTCTATTTAATAATGCCGCCCATTGATTGTGGCCAAGAATACTATAGTGATTTAAATTGTATTCATGCATTCGTTCACAATCGGGCGCAGGAAATTCAAGATACATCTTTGATCCCTGTTTCAATAGCCTATTATATTCAAATAATGTAATCATGGGAAAAGGAGAATGCTCTAATACATGTCTAGCAAAAATAAAATCCACTGACTCATCAGTGAATCCATCTTTTTGAGGAAGGAATGACATATCATATTGACGATATTCATAACCTTTTTTCTTGGCTTCTTCTATTTCTTCTTCATTGATTGTGATACCAAGCACGTTTGTATATTTGCGTTTTTCTACCATTTCATCAAAGAAATACCCCGGGCCCGGGCCCACATCAATAATCACGGCATCTTTGGGCAATGATAGCGGATCAATATATGTTTCTACTACCTGTGCAGTAATATCTTTGTGGTACGGACTTTCAGTTTCCGCATAAGAATGCCGGTTAATTAGGTATTCATAATACATACGAATTTTTAAAGAGTCGAAAAGTTTGTTAATGTCAATCATTAAAATATTTACAACCTAAAAACAGGCAACAAATATTTTTTTTCAATTTTGGTTATTTTTTTGGATAACCTTTAAAAGGTTTTATTGGGGAAGTTTTATTCGTGTTTGATAATTCAGAACTTCTGTTATCTGACAATTTTTTAACATGATTTGCTCCAACTGCTTTTGATGCCTTATTGATAATTTCCAATTCGACATCTGAATAGGCGCACAATAGTGGATCACCTGCCATTGGTCCAACAGGAGGAGTAGGATAATCTGGGGCGCCTGCCATTGCTATACCAAAACGCCATTGTAAATATTGACTCCCTGATGAATTATTCATACTTAATTCAGGTGTCGATACAGCATTTCTTATTGCATCCATCTGACCTGAAGAGAATTTGTGCCCATCTGATGGAATATCACTAATAGATTCAGAAATAAATTCGTATGCGCGCATTAATTATGTCCTATTTGCCCAAAAAATCTGTGACGACACAGAGTGAGTAATGGTAGCATTGCTTAACGGAGTTGCAATAATTTGTACATTACCAGCTGCAATACTCATTGCATAATTGGATAGTGGTGTACCCAAAATAGTAGTTCCGTATGCAGTATATTTTATATTACCAAAATCTGATGATACCTGGGCAGTCAATTGTATTGTTTGGGTGTTAATCGTATCAGTAGCACTAATATAGAATTGTCCTTGTGTAAAAACATTTGCCGGATACCGATAAACAATTTGTCCTGTTGTAGAAGATGTGACAGTTGTGGTTAAATTACTGGTCGAATTTGATAATGTAGCAAAATTATTATTAATTTTTTGATACGCAATACGTATTGGATCGCCAGTGCCATCATTTGCATGTGCCCCGGTATTAATTGATTCTAGCCCACTCATTTTTTTGTTGCCTTATCATAAATTGTTTTTTGTTGCGTATACCAATCACGCCATTCTTTATTTTTTAATCTGCATTCATGATATGATACAAAATTATTGACAGTAGTATTTCCTACGTCACTTAATTTCGCATTATTCTGAAGTGTTGATAAATCACTACAATCTTTCATTAGTGATGGTGGTGCGTCAGGAAATGACCATGTTACCGGAATTGTTTTACATCCAGTAAGAAGAATTAACCCAAATATCAATACAAAGACCTTCTTCATTGTTCACTATCCTTGCCAGTAATTCCAGGTAATTTATTATACACCGTTGCTGCATTATTATATGCATCAATGAAACTTTGATCAACTTTACAATCTTTGTCCATTGTATCACTATTTGCTTGAATATATTTTATTACTGTTTGGCCTTTGTCATGAATTATTTGAATTTTTTCCGCATTATCTGCTTCTATGTTAGTATTCACATTAGATGATTGTACTTTAGCATTTGCAAGTTGCGTTTTTAAATCAGAAATTTGTTTATCTACTTCTGATTTATAATCTGCTTTGCCAAAGAAAAATGCAGACACACCTATTAATATTACTCCTGCAAACTGGCCAGGAATACTGTATGTTTTTACGAACGGGATGTTTGACAGTAGAGTTGAGACAAGGAACAAAATAATTCCTATTGCCATACCAATATGCATCATCCAGTCGGATATAAAATTCATAATAATCGAAATCATAATGTTATTTAACAAAATCTAAGTTGAAATTCTGTCAATAAATGCGCAGTGAATTCCCCGTACAATTTGGCATAATAATGGCGCAAACAATTAATGCTTGCGCCATAAAAATAATCTATAGAATCTTCATCAAAAAATTCTTCATTTTCAGTTATTCTAACTTCCAATGAAATGTTATGTTCTTTTACATATTGTCCTGCAGGAGTTTTAAAATAATCTTCTACTATCCACGTGTAAATGTCTTGACCCATTTCATATCTTGCATAGTAGGGTTTCTCCCAAAGAAAAATTTTCACATCACACTGCCATATTTGCCTTAATTGGTCCATATGATTGATAATCAATTAGATTTAAATCTTGCATAGTGAAATCAAATAAGTTCTTTACTTCACTATTTAACTGTAATGTAGGTAATTCTAATGGTGCCCTAGACAATTGTTCTTTAACCTGTTCTACATGATTTTTATATATATGAAGGTCGCCAAATGACATTACCAATTCGCCGGGAGCATAACCGGTGACTTGTGCCAACATATGAGTCAATAGAGCATACGATGCAATATTGAATGGTACACCCAAGAAAATATCGCCCGATCTTTGATACATATGGCAACTTAGTTTTCCGCTTTGACTTATGTAATATTGTGACATTACGTGGCAAGGAGGAAGAGCCATTTGATCTAGCTCACCTGGATTCCAAGCAGAAAGAATATGCCTTCTACTATATGGATCATTTTTTAATCCATCAATCAGATTTTTAAGTTGATCAACACTTTCCACTTGAACATCAACTTTATCATCATTGACTTCAAACTTTTTAATTGATCGCCAATCTCTCCATTGTGCTTGATAAATTCGTCCTAGATCACCAGGGAATTTTGCTTTATCGACCCAATAAGGAGCTTCTGCATTTGCAGTCCAAATAGTTGATGCTTCTGCATTCGGATTTCCGTGCAAATAATGTCTTAGCTTGCGTTCACTTGTATTGCCTGAAATAAACCAAAGCAATTCTGATTTAACTGAACGCCAGGCTAATTTTTTGGTAGTGACTGCCGGAAAACCCTTTGATAGATCGAAACGAATTTGTCTACCGAATACGGAAATCGTGCCAGTGCCTGTCCTATCGTCTCTTTCTTCACCGTTATCCAATACATCTTGCAATAATTCTTGATAATTTTTCATTTTCTTTTCCAAACTTCATATGTATGATCAGAAAGTTTAGCCAAACTTTCTAGATCAAACTTATCGTGAATTGTAGCAAGATCCAAGTATGTATCACAAACATAAAGGTTGAAAATCCTAGATAAATGAATCTCGTCTATATAATCCCAACAATGTTTGATCAATGTTGCTCCTCCAATCAACCAAGCATCATCAAACATGGGTAATTTTAAATCTGCGATTGATATTGTTGTTACATCATCTTGTTTAACGGATGATACAACATATGATACTCTTCCCGGTAACGGTTTTAGTGGAAGACTATCCCATGTTTTTCTTCCCATAATTATTTTTTGATTATCAGTAAGTGCCTTGAATCGGGGTAAATCACCTTTTATTTTTGTCCAAGGAAGAGTATTTCTATATCCCATTCCACCGATGGGATCAGATGCAACAATTAATTTCATAATTTTCTTAATAACTTATCTGTTTCAGGTTGAATTTCATCTGCTACTGCCTGTAAATCTATAATGAATTCCAAATCGACTAATTGTTCTTCGTATTCATACAATTTTTTTGCTACTGCTTCCTCAAGTTCATCCATTGACAATCCCTGTTTGAGCAATTTTGCAATATTAATAGTGTGTTGTTTTCTACCGTCAAGTTTAAGAATAAGTTTTTTGATAAACTGAGCAGGGATTCTCAGTTTATCAACCTCATTTAATAATTGTTCCCACTTATCGTAAAATTCAGAGTCAGGAATCATTTTTTATTTTATACCTTTATTCTGATACAGCAGCCTTCTTTTGTCTGCCTCTGCTTTTTTGTACCGGTTTATCGGTCAAATTGGATGATACCCTGTCACCTGGGTTTAAATCAGATGTAACCGGAACAAGTGCTGTTGCTTCGGCTTGAAGTCGTTCTGCCTCTGCAACAAGACCCTTTGCTTCACTCAACATTTTAGCTGCTTGTGCGCGGAGATTGTTTGCAATAGAATCATTACCTAAAACATCAGAGGGGAGATTTGATGGGTTTGCGAAGGTTGCATCCTTGTCGCCACGCAGACGCTTTGCAATAGCTACTGGATCCTGTAGACCAAGTTGCGAATCCATTTCGGCCAATTTCTTCGTGGCTGCCTCACCTTGTTCCATTTGATCTAAAATTTGATTTAGTTCAGAAAGTTTGATTTGAATTCCAGGAGCAGGGGTCATTACAACTAGCTCGGTTTTGACTTTCTTGAGTTGTCCTTCAGCATGTAGCTTTTGAAGAATCACAGAACCATCTTTTGTGTATGTGCGATTCAACGCTTCTGCAAGATCAATTGCTTGTTGACCCACTTGAGATTCGATGCACTGCATGAGAGGATCATGAACATGACGATTAAGAAGTTCTGGATAGGCTACCAATGCCATGTGCGTTTCGCCCGGAACTTCTCTAAAAATCACTGCTACTTTTCTATCGCCGATGCGACCAATATGTCTTAAAAATGCCATTATAAATTTTAACTCCTTGTATATAATATTATTTACGTCAATACAAGGAGTTAAAAATAATTTTGGTGTCAAATATAGCGTAAAATAAATTCTGCCAACTGTTTATCATCATTGAATATAAGCGTGAATTGAAAATAAAACCCATCGAAAGTCCACGTTGAATGTGGCACTGTTGTGTAACTTCCAGGATATTTAGCATCCATCCATTCACAAAATTTCACTGATCTTACATCAAAATATCCTGTACTAGTCCTAAATTCATCTAGCAATGGATGGTCTGCGCGTAAAGAAAATAATTTTTTAGCCATATTTCAACAACATTTCTGCCGCTTTCTTTTCATTATCTACTGCACACCAAACCTTAAACTGTTTCACATTATAATCATGAATCATAGATGATACGTGGTCGACATTTAGCAATTTTTTAACCCAAGCATACCCAAGATCCGAATAAGCGAGATATGCATTCGTGTTGAGTTCAGTTCTGAATTTTTCTTGGGTATTCAATGGAAGATGGATAGTGAATTTCATTACATTTCTTTCAACATAAATTCTAATAATTTTTGTTCTGTTTCAAATTCAAATGTTGTTACGAACCCATGTGTGGTTGCATTACGATCAAATTCAATTTTTATACTACAACCCACAATATCAAATTCTTTCATACAATATGAATAATATTCAGATTGTGACAATGCTTCTGAAGCATATAATTTGGATAATCTTTTTACTGTTCTAACCAACTTATTTTGAAATTCTACCGGAAGAATATATGTAATCATTTCGTTCATCCGAAAATTAGAAGAGGGGAATATTCCCCTCTTCATGTTAGATTAGATACTATGCTGATCTGCGTGTGCCCAAGTGCCATATGGGGGAACACATGACGGGTTATCATAAATGATAAACGTAGTAGGACAGAAATCAGGATCACCCCAATTTGAAACATAGCAATCAGTAAAAACGATCAGTCTTGTAGGAGCTTGTTCTGCTTCCTTAAGATGTTCGAAAATGCAATTAAAGCATGTTCCGCCGCCGCCCATTAGCTCATATTCAGCAATATTTTCCATGTCCTCAGATGTATAAGTCTTAGGATTATAAATTCGAGTGTCAAAAGTCATGACCTTGATCTTATACCCAGCAAATTGAGACATCATTCCTGCAACTTCAGAAAGGAATTGTGTTCCTTGCTTTTGTGAAATTGAACCTGACATGTCAATTGCAACCACTACATCGATTTCCTCATCAGGTGCACGACCCGGGAGAATTGCATCCATATGCCATCCGCGACGTGAAGGACGAATATACGTGTAATCGCTCTTAATTGCTGATGTCAGATTGGTCTGCAGAAGTTCGCGCCACGGCATAACAGGATTTGTTAGTTCCTTGATCATGCGTTGAATGTTTCCGGGAACATCGCCTGCATCATTAGCCTGCTGCGCTGCATTGATCAGGTTTTGCTTCATTTCCTGACGGATTTCGTCACGCTCAGCTTGTGTCATCTTAGGGCGACCTTTACCCGGAGTGTTTCCTTCTCCGTCTTCTCCGTCACCATCACCACCATCCATATGTTCGTCAAGCAGTTGATCCATAAGTTCATCTAGTTTCATCTTGGTTGCATTTTGCATGAGATCATCATAGATTGCTTCTGAAGTCCAACCTTCATACTTCTTATCATACAGACAAGGGACAGAAGTGATGAAATCACCAATACGATGCTTCTTAAGATCCGCGTTGACTGCAAAGTCACATGCAATGTTAAAAATTTGTGGATCACGGTATTCGCGACGACCAAAGTGATCGTATGCGCAATGCAAAATTTCATGACCTACTAGAAAATCAACTTCATATTCCTTTAGAAGCATAATGAATTTTGAATTATAATAGAACTTGCGACCGTCAGTAGCAGCAGTGCCGCACCACTCATCTGCATTTTCTAGACGAAGTTGCATTGCAAGATGACCGAAGAATGGATTAGTGAAGATCAGGCGAATACGTGAGGTAACGAGCGCATCACGTGCCTTCGCGTCGATTGCAGGGTCAGTAGGACCCACAAGATTATCCATCTTATCATTTCGTGTCTTTGACTTGGACTTAGTATTGGGTAGAACTTGACTCATTTGTGTCTTCCTTTCGAAACTTTATTCACTTAGATTTTCTATCAAAAAACATGTTTAATGTCAACCGTATGTTGACCAAATAAATAACTTAAAATTTAAATACATGATACACTATTACATGATCGAAAAATTACGTACAATAGTTGAACAATCCAATCCTCGTGTTTTGGGTCAGGTTGTAAAAAGCAAGTCACATCCTGGATTGTATGAATGGGTTTTGTCCGAAACATCTATTTTTCCTGAAAACACTACTGTCACTGAAAGAGTATATTACATCCTCAATGGAAAACCAAATCCATTCTGTCCTTCAGGCGAGAAAAAACGCCTGAAACCAGATTCTGGATATGGATTCTGCAATAAAGTTCCGGGATGCGCTTGCTTTCAAGCATATATCAAAGAAAATCGCGAACCACATTCTCCTGAAATGATGGAACATATTTTAGAAAAACGCAAAGAAACATGGAAAGAGAAATACGGAGAAGATAATCCTGCTAAACACCAAAGTATAAAAGATAAGCGCAAACAGACCATGTCTAAGCGCGATTACAGTGAACAACGCAAACAAACTAGCTATAACAAAACATCTATCGGTTTTGAACAGGTCATTAATCGCGTTAAAGAAAAAGTCACCCCTGAATTTACCAGAGAAGAATATATTGGATCAAACCGCCTAAACAAATATCCTTGGAAATGCATTCAGTGTGATCATAGGTTCCAATCACATATCGACTACGGAACAGTTCCTATTTGCAGAAAATGCTATCCAAAGACCAGATCAATTCCCGAAATAGAGATAGGAGATTTTGTTAGTGGGCTGGGATTTGATATCGTCACGAATGATACCGATATTTTAAATGGATTAGAGTTAGATATTTACATACCTAGCAAAAAAATTGCAATAGAACATAATGGAATTTATTGGCATTCGGATATAAAGAAAAAATCAAATTATCACGTTGACAAATACATAAAATGCAAAAAACTAGGAATACATTTGATTCAAATTTTTGAAAATGAATGGCATGGGTCACGTGACATCATTGAGGCAAGACTTAAAAGTGTGTTGGGTGTTTCTAATAAATTATATGCTAGAAAATGCTCAATATCCGAAATTACGCCGAAGCTTTACAAAAAGTTCTGTGAGGAAAATCATTTGTACGGGAATGCAAATGCAAAATTCAAATATGGTTTATTTTTTGAAAATAATTTGGTAGCAACAATGAGTTTTTCAAAATCACGATTCACAAAAAATGCATACGAATTAGTACGCTATTGTTCATCGGGCACTGTGGTGGGAGGTGCTAGTAAATTGTTCAAACATTTTATATCAGAATTAAACCCAACAGAAATCGTATCATATGCAGATAGATGTTGGAGCAATGGGAATCTTTACAAGTCATTGGGTTTCATGGAAATCACAACACATGAAAATAATGTGGGTTATTGGTATTTGAAAAATGGTATTAGGTATCACAGAGCATCATTCACTAAAAAAAGATTAGTGAAAATGGGACATGATCCAATGATGTCTGAACCTGAAATCATGAAACAATTAGGATATTTGGTCTTTTATGATTGCGGAAATAGCAAATGGTTATGGACCAAAACATAACCATTTGCCTCAATAAAAAATTTCCAAAGAAGCCGGTTATCTATCTGAATTTCGGATTTTATAAATGGCTAATGGGACTATGTCCCATTAGCTTTTTCAAGTTTCCGACTCGAAACTTATATTTTGCTAGATTTATCGAGCGCCCGATGCTGCAACAATGTGTTTACCGAAGCGCTTGAAGAACTCATCAAAGCTGGGCAGATTTGAGAATTCGATCGGAAGTGAATAAGTCTTAAGTGCGATACGGGCGCCCATAACTACCAGTTCGTGTTCGAAATTCTTCATCATATAGACCAGATAATTATCTGCCATCTTTTCGAGTTCCTTGGCATCAATCTTGTTGTTATCAACTGCGTCACGCAGTTCATAGCACAGTGAAATCGTCAGTGAATACATTGCTGAGATTTCTTCGGTCTTAAGATCAGTGACCTTTCCTGACAGAATGTCCGAAGGATTCGGCATCTTGCTTGCAACCTTGCGATGTGCCATGAACTTGGTAGCTACACCCTGACCAACTGCACCTGCAATCAGATGAAACAGAGTTTCATTGTCCGTATCTTCTACATGGAGAAGATCACTCACGAAAGTCCAAGTCCGGGGAGTTGCAAACGCAAGATCAGGAGAATTTGCATTGTAATTATGCATATCCTGTTTTGCAAAGCTCAGATAACCAACAACATCCTTATGAACATTGTGATTAACTGCCCATTCTTGCCAGCTGGGGAAGTCCGAGCGAAGGGTGAGATGCAGGAATCGATTTGCAAGGGGAAGAGGCATCTTGTACACTACACCCTTATCAGTATCAAGGTTGCCTGCTGCTGCGATAACAACGTTATCAGGGAGAGTATAAGTACCAACCTTACGATTTAGGATTAGCTGATATGCTGCTGCTTGTACAGCAGGGGCAGCAGAGTTGATTTCGTCAAGAAACAGAACAACATACGGATATTGTGCTGCAAATTCCTTCGAAGGAAGCTCAACTGGGGGAGCCCATTCCATCAGACCAGTGTCCTTATTGAAGAAAGGAATACCGCGAAGATCAGTTTGATCGCATTGTGATAGACGCATATCAACAATTGCGCCCTTCAGTTCATTTACTGCGATATCTTCCATGATATCAGACTTGCCGATGCCTGCGGGACCACGAAGAAAGATAGGACGCTTTACTTTGAAAGCCTTCAGAATAGCCTTGCGGGCTTGTACTGGGGTAACTGTTAGTGCATTATCGGAAACTTGTGCCATATTTTATTAACTCCTAAAGATTGTTTTACAAGACTGCTTCATCGCTGTCTGTGAAGTCGTTCTAAAGTGATTTGATTCCTGTGTCAAACTTTTTTTTCGGATAATCTGAAAAAAATTTCAAATCAGATTTTTTTAGATTTTGAGTTGTACGATTGTCATTTCTCTGTCGAATAAATCCAATGCATCTTTGAATTGTTGTATGTTTTCCAACAACTTGTCTTGTTGAAACTGTCGATTATCGCGTTTTGTTTCAACTTCCTGTTTACTTATTTCCTCAAGCGTTGCTCTAAGTAACCGCATGAAATAATTGAGTTTTGTGTTGGTATTTCGCATTTTATAAGGCAATTTGGAAAACATTAGATATCTATGTGCCTGAATTTCGGCTGCATGGAGTGCACCGGTTATTTCCATAGGTTTCTCCCTTAAAAAACTTCTTTTATAGATTTTTGGTATTATGTCAAATTTTTAGGGGAGGCAAAACTTTATCAAATTTTAACGCGATGGCTGTTCGTAATTTTTCATAATTTTCAGGTGTTTCAACAAAAATTGTTCCTGTTACAGTTGCAATTTTATAAATCCCAAGTGGATAGCGATACGATCCACTTGAAAATTCTATATTTACATCATATTCATTTATTTCTGTCAGTACACCAAATTCCGCAGGAGTGATTAAAGAGGAATTTTTGTGTATGTCACAAACAGTTAATATGCCATTGAAAAGAGCAAGCATGACCGGAATATATTTATTACCTATTATCAAATCAATCTTTTTTGAATTGATAAATTGCTCTAGTTGAGAAATGGTTACGGAAGGATCATTTTGTTCATTTATTCGGGTAGATTTCTTATCCATTGCATCCATAACATCCTCTAGTAATTTATGAGGAGTATTATTGTTTTGCAACAATTTTAGAAAATTTTCCATGTCCGAATCAGTGTTATCTTCATTGTGAATCTGGAATGACTTAAATTCAAAATTTTCTGAAATTTTTCCGTTTGTTTTTGCTTGGGGCGGGATACCAGGACGAGAAACTTTTGAGCCAAATGCTTTTGCATTTTTTTGAATTGAGTCTGGTTTAACATCAACTGTCAACCCAGTTTTAAAACGGGGATCATTTTTTTCTTTTTCGGAAGGTATATATCCGGATGCCTCATTTATATGTTCAAGTGATAATTGTTGTCCGTGCAATTTTTGTTTTAATTTTCTAATTTTTCCAATGTAATTATTGGCTCTTAGTAATTTAAAAACAAGATTTTCGGGGCCCAAATCTCCCCCTTTTTCTAATCCCGCTTGTCTATATCGCTTAAGCAATTTCAAAAAAGTGTCTAACTTATATGGATTTTCGGTTTTTAACACATGGTCAGCATAATCTGCTAATTTTTCATATTTTGCTTTAACAGATGCCTCATCAATAGTAACATCTTGTTTCTGTGGATATTTGATCCAATGATCATGTAATATACTGTATGTTCCGATGGATTTATTCTCTTCATTTGTATCTTGTACATATAACTCTACTGGAATTCCACGAATTTTTACTTTGTGCGTTTCATTGTAAATTGTTTTCTTTGCATTGAACAACTCTTTATATACATCGTTGTCCGGCAAATCATTATAATCAACTAATATGTGTAAATCTATGTCACTATGAATGGTATAAGTGTATGATGTATTTGATCCATAGATGCGAACATCTTCAACCTTTAAAGGATGAATACCAAGTTCTTCCAAGAAATCTTCTGCAATAACCAATAATTTTTCTCTAACCTCAGGAATCAAATGATTATCTTCCCAAAGTTTAGGATTTAGGGTTTTGTGGAATTTTACTGCATCTGACAATTTAAAATTGGCAATTTCTTTTATGTTCATGAATTTATTTAATGGTTGATTTTTATATTTTAATTATGTATAATTAATTTACATTTTGACGCAATACATCTATCCAGATTCCTAGTTCATATTGAACATATTGCGGTAAAATGCCATCGTCGCTTGATCGAGGTACCTCGATCCCCTTTGAAATTGCACCACTGATGAATGCGATCAGATTCTAGGGACAAGACCAGCACAATGAATTAATTCATTGTACTGTCAACCATGTGAAGTAGTCTGTCGGTTTCGTTCTTTATGATGACATCTTTAAAAAATCATAACAGAACAGCTTGGGATTGGATTAACACAAATATGTTCACACGACCATATTTACCAATTTACAAACAAAAATACTCGGAGGAAGCCCGAGAAATGCAAGCAACGAGAATTACGCCCCGAAAAAATAATGTAAACATATCTGTGTGTTCAGTCTTAAAAGGATATGATAACGCCCGGGGGAAGAAGAACGTTGAAGGTTCAATGACATGATGAGTTATTGAGTAAACCAAAACAAAGGCCTGTTAGTGAAGTATATTAGAATGTTAGGTATACGTGCTATCGATGAAGAAACCTGAGGTCATTAGTACTTGTAGGAGTATGAAAGACTATCTTTGGTGCGGCGTGATGCCAAAACCCGAAACCATTAATAAAATATTTTTTTAAAATTTATTTTTGGTTTGGGTATTTGGCATTAATTGTCCATGGTATCTGTCCCGGGTGACTCTCTGCTTAAGACGTACGGTCGCCTAAGATTTCATGCTATGGAAACTATTTTTAAAAATATGTCCCGCTAGAGTAATGCCAAAGAGTTTGAACGCCATATGGAACATTCAATATAAAATTTGACAGATAGACTGGTATTATACCGACCGGGCTCTTGGCTACTGGTATAGCAATCCCGGAATGAGTCAGATTCATAAATGCAGCAAGACGAATCTGAACATGCGTCATGGTTAACACCCACTACTTCCCATAATAATTTACAACGTGACCGGTATCGTTTCAACATCAGGAATGGATAGTTGAATCGGGGACTTGCGACTAGAGTGACACTTTCTACAAGTACATTTCAAATTTACTTTTAGCAAACTAACCATTGGTAGTGCTTTGAAAGAAGCACTACCATGGCTCTCCTTCTACAAGAGTATCTATTGGCCTATATATAATTAAGTCCTATATAAAAAGAAAAACTAATTAAAAATATAAACTGTGTGTTATTTTACGAACGAGAGTGAGTAAAAAATAACTCAAGTTTGATCTTCTGCGAAATGAAATGAAGCAGAGATAGTTTATAATGAAATAATAGTTTCTATAATACGCATGAGGATATAATATCCGGAATGCCTGTAAAAATTATTTCACATTGAATGCCAATTCAATCCTTTTTGGAGAATGTTTCGGCAAACCACATTGCTTGATTCCAACCATTATCATTGGGTTCAAATCGAGCTACAATAGGCCCTTGCTCATAAAAATGAGGATCGATTTCAGACATCCCTGACGGATCTTCTCGTAGAACAAGAATCTTGATACCTTCGAAATTAGTACAATTCGGATATTTAATTTCAGCTACCCACATATCAGAAAAACAATACATTTTCAAGATTATAAATGATTTCGGGTTAGGGTTTGTTGGATTTTGTTTCCAGCTATCACCTGTGCTCATTTTAAACATACCCATTTAATTACTCCAATAAAAAATCCTGCATCACAAACGCAATGCAGGATCATTAACATCTCTGGTATGTCGAGTCAAGGTAATTTTCAAAGGCTGTAGAAAATTTTTAACTCAGATGTTATGCAAATATTTAGTTATTTTATAACTGACATAACTAATTTTTCACCTGAATCCGTATTATCTTCTAGGGCCCAACCAAATCCTGTGCCATCGGCCGATGTTTTTGCGCAGCCTGTACCGACAGGAATCAATTGATCACCCTTCGATATCGGACCTACGCATCTAATAGGAACTCTACCTACCAAAGCAATTGCAGGATGAGTTTTGTCATCCCCGGCGCCGGCATTCATTAGATATGCATAACCAGTAGAAACTACACCCAAAACACTGTCCGTGTCATTGTTAGTTGCCGCAGTAATTTCGTTGTTTCCGCCGACTTTGACTACAGTGCCTACTGGATATTCATCATCTGCTTCATAACGTTCTGCTAAGTCAGCATGAATTGTTTGCAATGTTGATCCAGCAGATAATTGCCAGTTACCTGTTATTGTACCGATGTTTACATTTGAACCAGTGGAAAGAAGATTACCGAAAAATTGCGCGGAGGCATTTGCAGTAACATTACCTACTCTACCGGTATATGTGGGCAAATATGCAGATACATTTGAATTAGAGTAAGTAATTCCTAATGGTACTGGTTGACCATTAGCATACATATAGTTGTCACACTTAATTCCGTACAAATTTGCACCAGAGGAATTACTGATGGAAATGCCGCCAGTGTTTAGTATCAATGATGATGCACCTGCCCCGCCGACTGAACCATTAATAGTCCAAACACCTGTCAATGATCCAGCAGAAGTATTTCCTCCTGCACTAATATTAGGAGTAACAATGCTTGCAATTGTAGCAGAAGAAATATTTGCATTTGCTAGAGATGTATTTGCAGTTACAGATAGATATCCTGATGAAATAGTATTTGCTGTCATTGAATTGTTTGCACTTACATTATTAGCAGAGATATTACCAATCGCTGTTACATTGCCAAACGTAGTGCTTCCTACATTTGAAGTTGAAGTTAATGAAATCCATGCTGCTGCATTTGCTTGACCATCAGATGGGCAAACACACAATGTATTATTATTAGTGTTAAACCAAAGTTGTCCACGCAATGGATTAGCAGGCGGAGTATTTGATGCAAAATTTTCTGTAATCTTGACAAAATTTGTGTCATATATTGCTCCCCAGGAGGAATAATTTTTTCCTGGTAAGCCTAGAGAGGTGCTAGTGGTGTTGATGGTACCGTCTGAAATAGTTGTTAAAACTCGACCATCACTTCTAACGATTGAATATGCCATTTAAAATTCCTATTATGATGCTGTGCTACTTAGGCTATGAATTCTAATCGTATAATTGATTTGTAGCTGCCTGTTTAATGATTTTTGAATCGGACTGAAAATAACATGCGTTAATAACCTGGATAGTTGTGTACCAGAAGAATCAGTTCCGTAATTTGCTAATATACCGATTTCATCGAACGTGTATGATGAATCTAGTGTGGTGCTATTGTCAAATGCTGCCTGTCCGGAAGGTTCACCGTAATCAAGCAAACATTGAATTAAAATGTCCGTGTATAAATTCCCTGTGGTATGTAACACCGTCATATAATTACGGGTAGGATCTAGATTGTAAACACTCGTGTCATCCACAATTTTTTGATAGGTTTGGTTATATAGTGTAGTATTTTGACCGGTTGTGTTAGGTGGCAAATATGTAATTACACCAGTTTGGTCAATAGAGGATCCACCACTACCAAATGCCATTTGGTATATTTCTCCGTATCCTCTATTACTCAACGAATATGCAATTGCTTCAGACAATGCCTCATAGTTAATGGCATTATTTTTTTCCAATACAATTTCATCCGTGTTTGGATCGAAAATTTTAAGAAATCCTTCAACCGTATGTTTTGTTTGGATCATTAATCAGCCCTTTTGTGTAGTAATACCTGCTTGGTATCAGGATCGATAATTTTTAAAGAACTATCGACCGTGATACCAAGCTTTTCATTAGGTTTTTTATCATTATTCATCTGATTATTTATCATATCAGAATTCGGTGTTCAGAAATTGCGCAGGAACCGTATTACTAATCTGTAGTGGATCACCTAGTGCACTATACTCATATGAATTCCAAATAACATTATTGTAATTTTCATTCATTTGATTTACGTCCAAAAGACAATAAACCGTTTCGTTCACATTAATCATCGGAACGGTTCCGGTTCCATTAACACCTCTTACTAAGCCCGAAATTGAATTTGTTTCAGCATTTATGTCAGAAAACATTATTTGTTCTCCGGCAACGTAAATTAGATTTCCTTCCAAAATAGTAATTTCTACTGTATCTCCGGGTTTGATCCACGCACCTTGTTCAATTCTTATTTCGGGCGACATACCTGAAATAAGTGATACATAATGTTCAGTATCTATTGTTTGCTGACTGGTCACGTTAAAAACAGAAATTGATGTAATCTTGTTCTTATCAGCATTTAATCCCACATAATAGCCATCTGTGTCAAAAGTTACTACATTTGTTTGAATTTTTGTTACAGTTAACTTACTTACATCATTTACAAATAATTCAGTATCAGTGGCTGACAAATCATGTGTCAACCATGTTCTGAATGGAGAATTCATGTTAAAAATTGTTTGCGTACCGGACGAATCAATGATATTCATGAATTTTTGTTCATGCGGAGTAGCAGTAGGAATCATGCTAGTAATGATTATTTGGTCTGACGAAATAATAACATTATTAATAGAAATTTCATTTACATCAGAAATTGTAATTTTTGATGAAGGAACACGTTTACCATTTAAATATACCCAAACTCTATCAGGATTTAGCTGATTCCATAAAGTAACATTCATGTTCTGAACTGAATTAGTTAATACAATATCAGGACCAAATTGCGTTGTACTGATGCTGAACCCAAAGGCGTTTGGATCAATTGTACCAACATAATATTTTTGTCCTTGCACAATGCCAGAGACTATTGTGTCACCATCCTGATAACCGGCCGCAGAGAAATATACTGGATTGCCTTGAATCATTCGGTCAACAGAAGTACATACAATTAAGTTAGAATTGATTGAAGTGGATTCAGTTGTAATAATTCTGTATTGTCCCAATGATGATGCATAGCCCGAACCCGTGTATGAACTTGCAGAAGTTACGGGAGAATTTGAACCACTCAATGTTTGTGTAAATGGTGCTGTATATATATCAAATACTGTAGGCGTAATATATCTTGCATAATATATGTTATTGTTTAGTTCTATAGATCCTTCAATACCATACATTCTTACTTTCTCATTAGTGGTAAAATTGTGAGGAGCTCCTGTTGTAATTCTAGTGGTTTCCATTCCTCCGACAGTAAAATCCATGTAACCAGTAGCAGTGGTCAACGTAACCACTGTTCCGGTGTTATCGACAATAGTAAAGTTACTAGAAGATACTACTGTTCCTACGTAATAAACTTTATCCGTTGTATTAACTCCACCGAAGCTTGTTCCGTAGAAAGAAATAGATTGTCCTGAAATCATTCCTGTAGTACCTCCAGGAGATACCGCAGTTAATTGATTGTTTGAACTATTTGATGAGGTTACCCATCCACGCACAGTATAATCTGAAACAGATGTGTTAACATTGACAATATTAACCACTGACTTTCCTGTTAGTACATCTGATGTTGTTAGATATTGCCTATTGGTGTCATTAAATGACATAACATTTATTTCATCTGCATTTGTTTTTGCAGAATTAAACACAATATTGTTCAATTCTCCATTGATTGTGAATGTATTTGGCATAACTCTCAACCCATTTACCTCTACTATTGCATGATCAGGGTTTTCATATTCAACGAAATTTGTCAATTGGTACGTAGTTGAACCATTTCCTTTAAAATTCTGAATTTCGGGAATAGAATAACCATATTGATCGGGCAATGATTCACCGAATACAGTAAATGATATATAATCATTTTCTTGTGTTAAACCTGTTTCTGCGAAAATAATTTTCGCAGTTGTTCCGTCTGTTTGCACATCAAATGCATAATCATTTGTGATAAAAGTTGAACCACCTGAAGAATTTGTTAAAACTACAGTAGGTCCACCCAATGTTTCGGAAATTGAAAATGAAGTTGCACTATTAATTGAAATTATGTAGTAATTCTTGAAAGGAATTAATCCCCCGAATGCAGACGTGTCAAATGTTATCTCATTGCCTACCGCCATATTTTCAGTGGAAATTGTCTGCAATGCATTGTTATTGATAGCAGAGATTTTATCTGTTACGCCTACTACTAATTTAGTACCATTGTGCAATACGTAAGGATCTGTCCATACAAGACCGTTTCCATTTTGAATGATTGCAATCATTGATCCCGAATCATCTGTTACGGACAGTACTGGACCAACCGTACCAGTGGAGGAATCAAATGAATCTGAAATAGTAATGGTATTTGATGCAGGATTAATAGTTTTTACGTAATAAGGTTGATTTGCTACTATTCCACCGAACAATCCTCCCTCAAATGTAATGGCTTTGCCGATGGTAAACAATGAAACATCAGTGCAAATTAATCTATTGGTCGCTGCAACAGTTTCTGTCACTGCTTCTGTAATTAATGTACTATCATATTTTAGCACGCCATTGCCTGAAATCAATGCTTCATTATAGTTACACGCAAGATTGATTTCATTAAAACCAGTATTAGTATTAGTAATAATTGGTGCATCATCAGTGTCAGATTTAGCTAATTGATATCCATTGCCAGTTTCAAACAATTCAATCTGTAACCTGTTAATAATTGGATAATATGGTAGAGGAGTAGCTAAAATAATTTCTTTGTTTACCCAATCTATCGAATATGAACTTATAGGCATAGTTGTAGCCAATCCAGTAGTGCCATCAATTTCCTGCACTGTAATTCCGGATACTGTTTGTGATTCGTTTTTGAAACTAAAAATAGTTTGGGTTGATCCTGAAGGAGTTATTTCGAGATTCGTGATGTCAAAACCCGTATGCCCATATGTAACTACGTCCCAGTTAGTTCCCGGTAATGTAGAAGAAATAACAGAAATGTTGTCTTGAATTTTTCCGGGCATAAGTTCTTCTGGACCATAGCTATATGAAAAATCATTTCCTTGTATAGTATAACTTGCATTTGGATCATTGTCTACGACATGAGTATCAACGTCATATTGTTGATCAAGTGCAAAATAGTTACCCATATAAACTGGATTTGGATATACTAGACCATCAATCAATTGAGTTAAATCAGTTCCGGGCATATTTACTGTAGGATCATAATAAACAAATGTCCTATCCAAAGCATTTAATCTGATATCATTTGCATTAATTTCATTCCATTTGCCTAACACAAATTCGGTATCATGATTTGATACAACACACTCATATAGTCTGTTGTTGTATTTTACGATTGATTGAGTGAAATAGAATGGTTCTGACAGGAATATAAAATCACCGGGTTTTGCAATGGTCAATGTAACATTATTGTCTGTTACGGGAACAATTGTTGTGTTGTCTCCGGGAAGGGTAGAGAGAATCATGTTTGTGTCAGAGGTTATAGAATACACAAAATATTCTTTTCCTGCCACGAATGTTCCGGTATTGTCGCCAGTGATATATACCGAATCTCCAACATAAAAGCCTGAGGTCGATCCCAATGTCAACGAATAAGGAGCAGTTAATCTGGATACGGAAGTCATGGTATATCCAGTGTAGTTCAAATTAGATGCAGGAACAGAAGATTTTAATTCTTTGTCAGAAAAAATATCTAACTCCGTATCAGAAACAACTTTTAAGTAGAAGTTTTCTGATAATGCAGGAGGAGTTCCAGTGACAATAACACTTGTAATTTGTCCTAAGGTATCTACTGTGTTTACCTTCAATGTAATATCATTTTGAGGTGAACTTCCTCCTACTGCTGAACCTGAAAATACAATGGTATTGTTGATCGAGAATCCGGATCCAGAATTGGCAATCAATGCAGTATATCCTCCCAATCTGTATGAAATATCAATTGTCGGATATGAAGTAATATATTGTGTGTATTGAATTGAAGTGACACCGGTAGTTAATGCAACATTGCTTCCACCCGGAGATAGACTCAACTCGAAATAATTATCGCCTCCACCAAGCATTGCACCAGTTGATGCAGTCAATGTGATTGCCGGAGAACCTTTTACGTTTGTAATCGTAAATGTTGTTGGACTTAATACATCGACCACATAATATTCTTGACCTAGAATTAACGTTCCTAATGAATTGCCAGAGAAGATTATTTTCATTCCTGAATACAATTCGGTGGTGGAATTACATGTTAGTATGGTTCCATTAGTTGACGTTACTGTCAATGATACCTTACCTATATTAGTAATATAATACGGTGTATTGACTGATAGACCATTTGCAGTGGCAAATACTTCTATCGGCATATTTTCATAATATGTAGTAGTATCAATGCTTCCTACATAAATTCTATTAGTGGAACCATTTGTAGCAGAAATGGTACCAGTTAATAAGTTTGAATAGGTGCTAGATGTTAAACCTGATTTAAATCCGGAAGTTTTGTAAAATGAGAACAACTGTCCATCAATTTGTCCGGGACTTACAGGTAATGACATGTTAGCAATCATGGATCCTGTGGTTGTTGTTAATGGAACAGTATTTTTTTGATTATCCATAGTAGCTAATACATCTGCTACTGTGTTCAGCACAACAGGTTCATTGTTGGTTAACAATGAAATTTTTACATGATTTATGTCAACTATTTCGTTAATATAGTACAGTTTTCCTGAAACTATATTTGTTCCAGCTAGATCACCTACAATCATGATTGGATCGTTAATGATAAAATCAGTCGAATCACCTACTATAATAGTATTGTTTGAACCATCTGTTGCGGTTACCACTGTAGTAATGAAATTATCGACTTTATTTACAGTAAATGTTTCATTATCAACAATTGTGTTTACATAATATACTTGATTTTCCACAATATTACCAAACACGTTTTCCACGAAAAAGATGGGTGCGCCCTTGTAAAAGTTTGTTGTTCCTTGGGTGCCAGCGACTGATAATTCAGTGAACAATTTATTTGTGGTTTTTTCTGTACCAGTAATTGTCACAATGCCCTTATAGTTGACCGTGATTCTGCCTTGGTCAGCTACTATTCCAGGAATAGCAGTAGAGTTTACGGTTTGGTCAGGAATTGATAATACATTACCTGAAACAGTGTCTGATACCGTAAATTGATATGTATTCAATACGGAATTAACATAATATGTTTGGTTTTCGATTAATCCTGAAATATTTGAACCGAATTTAATAGGAGAATTAACCATAAATCCAACTGTACTATCAAACGAATTCTGTAATACAGATGGAGGTGTAATAGTGATAACATTGTTGATGACACTAGTAACAGTTCTGACGATAGTAGACCATTCAGTTTGTTCAATATTCTCTACATTTACTATTTCAAACGTAGCACCGTGATTACTCGCAAGAATAGTATCGATGTTTGGATACACATTTTGCAATGTGTAAGAAGAACTTGAAATGCGGCTGCTATCATATAATGTTCCGGCAAAATATGAACCATAATAGACACCTTCATTCCAGTCTAATACTCTATTTCTGTATGTTGTTCTATCAAACTTCAAATTGATTTTGATGTCTCTTACTGGATTGGGAGTAGTAACAGCAACTGCTCTTGCACCTGCGTTCAGGGCCATAGTGTTGGTTGTTCCGGAAATTCCTATTTTTATTCTTGCTCTATCGTTTATTGAATCCCTGTATGTTTTATACAATGCAATAATTGTATTGGGTGTGGTTTCCAATACATTTACATAATACCATGCGCCATTGACAATATTTTCAGGGACACTCGAATTGTTGCCGGAGAATTGAATTATGTCACCTGTCGTTAGATTAGGTGCATATAAATTCAGTGTATACAATGCTGTATCAATTGAATTATCATCAAAGTATATTATATATGACGGATCAATCATAATTTCAGGAACAGTAAAATATCCTTGTCCAGGATTTAGCACGTTGATACTGATCACTGATCCGTTACTCATGATTGCTTCTAGTTCCATCTCAATTTCTGGTTCAGGATAAATGGTAGTGTCAATAAATGCAGTAACATTTGGAGTAGATGCATAATTATTGCCACTGTTAAGCATAATAATTTCAGGAATATCCATGAAAATTTCTGCACCAGGAAAATGTGTTGAAATAGTAGTATTATTAACTCCGCGAATAATTCCTGTCAACAAATTTAATGCTCTGTTGACACCAGAATATCCTAAAATTTCACCATTGATAGTAATTGTGCCTGATTCAGGGAATACGTAGGAATTATCTACCTCAATTTCTCTAGTGCTGGTATCTATATACGAAGATAGGTAAGCAATTCTGTAATTGTTTTCTTGTGCTAATGACAATCCTTTGTATTTGAACCAATCAGTGTAAATATTTTGATTCCAGATATTGTCACTTGGCAAAAATTCATTTGATGCGTTTGGTGTATCTGTCAACATCGGGGTAACAAACTCAGACCCCATAATAGATGCAGGCAGATCAAAATCAGTAGCATATATATTGGCTTCGTCTATTCCTGAATAGGTAAACAAATAGTCTTTGATTAGCACTCTGTATGGTTTTACTTCATTAATGAATCCTTCCAAGAAAGTCTCGTTATCTGATTTATATACATTTTGTTGTGTTAATTGCCTGACGTCATGAGAAATATCAACAAGTGATGTTTTCTTCAACCAATCAATATTTGTTCCGTATGCAGGTTCTTCACTTTGGATATATTCAAAAAGCATGATTAACGCAGGATTTCTATATGACAACAAATCATCAACTAACAGTTGTTCAAAAACCCCTCTGATAACATATCTGGTTTCTTCTGAAGGACAGAAATCAAAACTATCGGTGTCAAAGAAACTTCCATCAAACCCAATATTATAATCAATATAGTCATATAGATTTGATGAAAGTTGAATGGTACCGCTTTCTAAACCTATTCTATTCCAAGCATCGCCCGTATACTGATAAATTTCAAATTTACCAAATCCATTATCGTTTACTTTGACCAATGTTCCTGCATTTACTGAAAGCATATTTAAATCAGCATATACAGAAACTTGTCTGGTTGGTTTTGTATTATTGTCAAAACCTTCTACCCACCAATTTTCATATGACCAATAATCGTTCGTATTGAAATATGTTCCAGTTGTTTGTAACAGAGTTATATTTGTTCTAGTTTCTGTTATAGGATATGATGCCAATATATTGTTAATGTATGTAACAAAATTTTCTAGAGCAGACAATCTATCCATAAACATGCTTTGGCTTGGTCGGATTGAAATACCTGATTGTATTGGCATTGGCAAGAATGGATCCGGTACCGGATTACCAAATGTATTGGATCCTGAAAAACTATCAAGTAATTTTAGATATAATCCATATGGAGTTTTTTCTCCACTCGTTGGATATAGATCATGATTTGGCAATAAGTTAGTATTTGTGTTTTCAGGAATTCCGTACAAGAAATCATCTTCATAATTTTCCCTAATTAAACTATACTCAGTGTGGATGTTTCCTTCCAAATCAGAACCGGTAGAAAATCCTAAATGCATGATAGTATCTGTACCATTGATATAAGGAACAGCATTATACAATGCATATGATGAAGGTGTAAGTAGTGCACAATAAGCAACACCAGATGCAGCAGGATTCTTAATGTAATTTTCAATAACCGTATCTGCTAAAGTGTGATTTTGTGTAATGGTATTTGTATTTCTAACCCAGAAATAATATGTAGTAATAATATTCCCGGAATTGTCTAAGGTTGACTTTGAGCAATATTTGGAAATATCATATACTGTTCCGGTACCGGAATACAATGCCGGAGGATATGCACTATTTATCCAGGTATATACCGCCGGATCTGATCCTGGGAATACCTTACCGAAATATTTAATATTGTATGTTATATCTGTTTGATTATAATCAATCCATTTTGTATTTGACATATCAAACCAACACATACCAACGAATTCAGCACCCCATACTGAAGTGATTCCTGAAGAAACTGAATTATATTTTGCTGGATCAACAGTTGACATGAATTCAATGTTTTCTCTAGCGACTCCTAAAATTTTTCCATTCAACGGATCAATGTAATCTAGATTTACCAATGAAACGCTATTTGTCTTGCTGTACAAGTTAATTCCGTCGATTGAATTTATATCAACCGTTACTGATTCTTGTCGCAATACAGACCAATTCTCTTCTGTTCCGTAAAAAACGTTAACGTTAAACGTGGCATTTTCAGATGAAATAACTAAATTATTGCCGGCAATTGAAAGGTTGTTTCCAAAATTAATATCATCGTCATCCACTGACAATGACTGACCGTATACGTATTGTCTTGTATAATTAGGACCCTCAATAAGATTGAAAGTTTCTACCAATCCAGTTGCAGGTGACACATCATAGAACAACGTAGTTTGATTATCAAACACAGTATTGGTGTGGTCATTTTTATACACCGTGTCAAAAGTAACTTGTGATTCACAAACAGAATTAATACTTGACACGAATAATTCATTATCCGTTATCGCCAATGAATAGCCGAATCCGGTTTTTGCATAGGTATCTGAGGACCTGATTACTTGTGTGTTTGTTCTCAACAAAATTCCAAGTTGAGTTAACAATGATTCCGGTGCATTAATAATAATTTTTTGAAGTGCAATAGTTTCACTATCATTGATTACAGAAATCATTACTTTTCCGTCAACGGATGACGCGACTATGTTTGGTATTTTTGAATTATTGATTACTGATGAAGCAACAACAGAATTACCAATTGGAATTACAATTGGATAACCGTTGATAGTTACAGTACCGGAAATCGTTACATTACAAATATTGGATCCTAGGATAGTTCCTGAAATGCCTGCAGTATTTGTGTATCGATAAACCGATCCTTCAGAAGAAGTAGAAACTTCATACGGAGAACTTACAAAAATTTCATTTCCTGATCGATCAATAGTAACAGATGATCCATAATGAGAATCAATTCTAGTTGTATTGTTACCAGCCAAGGTTTGTGTCAATGTGTAGCTTGAGAACACAATTGCAATAATATCGCCTGCCGAAAAATTTCCAATATATGTCAGAGTTGAATTTTTGATAAAATAATTGTCAGTGGTAACAACCGTTCCATTAACAAATACATCAACCGTGTTATCTTGAATATAACATTGACCTGATATACCAGTTATTGAATCAAATAACACAGGAGTATTTGAAGAAATTGTAGATTTCACCGTGATATATGTAGGAGATACTGATTGCACGTAATAAACCGCAGAGGTGTTGAAACCATAATTTTCGATATATGCTCCACCGAAAACTACACGATCATTTATTTTTAATCCTGCAGGCACGCTAAAATATATATTTGAACCTGTAACAGTTGTAAAAGCATTAGCTATTACGGCATTGTTCGAGAATACTATTCCGATTTGTTCAGGATTGTTATTGTTTTGGTATGAAGTTTTTGTGGTTTGTGCATCCTGTACATAAATGTAGGCGCCGCCGACTCCTTGCAATGAATTAATAATTTTGTCAGGTGATCCGACAACAATAGTATGACCAGTTGATGACGAGGCAAAATCAGTACCAAATCCAGTTTCACTTCCTGAAATAGTAAAGCCTAATTCATACGATATTTCTTTGGCAACGCCAGTCGACGGTGTTATTGGACCTGAGGCAACAAAAACCACATTCGGTGAATTTTCAATTGCACCTACAGAAACCCAATCTGAATCTCCGAGAGTTTGGATAATATATGCTCTTCCGGCAGTCATGAATTCAGCAGAAATATCATAATTTATTTTTTTGATAACATTGATAGAATTGGTTGAGGTGTCAGATGCATACAAATAATTTCCATCTTCGGAAATCCAAATTTTGTCGCACGCTAAATCAATTGTATTGATTAGAACAGAATTTGATGACAACACGGTATCATTGTTATAATACACATTAATTTGTTGAGTAATTGAGTTAGCAATGAAAATCGTTCTATCTGAGGTTGCAATAGATGATCCAAAGCCAGCGCCACCATTAATGGTTTCTGTTAACAGGTAGTCAGTACCAACCATTGAATAACGATCTACATTATTTCCATTGGTAATAAGTATACCTAATTCTTCAGAAACAATTGCTTTGTTATTGCCACTTAAAGTAGAAATAGTATCCACCAAAGAATATTTGTTTGACGTTTTTTGATATACAGCCCATCTGCCATTTGAATCTTCATCGATCCAATAAATATCATTTTTGTCAAACACATTAACTATATCAGGTAATGATGAAATAGTAGAATATCTTTTGTTTTCTAGTTTTAGCACAAATCCCAATAATTCAATTGTTTTTCCTGAATTTAATGCATTTGCATAAGGAATAGTAATTGTTTTGCTATCAACAACCGTATTTACCTGATAATAACCATTAATGTCATCGGTTGTTTGAATGACTGCAATTGGGTCATTTACTGACAATTCATGTGGATCAGAAAAAGTTACTGTGCTGTATGATGAACCATAAGTGATTGATGTAATGGTTCCTTGGATAACAGTAGAGTACACTCCCCAAGAACCATTAAAATTTGCAACCCAAATGTAATCGCCCGTGTATAGATTATTAATATCCAACAGGTTTCCGGTAGAATCAGTGGCATTATCTAATCCACTAAAGTTATAAGAAAAAACATTTACATCATCAAATGAAACATATCCTGCAGTTTGTTGATCTTGACTTTCCATTAATGGCAATATATTAGGTGATAGTACATTGAAATTGTAATTATACAGCTTGTTAATTGGTACTATTTGTGATGTTCCTGCAGGAACATCACCATTTGTTACAGAAATAATAGACGCATTTCCAGTAATTTGTGTCTCGTCCAATTGCATTTCGATGTATTTACCTGAGTTTTTATCACCGAATTGGCTTGTTTTTATTGCCCAATTTTCGTGTATGTCGTATTTTAGTTCTCCTTGGGCAAGATTGACCGTATTGAATACTTCAAGTGAATTGGGAGTACCTTTATTTTTGATAAAATTTTTGTATACATTGAGTTGTGCAGCAGTTGTTAAATCAGCTAGGGCTAGGTAATCCCTAGGTCTGTAACCAATCAATGACATTGACAATAGGTCATTATCTGATGCTAGATTTGATCTATCTACATCATAAAATAGTGTGCTTTCATACGCCCTGTTTGCTGAATTCGGTAACATGCCATAGCGAATTGATTCAGTTTTTACTATTTTCCATACCGAAGTATCAAAATTTGACGCAGCCTCGACAGTTTGTTGGGCGGCCCAATATTTGTTTTTGTATGTCACAATATTGCCTGCATAATATTTCGTCCCTGTTGACCAGGCAACAATATTATCTTGGCTTAGGAAGAATCCATTGGTAGTTAATGTTCCGTTCCATTCTGCAGTTTTTCTTCCGGACAACATTATCCTGTATTGACGTAGACCTGTTGTTAGATCGTAAATAACATCATTGAACATAGTTGTATTGTCAAACACAATTCCGTGTTCAAGTGACGCATAATCCAATTGAGTGTATGACATTGAATCACCGGGATTCAATGTAGATACAGTGAAACTATTGTCCTGACGATATACATCCAAATCTTTGGATTTGATTGGATATAAATTTTGATTTAAAATGAAATTATCAGCAGAATTTGTTAATGGTTGCACAATACCCATCGGAGGGGTTATTTTTAACGTGGTTGATGCAGGATTTAACGTAATTGCACTGCCTGATTCCCATCCGGTTTGTGACCAATATAAAAATTCTTGAATCATCGTGTCCCAATTAATTGGTGAACCATTGAATGTTTGGTCTAGAATTACACCTTTTGTTTCCAATGACGATGAATATGATTTAATAAATTGCGCAATTTCCTGTGTACTATAAAAAATAGTACCATATGGGATATATTGTTTTGTTTGGCTATAATCTTGTGCAACTTTAACTGTTGCAGAACCATATTCAACTGCAATTGTTTTTCCATTAATTACAGGAGAATCAATTACAAAATATGCACTTGACTGTGAATTTCCGTATACGGCCCAATTATTTCCAGTTTTTTGAATGATCACACTTGACATTGTTAATTGGTCATGTGGTTGATTATTATACAAAATAATGTTATAGTTTTCGTTTGGAATTTTTAGTGCAGTATTGTTGTCATTGGGTGAAACTTTTTCCAATGAAAAATTCAACAATGTTTGATCACTGAATCCAGCCAAACGGTAAGTCAATCTAACATCTACGTTGGATAGCTTATTGGAAATATAAGAACTAGCATCAATGCCGTGCTGTTTTTGATAATCTACTATCCAATTTAAATAACTTGTTTTAGCAATACCAGAACCATATACTTTGATGTCTGAGAGGGTCAATGAATTTCTACCATTTGTTAACCATTGACCAAATTCTGTATTATATTGGTACACATCCAAATCTATCGCTAGATTGTAGAACTTGGCGGGTTTCAGTAAAGAATATGCGTTGATAATGTCAAATGGATACGAGGAACTTCTGCGATATGATAATTCTGCTGGTCCTGTATCACCTATAATCCAATCAGCTTGAAAAATATTGGCATCATAATTTCCTACTAGAACTGTCATAGGATCCAATAGATTGCCTGCGGCATCCACAGGAATTATTTCAGCTAAACGATCTCTGGCATATTTTTCTTTAGTGTAGGAATCACCGTCATTCCATACAAAACCTAGTTGCAAGTCATTCCATAATATTGTATTACCGCTGGTGTATGGTGCAGCACCATAGCGTGCATCCCACCATGATGGTTTAATAGAAAATCCTAGCATTTCCCATGGTGTTAAATGTGGGGTAAATGTATCATAGAAATATTGATACAATCCCGCCCAATTACCAATGTTGTTTGCAGTGTTTGTAAGTTTTTCTGATGAATTTCGGTAATTAAAGGTGAATGGATTATTTTTGTCAAAATAATGAGAGGTATAATCAATTCTATTTTGTCCGGCCCAATTCATGAAATTAGCGGTATATACTGACAACCAATCACTAAATGTCGGTACATCTCTAAAATAACCGGGTTTAATTTCGGTTAGATCAATGACGGGAACAGTTGATGACAATTTAGTATTGTTGTATATTCTGTTTTCAAATTCAAATAACGCAATGTCTCTAAAGTCATTCAACGATTCGGTATTGGCGTCATATGATCCATATAATTTCGTATATGAACCATCATGTCCTTTGATGAAATAAGTAGGTGTTACTAGATTGTTATCCAGTATGATTTCAGGCACAAATAGCGGATACAAACCTAATTTGCTAGGTGTATGAGGAACGTAAGATGCATAGGTCTGATTATATTCATTAACAGTGATAATATCATTTTGCAATAGTTGTTTTGTAATTATTACGTTTGTGGCTGTTGAACTAACGGTATAGTCCACATTTTTTTGTAGTTGGATTACATTTTTCTTACCATTTACAACTCGAATTAGGTACACTAGCACAGAATCATAACTTGCAACAGAAAAATCGTAAATTTTCGATAATGAAAGTGCTACATTATTTGTATTGTTCCTGAAAGTATACGTTTTCGAAATATAAGGGACTCTTGACGGTAACATATCAGTCCAATAGAAAGAATTTGATTCAGTCCTTGCTAGTGAAATTTGCTCGATTGCATCGTCCAATATATCTGCAGGAGAATATGTCACATCATAATTTGAATTTTGAACAGTAAATGTCAATAATTGTTTATATTTTACATATTCTCTACTGTTAAACAACAATGCTTCCTGTAGATTCAACGAAGAATCACGCAAGAAAAGACCAGGTGTGACAACAGGGCATTGATTTTGTATTAGTTTTGTACCGTAACCAATTGGATTTCCTGAGTCACGGTATGAATTTGCTCCGTTAATGGAACCTGTTATTGTTCCATTATTAATAAAAATGTCATTAAATTGTAGCCTAATTTCATCTAAATTAACTTTTTCCAAAGAATTATTCAATGGATTGTTATTTAAATTGGTTGGAATATCGTAATAACCATTAGCAGATACCTGATCACTTAACAGCAGTACTTCAACTGGTGTTCCGTCACTGGGTGGAGTAATCAATGTTACTTCAGTTGAATTAGCATCGGTTATAACCGAATATTTGTCATTATTGACATATGCATTGTTATAAAAAACTTTTATTGATGGCCAAATAGTATTTGTGCTTTTTTCTATGTCACATTTTAATACAGGAGTTGACGAATCATACACAAAATTAAAAATTTGATACTGTGGAACAGGCGCAACAGAAGCAGTCCAACCTAATAATCTATTAAAGCTAGATGGAGTAGAATATTGATACACATATCCAGTATTAATATTTTCAGTAACGACATTTGCACCATTTACATAATTGAAAATATCAGAATTGAAATCAACTGTAAATGCGATATCACCTATGTTGTTAGTTGAACTGTATGATATCGGGAATCCTAGTACAGAATCAGGTGCTCCAGTACCAATAGAATAGCTGAATAGTTTTGTCCCTGTAAAAGAACTACTTGCATATATTGATGCATCTGATAATGAGTTTTCGTTTTTATCCAACACGTCAAATAGCGGTGGCTGATTAATTGTTATTTTTTGTTGGGCAAGATTCCAAGAAATACCGTCAAAATAAATTGATTTGCCTTTGAAACTTTCTCCTCGTAGGATGACAGTTTGTGTACCTAATATAGGTTCACCTTGATCAGCCAAAGATAATACAATTACAGGTGCTTCATTTTCTTCTACTTGCGTAATATTAACAGTATAGATATTATTACGTACAGTTTCATCGACATCATTTGAGAAAATTATTCTTGCACCAGAAAACAATTGGTAATTATCCATTGAATTATTTGTTGCGATTAAGGCGGCATTTCCACCTAAAATATTTTGCGGATCATCCCAATGAATTACAAGTGTAGTAATGCCTGAATCATCAGTAGTAGCAGAGAATATATATGAACCAGCTGGCAATAACGTTGCATCTTCTGTTGCTACAAACATCCCAGCAGAAAATGTACCAGTAGCATTATTTGAATTCAATGTTGCTGTGGTAGAGGTTGCTAAAAATGTGGCAGTACCAGTACCAGATACTGCATTTTTGCATACAATTGTATCACCGACATAATAAATGATATTTGATGTGCCTACTACTAAATTCCAATTTGTGTTACCGAGAGATGAAATTTGGTATGCTTGTCCTGCAACTAATGAAGATGAATTAACCGGAGAAGTGACAGTTCCTGCAATCGTTGATACTGGTACATATGCATCGATGTCTGCATAATAACTAAGTTTTCCTGCCACATTGCTAAATGCATCTGTGGTTGTTGAATCATAGAAATCTACAAACGGAACAGAAGTTGTGCCTGAATTGAACATTTTTAGATTAGGATAAAACTCAACGATTGGTCTTTTTGCTTTCGCGTTGGACGTTGCGTAAGTTGTCAAATAATCCGAATTATTGTATGTCCCTGCAGCGGAAATTACATCAGTGTGAAACCACCTATTGCTGCGTGACCAAGCATTTTCATTAATTGCTGACCTCGCAATTGTAATATAATCTGGTTCTACGGGAATGTACATTGATACATCAAATGTATCAGCATCGAAAGGAAAATTATCAAATGTGTTGTATTCAGATTCTGAAAAACTTTCAGGACATACCAGATTCAATACCGGAATTAAATTAATGGATGATCCCACCCCATCAACATAATATTCGATGTTTGCATATGATGACGGATGTACATAACTGTCAAATTTTATTTTAAGACCATTAGTGAATACAATATTGTTGGGAGATGTGTAAGTTTTTTTACCCAAAATATCATTTATATCAATTATTACAGACGCAGTATCATCTACGATATTAAAAATTCCTGTTTTAGTAGAAACTTCGGAATCTTGGTAGTACAATTTAGTAAGTCTTGCGGTTAGATTAGGAACCTTGGCAAATACCAAACTAGATACCTGATAATAAGGAACATTTATATTTGTTAAACCATATTTTGCAACAATGCTTGCATTGAAGGGAATTGCTTCAAGTCGCTGTAGTGTTAGAATTGGATTTCCTGTATTATTAGGATCTTCTTCGTATACAATTTTGTAAAAATATCCAAAATCAGTTGAGGAAAAATACGGCATTTGATAAACAACAACACCATCAGTGTAGGTGTGACTGCCAGCTGAAGATGGTAACTCAGTATCAGGGAAAAATATTATTTTTCCGTCCAGGTCAGTTATCCCATCGATATTGTTGACTCCCGGAATAATATTTCCAGTTACTGGGTCAACCAAATCATACAAATGATTTCCTATAATACTTGTTGCCAATTTGTCTGACGTAATATCTACAAGATATCTTGTAGAAAATTCAAATGTTTCTTGTGCATTTTCATAGGGAACTGTAAATGTAATGGTGCCGGATTCAGATCCATTATTCGTAACACCGTAAATTTCTCTAGTTGAAATTGCTGGATTTAAAGTGGATTTACCTAATAGGCCCGGTTCAGTTTGAATCCAAAATTGCGAATTTTGATTTACTGCAAAAGTATATGTTTTGCCTCTCACCAGTGTAATACTGGGATTAAAATTTGTAGAGGTTGCATTAATTTCTTCAATGCTGTATGTTGATACATCGGATGTTACTTGGTAGTTTAAAACTGATGTAGCAGAATTTCCAGTAATATCAACTGATGGCAATCCATCAGGCAACCAATAATATTGATGATAATTTACTAGTTTGTCTAGATCAGTAAAAGAATCCCAAGAAGAAGTGTTGCCTTCAAACAAACTTGCATTGTTGTTAGTAATACTTCCCCTATTGGTAAGTTCGTTAACCATACCCGGATAAGTAATAAAATCAGATACATTTTTCGTATCATCGTCTAGTGAGATTACCGACGGTGTCAATTGGTAATCAGTGCGTTCTTTATTAACCTCAGGTATATAAGAAGCAGACGCATCAATCCCGTTTCCAAATTTACTTCCAATATATCCCTGTATTCTAGAATATGTTGGTTCACTAACAATATTATCAAGTGTTCCTGACAATATTTCTGCGTTTTTCTTTGTTCTATAAATTTCTGGTAAAAATGATAATGTACGAATAGTAGCCATAAGACTATTTATTGTGCAAAAAACTACGGTTTTTCAAATCATCCTAGCTGTGTAGTAGATAAAGATGAAATTATCATTATATCATTCGCAGTTGCAGCATTAACAAATATTTCATACGGAGCACTTCCGATCTCATACAATGTGCCAAATGGTTTGGATGTATCTTTGGGCACCAATACAACGGAACTCACATATTGTCCAACAACGGAATGTAAGTATGCACTTAATTCAGAGAAGTAGAATGTATCACCGAAATTCCAATTAGAAATATCAAAATAAGCATTCATTGCAGAAAGAATGGCACTAATTATTTCGCTATCACTTGCAGTTGTTGAAGAATTTTTGATTACTTTGATAGTTCCCTGCAATGAACTATCAGCTTTTGAACCAAACAAAGGCTTAAATGAACCGCTATTTAAAATAACAGAATCAGTTAACATTTTATAATCTTGCACGTTACTATAACTTTGTGATAATTCCGTCATTGTTGGTTCAGTAGGTTTGGAAATCAACCCTGTTGTATCTGTTAACCAGGTTATATATGATGTATGATATGATGCAGTAATCAAATACAAATCAATTATATTTGAAATAACCGGATCGATACGATTAGTATTATTTGAATAATGATTATATTTGAATGCCAGACCTTGTCTGCCGGGTTTCATTGAATATTGAGTTTGTTCCAAAATTGAATAGGACGGATAGATTACCGTGGTATCTTGTACCGTAGTATAAAAAGTATCTTCCTCGAATGCATAGAATATTTGACCCACAGGATAGTCATATTTTGCACCATTAATCAACGCAGAAGTAGCATATTGGTAATTTACAATAGATGAATCTATTAAAACTGTCATAGTAAGATTGGCAGCATCAGTAGTAGTTTCAAAAAAAGTATAAATTCCGATATTGGATTGGCCTGTTTGATAACCAGTAATTTCATTAAAGAAATTAGGATTCATTATTATTTGGTTATTATTGATGTCAGTTGATGATACCTCGACTTGAAAATCATTTACGAACCCATCTGTTTCTACGGTTTGTCCCAAAATATTCATGTTGATATTTTGTCCCATAGAATTTATAGATGACGGCGACGTGTTAATACCTAGCACGGATACATAATCTTGTAAAATTTTTCCACTTAGTGGATCATACACCAATTTATTATTGTATGTAAATCTATTTTGTCCCGCACTACCGAAATAATATACCAATGATCTGTATTGGATAGAATATACACCATTTGCTGTATTCGTGAATTTTACAATATAATTTTCGTCATCGAACGTACTAATATCCCAATTCGTTGTTCCTATTTGTGCAGAATTATCATACACAAGTGTAAATTGTTGATTCAACTCTAAACGTAATTGGCATTCGGCGATAATATCAGACGGAATAGAACTACTGAATGCAGGTATAATAATAGATAGAATTGAACCTGATGGGATTTTGGTGTTAAGTGTTATTGGGCCGGTACCATTAGCAAATGTTCCATTTCCATTATTTGATCCATCCCCCGTGACAGACAACACAGTGGCCCAAATGTAATTTTTACCTGATGAAGATACACCCAATTTTAATTTATTGTCTGTATCAAAATAATAACCATTGGGAGCGGTAAATTTTAACATTGATCCTGATGTCAAATATTTTAACGTCGAAGTAGTATAAATTCCTACAGATTGGGGATAATTTATGATATCTTGTGTTGAGTATACATATCCGGTAACAGAATCTGAATTAACCGTGCTATTGTTCCAATATATAGGGGTAGACAATGCATAACTTGGATAATTTTGTACATAATATTGATTTACTCTGTTCAATGATAATATATCAGCGAGAGTATTTGAAAAGAATGATATAATATCATTAGTAGAAGAAATATTTAGACTAATTGTACCGTTGGTTTCATCAAGATATAACCCCCCGTCAGTAGAAAAAATACTATTACTGGCATATTTCAACGTCGGGTCCAATAAATCCAGATTAGTTGACGCGCCTGCCGATGATCTACTAACAGCTTTAGATTTCAATATACTGTTATACATAGTGAATGGAAAATTATTATAATCTTCGCCATTAACCATTCTGTTTTGTGTATAATATCTACTTGGTGCCCGTAATTTAATATCTGCAAGTGTTTCTCTTGCTTGTGCATTACTAACAGTTTCGGTTAATTCTAAACCAATAGTCAATGTTTCATTACGACCGACATTACTGACATATGTAAATGTTACTGATAATCCATTCATTTCACTTGGTTGAATGGTATACGTAGATGCATTTCCTGCACGTACATATGCCCTGAAATTACCCAAGGGTATTTCAGAAAACACGTCATCGCCAAATACATACGAAACCTGATCATTGTTTCTGGATCGCACCGAGAATAATTGTTTTGTTGAATTCGCGGAATTTTCTGTTGCTCCTACATTAACATATGATTCTGCATAGATGTTATCCACTTGTGTCCATTGTGTTCTAGAACCATCGGTGTTTAATTTATATAACCACGTATCGTCATTATTAATTCCTAGAATATTAATGTCTTGTATTTGATTTGCAATTTTTTGATCAAAAGAAAAATCAGAATATTGCAACCCACCTTGTTTAAAATAGAAAAAATATCCTGTATTTGGACTACCATATCCAAGTTGATCATTTCTAAAAAGAAAGTTAAATTTTCCTGAGAGTGCAGGAGCTATTTCATACACATATGGTTTATCAACTGAAGTTGCACTTACCAATTCGAATTTAGTTGACAGTCCGTCAATTGCTGCATTAAAAGGAACAATTGGTAATGCTGTCGGTGGTATTTGTATCGAATATTCAGAAGTAATTACACCTAAAATATCTTGAGAATTGGCCGGTTTTCCAATTCTCTGAGAATTGACAATTGCACTGTTGAGGATAGTATTCATTTGGTCTAGCCAATTTGCATTAGCAGGATCATTCCAAAGAATTGTTATATTGCTTAAATTATTTCCTGTTAGGTCTGTAATATTTTGTGAAGTTTTAATACTTGACACTTTTAAAAAGCCACTAGCTGTTGTGTTTCTTTTAGGGGTATATCCAACTAGGTTTGCTAGTTTAATAACTGAATCCCTGCGTTCAGCAGTGTCAATAAAATTTTCTCTGGCATTTAAATCTGAACGAAATGCTAAACCTTGTCCCATAAATGCGACCACATTTAGTAATCCAATTAATTCAGACGAATCTACGTAATCATTAAATGATTCAGGATAATTGGTTTTTAAATAATCAATGAACCCTTTCCTAAGAGTTTCGAAAGTATAGCTTTGGAAATCCACTTGATTATAAGTAGAATAAATGCTTTTCCAATCTGCTGTACCAAATATAGAGTTGTATCGAGAAGTATCTGCCATTAAAAATTCCGTTTATTATATTTATAGGTTCAAAATTTAGGCTTCATAAGCGCTATTTGACAAACCATCAAAATAAATTTGAATGGTTCTCGGTGTGTTAAATTTGTTAATAGCAAATTCAATGGTAACAAATATTCCATTTGTCACAATATTTGTTGACACGGTATTCAAAACTATTCTATTGTCTGCCGCTATGATATTTCTAACCTCGGTTTCGACAGATGCCTGCAATGAAGTGGTGTTTTGCTCAAAAATATCATCCCATATTCCACAACCATAACTAGGTAATCCAGGTATTGAACCTTTTCGTATGTTAAATGCATTTATCAAGTCTTGGATAACTAATTGTTCGTCAACCATTCGAGTACTTTTATTTGATTTGTACGAACTATTGTTTATAGAATTCATTGATGTTTGTGTTGCAGGTACCTGCGTATTGTATCCTATATAGGTTGCCATTAATATAATCCTTAAATTTTTTGTGATGCTGCAATAGCCGCATTTAATGCTGTTTTTGCTTCTATTATTCTTTTGTCACCTGATGAATAATTGGCAACTGCTGCATTCAATGTAGCAGTCAACGCAGCAATATCAGCGGAAGGAGCCGTCGGAAGAATAGAATTCGATGAAGAGGAACTACTTGAATTTAATAAATCGGGCGAAGGGATAGTACTACTGCCCAATAAATTGGTAACTTGTTTTGATAAAGCAGATCGGTCTGTTGTTCCTGAAGCGGCGACCGGGGTCTTAGTTGCTGCAGGACCTATACCAGAAGATCCGAGCAAAGATGATAGGCCAATAGATGCAGTTTTTGTCAAATTATTTACCGCACTTGAAATAGATCCGGATCCGGATACACCAGAAAATAGAGAAGAGGATGCAATTGAAACAATAGAATTTATGCCCCCTGTTAAACTATTAATCCCGCTCGACAATAGTGTACTTGGATCTATTATACCTGAGGTATGTAATACAGAACCTGCTGATATTAATGAATTTATTCCGCCTGATTTAAATGCTGCCATGCCGCCCGCCAATGCAGAGGTTGAAGTTCCTGACGATAATGCTAACAGATTTTGTGAGGTATTTGCAGTCAATGACGGAAGTGATGAAGTAATTGCATTCAGCGATGATTGAATTATGTTTCCTGTTACAGATGCGTTAGAAAGACTTAATGATTTTGTCAATCCTGATGTACCTATGAATGATGATGTGCCTGTCAATGATGCCAAACCTGCAGTTGATGTTGAAATTTGACTAATAATTGTTTTGGACAATAAAGTTGCAGGATTATTAATTGCATTGACAATAGTGGAAGGAGTTGACATGCTCGCAGCAGATATCAAACCAGATGTTAACGATACATTTGAAGTAGAGAAACCAGAAGAATTTAAACTGGTTAATGATTTTTGCAACACTGCTTGCATTGAATTGATTTGTGCGGATTGATTCGTTGCCAATTGAGTGATTGATGTAATTCCATTTTTCCCGGTAAACAATGATGACGGAATCGCAGTTTGTATATTTGCCCCATTATTAACCAATGCATTTATCAGCGTGCTACTACCAGGTTTTAATATTCCACCGGATACAAGCTGTGATGCAGTTTGAGAAAAAGTTCCAACAGCAATAGTATTTGATGCTACATTAGATAACGCATTTACTGCTGTACCTGCTGCTGCTCCGGCAGTTGAAACAATAGATGCTCCCAACGAAGCAACGTTCGCTGTGGAACCCAATGAGGTTGAACTGGAAATACCGCTCAAAATACCTTTTGTAGTAGTAGAATCAATTGATGATGACAATCCAGATACATTAGGAATTGTTGCTAAAGTTGACAATGATACCGTAGAAGAATTTGTATTTGCTAAAGCGGTATTGATTTGGCTAGACAATGCAGAGTTGGATCCGGCACTAGATGAAGTTGACAATGATACATTTACATTTACTCCTTTTCCAGCCATAACCCATGGATAATGTGCAGGTGCACGAGAAGTAACAGATTTCAATGATGCAGGTGACGATACAAATCCTTTTGTATTATCCAATGTTGTATCAGTGTGCATGTTCAGTGAATTTTGGGTCAATGATTCAGGAGATGTAGAAGGATTTCCGCTGTTTAAATTTATTTTCGATCCATTAATAAATGTTTTTGCAGAACTAAAAAATGATGCTTCTCCAGTAGATTTAAAACTCATTGCACCGGTTGTGGTAGCAGACAGTTTTCCTTGAGCGCCCAATAAAATATTTCCAGTGGATACTAGTTTAATGTCTTTGTCAGCATCAATTTGGTATGTATTTGCATGTACGTTAAATGAATTTGCTGCATGAATATTAACATCTCGGTCAGCATGGAAATTTAAATCACCTTGTGTTCGTAAATTAATTGAATTCGTCGAATAGATATCTACCGTTCCTTCTTTGCCTAATTCGACATAAGTTTGTCCATTTGAGTGCAATATTGATAATGTTTGTCCATCATCACTCATCAAAATTTGATGTCCGAGAGAAGTACGAATTCGAACTAATTGATCACGACCAACAATATCTCCGTCATCCATGACAAACGAGTGGCCGCCCCTTCTTCCTATGACTTGAAGTTGAGAATCATTGTTGGATGCATTTAAATTGTTAGGTAATGTTGAATCATCATACCCACCTTGATATATTGGTCTTCCTGGAGTAGAAACACCCCATCCTACTCTAGAAACAGGTTCTCTTGATGCACTTGAAGAAATTGGTCCTCTTAATGGATCCTTGATGATACCTTGTTGAAACATTATTGCTGCCGAGTAACTATGAACAGGACGTGATTGATTGTTAAAATCGCTGCTATTTGTACTGGCACTATCGTTTGTGTTTATATTCGTCACGGGAAGTCTAGCAGCATCACCATATGCAGATGCTTCTGCCGAATTCGGGACAACGTTCGATGAAGCTCCAATGGCAGGAACCATATGCAATGATTCTGCATCGGCAATTGCTCCCATATAATATCCCCTGGTAGGATCACCGTTGACAAAAATGCATAATACTTTTGTACCAATATCAGGTGGCGCCTGCCATTGTCCATATGAGGTTGGATTTGTTTTAAATGATCCACTTCCTGTACTATTACTGGATGCAATAGTAGCACCAAAGAAAGTTGACATGCGTTGTACTGTTATCCAGCTTCCATCATCTGTGGATGCAGAATCTTGTTTTGTGGATCCCTCTATTTGAACTCTCAGTGAACCAGAATAATTTGGATCAATGTTATCTTTTACTATGCCGATGACAGGATATTTATAGACATTTCCACCTCCTGCCGCAGGATCATGTGATTTATCAGGATTATTAAAACGGATATCATTATCCATCAATCATCTCCTGTGGAAATATTGGTAGTATCATTTGACGTAGATGTTCCTGTGCTAGATGTTTTTCCGTCCAACATCAGGCCAGTATTACTGGACGATAATGTAGATCCAGTAGTAGTTCCTGATGAGGTTGAGGATGAATTTGATGAATTGTTCGCAAATGTATTGATTTTACAATCAAGTGTTTGTTTAAAAGTGCCGTTCTGAAAAACGCAATCAACTTTATTAACCAAGTAACTTAATGCCGAGGAACTAGATGAGGTGTTAGATGAAGTATTGGTAGGCGGAGCCCAGAATTGAATAGAATCATTTATTGTTAAACACCCGGTACCGGTCATGTCGTAATCCACTGCTTCCTTGAAATCAATTTCAATAAATGTTTGACCTGCAAGATAATTTATTGAATATCCATCATTGCCATAAAATGTATTGTAAACCGATGTTTCTGATCCAGTACTAACAGAAGAATTCATATCCAATATTCCTAGATAATCAGGATCTCCCATAATCTGAATACTTGCTGATGCTTGTCCTGACGGATCAGTCAATGAGGTAGCAACTGTGTTGTACGCATCTGTTCTTAATCCTGCACTTCCTTGTTTTGGGGCATCAGGACGTGTACCGACTACTTTTGGTGTATCAGTTGTATTTCCGTCACTCTGATAATCTGAATCCGTTCCCAAAACTGAAATGTAATACAAATTGTCCAATTCCTGCGAATATTGCAAAATTTCTTTATTTTTTCCAGTGTACCAATATTCATATGATTTATACGGACCATAATATGCAGCAGTAGGATTGGCATATGCAGCATCTAACGCAGGAGTGGTATAGGTACCTAATGTATATGTGATATCATATACCCATGATTTTTTTGCCGAATTCCATTTCGCATTTGATAATGAAGGGTTACAGATATACCAGGTCAATGTATTGGATGTACTATTAGTTACTTTTTTTAATCCTCCGGTACTGGTATCAGGTTCTAATGCAGATGTATATACTACTTTAAGTGCATCTTCGACAAAACTACTTTGTGAAATTATTAGTGAGATTGCACTTAATATTGGTGTACCACTAGGAATTGTCAATTTCCTTTTACTATTCGACGCTGATACATTTTTTAGTTCGGTACTAGGGTTAGAATTTGTAGTTGAAGTTGCTGTGGAACCAGTCCATTTATATTTGTCTAAATCTGACATTGATATTAATGATTTTGCACCAATATCAGTTGACGCAGTATTTGAATATGCAATGGAATATGTCGATGAATTTGCAGAGGTACTTCCAGAATTTACGGATGATTCTTTTGAATATGCTGCCATAAGTTGGGTCAACGCATCATCTACTGTAGATGCAGTAATTGTTATCGGATTTTTATTAGTTCCATATTCAGTGTTAAATGCTGTTTGTGTCGAAACAGTCGCAGCCTCAATAGAATACACCGTTGCTTTGCCATCAAGTTTGGTTTTTATTTTTTTGAACATAATATCATAATACCGTTCAAAAAGTTGTGTTCCACTAGAATTAGGATCAAGTGCAGTACCATCCTGTTGTATCGTACTGCCTGACACCACATTACCGGCTGCATCATAACCATAAAATCTTATTCCCAAAATAAAGAATCCTCTTCCTGGATTGGTCGGGCCAGATGAACTAGATGTTGTAGTCGGTGTATTGCCGTATAGTTGAGCAGATGCTTTTTTTAAATTGTCAATGAAAGAGAAACCATATGGTTCAATAATTTGAAATTGTACGTCAATTGCTGCTGCTGCAGAACCAGAAGAGGTAGGTCCAATAATAGATAATTTTAAATTATCTATTCCATAATCAAATGTAAAATTATCTTGCTTATCTTTGACATTACTTCCGCCTGACTGAGCAATAAGATATACTCCTCCCACGGTAGATGAAACTGAACTAATACTTTTTTTGCCAGACTGTGCAAATGCATTATATGCGTCCGGAGAAATCATATACAGACTAATTTGATAATTGTAACTTGACAAATAGCTTAACGGATTATTGGGCCTTATCCCAGGTTTATTCGCGACGGTAGATGACACTGAATTGTTAATAGTTGCATCATCATCCATATTAAATTCCCAAATCTGAACGCAACGTTGTCAACGTTGGAATGAAAATCTCGGTTCCTGCAGTAAAGTTCATATATGGGTTTTCACCCAATTTATTTGGATTTCTTTCTGCAAATACCCACCATAGTTCAGAATTTCCATATAAATCCAAAGCCAACAGATCAGGTCGGTATTCATGGGTCGCTGTTATTTTATAATATACATCATCTTTTAGTTTTGTTATTGGTCTATAGTTCAAAACTCCTAAATAGCTTGAATTTATTATATCTGTGGTATAATATGGATTCGAAGATGTATAGTTTGTTGTTTGTGATGAATTTGCTAAATTAGTCATTACCAAAATACTCCTGTGCTAGATGAAGTATTTCCACTTGCATAATTTTCTAAACTGAAATTATTTGAAATTTGATTTCTACTTTGTAATGGTACACAGCCAATAGAAATTTGTATTTTTGACGGAATCCATGTTGCACCAACAGCAGAATTTGTTGCAAATGTTACACCAGTTGACGTTCCACCTTGATTAATTGCCCCCGCTAATCTTCGTTGAGAAGGAGTAGATAAAGTAGGAGTTGCAGATGTAACAGTTGACGCAGGAATTGGAATATAATCTACGTCATTGGGCAATGAATAAGTGAATGAACTTACTCCGAGTGGGTGTCCCGCAAACTGATATGCCCCTAATCCGTATAGAAAACATACTGCTGGAGGAGTTCCGGGTTTAGGACTTACATCTTGACCATAAAACATTTTGGTTGCACTTTGAAAAAAATGAATAACTGCTAATACATATTGCGCTTCAAAAACATCCTGCGCAGTAAATTCTCCGGTAATTGAAATACTATCTACTGAACTGCTAGTATATTGTTGTACCTTATAGTTACTGTGTGGAATGGTTACTGGTTCATATGAAGCAGAATAGGATACATTGATAGAAGGAGTATAAGGGAATATTACGCCATCCGTGGCCAATAGTGGTTTAAGAATACCCGGTGAAGAGGATTTATATAAATAATTTGCTCCTGATGCAATTGCTAGTCTTACTCTCCAATCTGCATTAGAAACAGTAGAAGTTGTAGTTGAAGTGGCTGACGTATTATTTGCGGTAACCACAATGTCAGGTCCCGTTGCGTCAGGAAGAAATGTTCCGTCTGCAAGTGTTATTCCTCTTGCAAGGGCAGGATCTGCGGATGTGTCGATTATATTGTCAGCCATATACAATATTTAATGGTCAAAAAATGTGCAGTTTTGAATTAAATGGTTGTATTTATTACGCAACCATATATAATATAAAAAAGGATAATATAATTAAATGGCTGTCGCACCTAGAAAACCTCGCAAAGTAAATTATCTCAACAACCGGGATATGCTTGCGGAAATACACAAAAGCAAAACTTCATTCTCATCGTATGTTGACGATGAATATCACCAATATGATTTAATTATCGGCAATGCCGAAGATCCATTAGAAAAATCTTCATATGAAATACTTAATCCTGAAATTATTGAACAGGCGAAAGCTGCGAAAGCTGCAAGAATTGCATATAACACAGGAGAAAAACTAGATCCATTATCTATTTCGACTGAAGAATTAATTTTTAGAGTCATGACATGGGATCATATTCCATTATGTCCAAAACCAGTCAAAAAGACTCTTGCAAAAAAATCAGCAAAAGATTTGTTTATTTTTGGTGATGATGAAACAGATGAATCCATTATAACCGAAAATGAAGAAGAATTGGTGCACGAAAAAGTTAATTTTCCTCCGTACCAGCATTTTAAAATAATAGACAACAAACCAGTATGCGTAGGAAAATCACATTGGACAGGTGGAATGGATAATGGATATTTTTCAGTAGATCATGGCAGAACCACAAATAAACTAGGTAGAATGTACATGATGCTTTGTGAAAAATATTCAATGAAATATAATTGGCGGGGGTATACATATCGGGAGGAAATGGTAGCAAGTGCTATTTTGCAACTGACTTATGTTGGACTTCGCTTCAATGAAGCACGATCAAACAATCCATTTGCTTTTTTTACTGCAACAGTAAACCACGTGTTTGTTAAAATTTTAAATGATGAAAAACGCAACCAAAACATTCGTGATGATCTGTTGGAAACACAGGGTTTCAAGCCATCTATGACACGGCAGCTTAAGGAATTCGAATAATTCATTTTGACCAAGTCTGTTGTAATAAAATTACAATCTGTTAGAATTAAATTATGAGCAAATTATTTAGAAAAGCTGCTGTAGCGACAGATTTACATTTGGGATTAAAGTCAAACAGTATAACACACAATGAGGATTGTGTTGAATTTATAGAATGGTTTTGTAAAAAAGCAAAAGAAGAAGATTGTGATATAGCCATTATTTGTGGTGACTGGCATAATCACCGATCAAGTATAAGTATCCAAACATTAAATTATTCCATGAAATGTTTGGATATACTGAATAAAAATTTCAGTCAGGTATTCATGATTACTGGTAATCACGATCAATTTTATCGTGAAAGCAGAGAAATTCACTCACTTGCTTGGGGCGATTATTTAAAAAACGTACAAATTGTAAATGACATCATCACCATTGATGATGTCACTATTTGTCCATGGTTGATCGGTGAAGAACTCAAAAAAGTTCGAAAAATTAAATCAACTTATACTTTCGGACATTTTGAACTTCCAAATTTTTACATGAATGCACAGGTATTGATGCCTGGACACGGAGAAATAGGAGATGACGATTTCTCAAATACAGGAACCGTATTCAGCGGACATTTCCACAAACGCCAAGCAAGAAAAAACATCTGGTACATAGGCAACGCATTCCCGCACAATTATGCAGATGCAGGAGACGACCAACGAGGAATGATGATTCTGGAATGGGGACATGAACCTGAATTTCATGCATGGCCAGGACAACCATTATTTAGAAATTATAAACTGAGCCAGGTTCTTGATAACCCTGCAGGGTTATTATTGAAAAAATCTAGTGTAAAAATCCATTTGGATATTGCTATTTCATATGAAGAAGCGAATTTCATCAGGGAAGAATTAATTCCTCAATATGGTCTTAGAGAAATGTCGTTGATTCCTACTAAAACTAATGGTCTAGACCAAGATATTCCAGAAGATCAAAAATTCAGTTTCGATAATCCGGACAAAATCATCACTGAGCAATTAACAAAAATCGAAAGTGATTTTTTTGATCCGAAGCTACTATTAGAGATTTACAGAAAACTATAATATGTCATTAATCATCAAAAATGTAATTATTAAAAACTTCCTTTCCGTGGGCCAAAATTCACAAACAATCAACCTCAATAATGAGGCACTCACCTTAATTCTAGGTGAAAATACAGACATTGTGGATTCACAAGTAAGAAATGGTACAGGAAAAACAACGGGCTTACAAGCAATTTCTTATGCTTTGTATGGTTCACCAATCAATAATATCAGAAAAGATAATCTGATTAACCGAACCAATGGAAAAAATATGTTGGTTAGTCTTGAATTTTCTGTTAAAGGCATTGATTATAAAATTGAACGAGGGCGTAAGCCAAACCTTCTACGTTTTTATGTAAACAATGCGCTACAAGAAACAAAAGAAGATGCTGCACAAGGAGAAAACAAGCAGACTCAATCTATGATTGAATCCATTGTCGGTATGTCACACGAAATGTTCAAACATCTTGTTATTTTAAACACCTACACAACACCGTTTCTTGCATTAGGATCAAATGATCAACGTCTTATCATCGAACAACTTCTAGGTATCACCATGCTTTCAGAAAAAGCGGAACTAGTAAAAGAACAAATGCGCACCAATAAAGATTCTTTGCAACAAGAAGAATTTAGAATTAAGGCGACTGAAGAATCCAACAAAAGGGTCAAAGAACAAATTGACGCATTGAAAAGAAGACAGAAGCTTTGGCAAAATAAACACAACGAAGATTTACAGAAATTGACTTCATTCTATGAAGAATTAAATGCAGTGGATATTGAGCAAGAGTTGTTAAACCATGCCTCGTTGAAAGTGTATGAAAATGATTTAGCTAGGTATAATACTTATTTGGGAGTTTTTGGATCCCACACATCGTGGGCAGAAAACAATTCAAATGAGATTTCTAAACTTGAAAAAATAATTAAGTCTCTTACTGAAGTAGATATTCAACAGGAGCTTGAAAATCATAAATCGATTGCAAATTACCAAGCAAAGAAAAAAGAATTAGACTTGATTCAACAAAATATTGCACGTTTAGAAAAAACAAGAAATAGAGATACCCAACTATTAGAAAAATTGGCAATAGAAATCGCTACATTACATGATCATAAATGTTATGCATGTGGACAAGAATTCCATGATGAAACTCAACAATCTGTATTAGAAGCAAAACAAAAAACATATGAACACACACAAGCTGATTTAGCACTCACTATTTCTGAATTGGCAAAAAATACACAAAGTCTTTTTGTACTAAATGAAATGCCAGAACCATATTACAAAACTGAGATAGAAGCTTTGGCGCATAAAGAAAAACTGACCAAATTACAGCATAGTTTATCCAATTTACAAAAAGAAACTAATCCATTTGAGCATCAAATGGCTGAATTAGGTAGTGTTCGTGAACCAATGAATAAACCAGTGACACATTATTCAACTGAAAGTGAAGCAATCGAACATCGATCAACGCTAAACACAATTATTTCACAAATTGATAAAATGACGAAAGAAATTGATCCATACGGTGAACAAATTGTTGATATGGAAGAAAAAGCAATCCAAGTGATTGATTTTGAAAACATTAATAAACTTGTTAAGCACGGTGATCATTTAAAATTTTTACATGATTTATTAACTAATAAAGATTCATTTATTCGGAAAAAAATCATTGAACAAAACCTGACATATTTGAATTCGCGTTTGTCATATTATTTGGAACAAATGGGACTTCCTCATGAGGTAGAATTTAAGAATGATTTGACTGTTGAAATCACTGAACTGGGCAGAGAAATGGATTATTGGAACTTCAGTCGAGGTGAAATGGGACGAGTAATTCTCTCTTTGTCTTGGGCATTTAGAGATGTCTGGGAAAGTTTGTATTATCCGATCAACTTAATGTGCGTTGATGAATTATTGGATAATGGTACTGATGGTGCAAGTGTTGAAAATTCTCTGAAGGTTCTCAAAGAAATGAACAGAAATCGCAACAAATCTATTTGGTTGATTAGTCACAAAGATGAACTAACCAGTCGAGTTTCATCTGTGCTGAAAGTGATCAAATCAAGTGGATTTACATCATATCAAATGGAAGAAGAAAAAAATTAAATTTAGTCTTGACTAAATTTGCTCAAGGTGTTAAACCCTTTCTGATTTTTGACGAAAGGGTTTAACCATGGATATTGCTATTGATAATCCGAGACATCCTCGATATACCGTATCAGGAAAAAAGACTTTGGATGGAAACTTAATTTGGAAAGTCGATGACAAATTCCACCGAGAAGATGGTCCTGCTATTATCAGAAAAGACGGAAGAGAAAAATTTTATTTACGCGGCTATCGATTTGCAAATGAAGAACAATGGGTATATTGTTTGGAGCAAATCAAAAATGATAAACTACGAATTTTTGACATTGTTGGACCTCAACAATTGGGTTTCGGTAGACCAACATTGCTATGGCTTGATTCAAACGCAGAATTAGAATTTATGCTTAGATTCGGTTAACCGAATAGTTACTATTAAGTGATATTCAACTATGCGTAAGGAGTTCCATCATGTTTGTATATTTCACGTTGAGCAGGATAGATTTTGCTGAAATGGCACAGAAAGTCGATCCATTTTTTGAATTATCTGGAAGAGATTTAGATATTGCAATTTATGAAGCATATGATATTGTACCAGTTGATAAAACTGTGAATGATGAAGGTTTCGTATATGCCAAAGAAATTGCCGCTGTATGATAGAATGGTTACGAAAAGTATTTCCAAACAAGGAAAAAATATTTTAGAAAATATGGCACGTACGGTGCTGAACACAGATCATACTAGTATGAAAGATGATAATAACAAGTTTCATTCCTTAGTGGGTCCTGCACTAACATGGGAAAACGGGACAGAAGAATATTGGATTCATGGATATCCTTTTTTTGCAAATAAAAATGAATGGGAATGGTGTGTGAAACACATAGAACATCTAGATTTTAGTATGGCTGGAAAAATGACAATTCTTGATCAAAACCTAGAAACTGAATATAATTTAAGGTTCGCATAATGCTTACTGAATCATATAGAGACGGAAAAGGTCTTTTGCATTCATTATTAGTTCCAATTCCTTTGGGTGGGAGAGAAGAATATTGGATTCATGGGTATCAATTCGACTCACTTGAAGAATGGACATACATTTTCAAACATTATACAGAAGTTAAATTTGAATTCCCTAATCCAAACTGCAAAGCACCTAAACTAGTATTCAAGAATAAAAATCTAGAACTAGAATGGACATTAAAATTTAAATAAGACTAGATTTTTCCTTTTAAATAATTAAAAGGAAAAAGAATGCCATCTCCAGCAAAAAATAAAGGTTCAGCATACGAACGTTTCATCGCAAAATATCATTAAAGCCTAAATAATCTCCTCATCCGATAAATAAGGATGAGGAGATTATAATGGATTTAGGTCATTGGGAATTTTTTGCAGAGTTTGATATTAAGGAATGGTTTGGATTTATTTATCGAATAAAAGAACTTCACACCGGAAAAGAATATATAGGAAAAAAACAATTCTTTTTTGTGCGCAGGAAAGTCGTCGCGGGCAAAAAAAATAGGTCCAAAAAAACATTAGAATCTGATTGGAAAACATATACCGGATCTTCGACCCATCTGAATGATGCGATTAAACAACACGGTATAGAAAATTATCAATTCATTATTGAATCCTTGCATAAAACAAAAGCATCATTATCATATGCAGAAGTACACAGACAAATATCCGAAGACGTTTTACGAATAAAACTTGATAACGGCGAAAAAAAATTTTACAATAAATGTATACCTGGAGTAAAATTTATTGTTCCGGATGAAATGTCAGAAGAAAATAGAATGAAACGTAGCGACACGTTAAAAAAACGTTATGAAACGGGACCATATTGGAAACATTTATTAACCGAAGAAGAACACCAAGATTATCTCGATAATTATTATCGAGGTAAAAATCATTATCTATATCGGTGCATGACAGAAGACCAAAGAACTGAATTTATAAAAAATAATTTAGCAGGAGAAAATAATCCTTTTTATGGAATGGAATCTCCTTTTAAAGGTAAAACATTAGAAGAATCTTTTGGGGAAGAACGTGCAAAAGAAATCAGAGAAAATCAACGATTAGCAATTGAAAATAATCCTCCCCCAAGAGGAGAAAATGCAAGTTTTTATGGAAAAACTCACACCGTTGAACAAAAAGAAAAATGGAAAACAGATGAAAGAAGAATAAAACGCGGTGAAGAAAATGGGATGTACGGAAAACCGTGTTTTTATAAAATGGATGAAAACGAAATACAAACCTGGAAAGACAACATCAGCAAAGCAACAAAAGGTAAACCAAAAACTGCTGATCATGCAGCAAAAATTGGTTTAGGTCACAAAGGCAAGAAAAAAATAGTAAGAACATGTCCTCATTGCGATTTTACTGGCGGTGGCGGAAACATGATTCGTTATCATTTTGATAATTGCAAAAAGAAAAAATAATATTTTTTTGGTTGACATGCCATTTAATTCCGAGTAGAAAAAGATCAACAAGACGAGATCGAAAGGAATTAAATAATGAGTCGAGGTAAGTATAGCCCATCTATCACCCGCGCTCTCGCTGCTCGTGATTGGTCCGAGTTTAGGTACAATGCAGACAAGGAAATCCCTGAAGATTACAATCGTGAAACTTCCGGAGAATATAATGAACGCAAGCACTTTGCGGATTATGATTCAGAAGGTTTCGACAGCTATGGATATTCCGCATTCGATTCTGATGGTAACTATGTCGGCGGCGGCGATGGCATTGATCGTCTAGGTTATACTGAACTGGACTATCTGCGGATGTCTGCTGACGAATTTAATGATATTATGTAATTAAAGGAGGTTAGATATGTTTAAAGTACAACACATTATCTGCTAAATAGTTTTATAGCTTCAAACAACTATAATAACCCAGAAATTTTCTGGGTTATTTTTTTGGCTAAATTCCTGCGCAATATTATTACAAAATTTTATTGCATTATTTTCCTATATTAAATATAATTACGTCTTAGGGGAAATTTCTTTTCTCTTTTACAGTCAATATTGTAATAAGGGTGCATTGTAGCCCACTTTATTGAATGCTATCGGTGTTTGGTCGTGGTTCCTCGACCCCCTTTGAGATTGCACCACTGATGAATGCGATCAGATTCTAGGGAAGCTAGGCGGTTTACAGGATATCCACGTATGATAAACCTGTAAACAAGCTATCGGACCCTTTGTTAAATTTACCCATTCCAAAATTAAAAAAATATTTTTTATAAAAATAAATTTCGGATTGGGTAGAAATAGTAAAGGAGAAATTAATTCTATTATCGTTTTAATAGGGGTATACATCTTATATTCATTACCTATTAACACGAATTTTAGAATTCATAAACCACATATCGAGATATACTATCTGTTGATTTTATATTGATTGCAATCACTTATGATGAGATGTTAAATGATTGTTAAAGTGTCGATCGTGGGCGGTTCTGTTGATAGTGACGCCTAGGAACACCGAGAGGGCTCTCGGATCCTGGTATTGCGATCCCTCAATGAGTCTGCCCGTAGTCTATGAGTGAAGGGCAGAACATGCGTCTCGGAAAATGTTAAGGGGTCTCTGTGCACCGGCAGTTAAACAGCACTGCGGAACGAAAAAATAGATATGCGGAGATCGTGAAGCCTGACTTAACCTCTTTTCCACTACTAACCACGTCATAGCTTACAACGAGACCGGTGTCGTCAACAAGCACAAATTAGCTATGTTGACGGTGAACTCATAGCATAGAGCCGACAAGGAATGTTTCCTTTAAAAGTTTTTGGTAGTGCTGTGACAAGCACTACCATGGCACTCCTCGGAATCATGCAGAAGAACGCTACGCATTAGCTCCGCTTAAAAGAAACCGGAATTAAGTAATTAAAATTCATAACTTACAAAACAATAAAAAAACAATATAATTTGAGCGATGTGAAACGAGCGAAAAATTAGTGTTTTTGAACGTGGTCGTTAGACCTGTTCGATTCATTGTTGAAATTCATATTATTCTTCTTTACGTAGGACGGAGTTATATCCGGATTTCTTGTTGACATATTTTCATGATTATCGTATATAGAAATTATGGATCATCGGTATATAGATAAGTGTAATGGATATTACCATTTGTTAGATGAGGATGGAAATCTACATTCTCATGATGATTTGCCGGCTGTAATAACTCCGTACGGAGAACATTGGTTTATGCACGGAAAACGACACAGAGAGAATGGCCCTGCGACGATTCACATGGGGCGCGAAATTTATTATTTGAACAATTGCACTGTTCGCAAACAAGAGGAATATGCATTCATCGTCAACCATTTAGATTATTGTATTGATTATGATGTTAATTTTGGAAATCCAATCTGGTATTTCACTGATCCTAAAATTCAAGCAGAATATAATTTACGATTTTTATAAGGCTTTGTATGGCACCTAAATTAGAAGTATTCGAAGTGATGGCCCCTGTTGAAAAACAGTTTCGAAATGATAAAAATCAATTACACAACCTCGATGGGCCTGCGTTGGTATTAGAAAATGGAAGACAATCTTGGTTTGTTGACGGATTTCGCCATAATCCAAATGGTCCTGCCATTATTGCAGCAGATGGCAGAAAAATCTATTACCTATTTGGTCGTAGATTCGATGACATAGCAGAATTTAATTTCTGCGTTAAACATCTTCATTGCTTGATCATAAAATACGAAGATATTGAATTTAAGCATAGTGTAAAATTCCATGATGAAAAAATTCAAATGGAATACAAGTTACGATTTAATTAAGGGATCGATTAAAGAATATCGATCCCTTTTTTGTGCAATTCTACTATTTCCTCGAATACTTCATTAATGCTTGCGCGTTCTTTGGCACTCATGTTCAGCACATCATTATAACTCATTGAGCCTCGCATGTATCTTGCCATGGTCATAGCATTTTTTTTAATGCCTTCTACTTCATTTTCATAATCGTCAATTAACTTCTTAATTTCATCGTGAGACGAAATAAGAAGTCTTACCCGAAAAAATCCGTTGGGTTCAATGTAAAGCTTTGTTGGTATTCATGATTGCAATGTGGACATTTTACATCCAGTGGTTTTAGATCAGTTTCGCTTTTTAGTTTGGCGTTATATTCTCTGATCGCATTATATGTTTCTCTATCACAATTTTTTAGAAAATCAAGAATGAATTCATTTTCTGATACTAATGCTTGTGGAGTTTTAATGTAGTCAACTGTGTTTGCAAGCAATTCCATAGTTAAATGAGTTGTTTTTTCCAATGCATCATGAATTAGTTTTTCACGTTGCTTAACTAGTTCAGGATCATCTTGTGCGGGCTGTGGATTATTAGGGTCAAAACTATAGTTTTGTTGTATAGGAGCAGACAACAATGCAGACATTGTTTTTTGAATATCAAACTGACCTAATGCACCTTCATTCATTTCTTTGTAGGTCAGTGGTTTAAATTTGATTTTCAGATCACGGATTGCAAGTTCTTGTGAATAATCTGCAGGCCTTAACGTGCTTAAAATGCCGGCAAGATTAATGTTGTATGAGGTTTTTTCCTTGCATTCTCTGCATTCTGATTCTAATTCGAATGCATCGCTGCCGGAAGCCGCTCGAATTGCAATAAGAATTGAATCCAAATCATTTGAATTAATTCCCCATGGATCTTTGATATCTGGCACACAACTCTTGATTAGATCAACTACGGCGACACCATTAAACAATGCATCAGGGGTTCGTGCAGTAATTTCATCAATTGCCGTCATCGGATATACAGGAAATTCTCCTGAATCAGGGAGAACAAGAACTGATGATTGGTATTCTTTACCACCTGAAGGCAGTTTTAAATAAACTGCTGGTCTGCGAAAGTATTGACGTAGTGGGTTATTTTCCATTAATTCCTCATTATTAAATATACATATATTTAAGGCGTTTTAAAATGCCTATATTTGTTTTGGGAATACTATGGATCCGGATGTCGCAAGAGAATTAGAAGAACATTTTAAGAATTTATCAGATACTTTATCTAAAGTAAGTTCCAATATGACGAATTCTGTCAATTCAACACAGAATCAAACTAGGGCGCAATCAGATAATGCGCGGGCCACTGCCAATGCCACTACAGGTACCAATAAATTAACCGAAGCACAGGCAAAAGCAACATCTCAACAACAACAAGCAATGCAACAAATGCAACGTCTGGGCGGCGCATTAGATGGTCTAGTAAGCACAGTTGGTTCATTTGGATCAGCGATGATGTCTGCACAAAATGGTATGAGCAAATACGGGGGCGCTGTTAATAAACTAGCAGATACTGTATCAGATTTGACAAAAGATCATGGTATGCTCGGTGCTGCCATTGGTGCAACAGCCCAGGTAATGAGCAAACTTGCTAATGATGCGATGGGCCTAGCAGATAACATCATTGATTTTAGAGATGGTTTGGCGAAAACAGCAGGCGCGTTGCCAATAACAACTACACAACTTACTGAACTAGGAAAGGCCGCTGGATACAATTTTCAAAATATGGAAAAATTATCCAGGATTACTGCTGGCCTAGGAACAAATTTGATTACAATGGGTGCATCTGCTGGTGACGGCGCCACAAAATTCATGAAAATGGCAGCAGTTTCGGATGAAACGCGCGCAAAGTTTAGTAAATTAGGTTTAAAATCAGAAGAATTAACTGATATGCAAGCAAAATATATCGAAATGCAATCGGTCAGTGGCAATTCGATGGAATTGCAAAGTAAAAGTGTAAAAACGCTACAAAAAGAATCGCTTGCGTATGCGGAAAGTTTGATCAAGCTCACTGGATTAACCGGAAAACAAGCAGACCAAATCCAAAAAGAACAAGAAACTGTAAAACTACAAATTCAAGAACAATTGGCAGAAGCAAGAGCCAGAGAACATATTAACCAATTACGCCGATCTGGAAATACAAGCGAAGCAAATAATCTCCAAGAACAAGAAAAACAACGTAAACTTTATATGGATCAAGTTACTGGAATGTTTGGTGTTGATTTTGGATTAAGAGCGGCAAGGGCGGCAAGAGAGGGCGTTCCAGATGAATACACCAGCGGTCTTGCCATTAGTATGCCAGGAATATTCAATGTTAGAAAACAATTGCAAAATGGCGCATCAGGCGCTGATTTAGCATCTAACACTATTCAAGGATATACCAACTCTGTGGGTAGAATGGCTTCGGGATTAGGAAGAACTACCGATTTTCTAGATGAAGGTACGCTAAACAGTCTGGGTCTTTATTCAGATGCTGTATTGCAAGCAAATAAATTGTCTGGTATGTCGTATGAAGATAGGAAGAAAGCGGAAAATTCTGCTTTCAACGCAAGAGCAAATTCAACCGGAACAAATGATCCTTTGGGTCAAGCTACTGCGGATATTGTAAATGCAGAGAAGAGATTGCAAGCAACATATGAGACATTTTTGCAATCTAACGTGTTGCCTAAGGTAACCGATGGATTGGATTATTTTGCAACTCATATGGCAGATATGTTTGAGGGCACTGCAAAATCTACTGACAAATTGACACATGCTGCCGAAGCTGCTGCTATTGCATTATTTGGATTGTCTGCGATTTCTACGGTATCATCTGTTGCTGGTGGCGCAAGAATGTTGGGCTTAGGCGCAGGAGGAATTGGTTCAGGAATGACTCTTGCAGGAGCGACAAGTATTGCAGGAAAATTAATAAAAGTAGGTGCAGGCGCTGGCATTGGATTGGCAGGAGTCGCAGGGGATTATGCATCTGACTATGCCAAAGCTCATGGTCACCAACAAGCAGGTGCATGGGGATCCTTGGGTTCACATGCACTTGAAGGCGCCGGAATGGGCGCCGCGATTGGATCAGTTGTTCCGATATTGGGTACAACAGCTGGCGGCATTGCAGGCGGAATCTTGGGTGGAGCATATGGTGCATATGATAATTGGGGCGGCCTGTGGGGAGGATCAAGTGGTTCTTCACCTGTTGCAAGGGCAAAACAGCAGACAACGCAGTCTCAAATGTTATTGGAACACACAAAACAATTGCAAGCATTTGGTGCATCAAAGCAGGCAAAAAATAATCAGGATCAAGATAGATTAAATCGGCAAATTCAATCAACTTCACAACGTCAAAAAGAAATAGCAGATGATCAGGAAGATAGTAACAAATTACATAATAAAAATTTAAATGAATATGTATTGACTGTCGATAAGGCAAACAAAAATCTGTTGGTATTCACTGGACTTATTCAAGAATTAAATACTGCTTTGGGAGGAGATAGATCAAATCCACAAAATACATCCAGTACCGGCAATGCCAGTACAGATTCCATACTAGCAGCAATAAGACAACATGAATCCGGCGGCGATTACACAATAAACAACAAAACAAGTTCGGCATCCGGAGCATATCAATTCACTGATTCTACCTGGCAATCATTGACAAAGAAATATGGAATAGGAACACAATATAAACATGCTGCAAATGCTCCTGCATCGATCCAGGACCAAGTAGCAAATGCAAGAGTTTCTGATATTCTCAAGGCATCCGGCGGAAATATAGATGCAGTTGCAAAGACCTGGTTCACCGGCAATGCTGAAGGAAAATCTAGTGTTGTGTCACAACAACAGGTAAACGATTATGTAAATTATATTAGAAAAAATGCCGGTATGGCGAATGGCACATCAGGTGGATTGATTGGAGCAGTAAATTCAACCACTAATGCGTTTAATAACATGACCGATGTATCAAAATTTATAAATTTCGGAGGAGAATCCGGACAACAATCAAATTTTGACAATCTAAATCCTGCAGTTAAATCAGCCCTATTGGGTGCCGCCCAAGATTATTACAGTGCTACTGGTAAAAAACTCACATTAAATAGCGGCTGGAGAACATTTCAAAAACAAACGCAATTATACAATGATTATATTAGTGGACGATCAAGATTTCCGGCAGCCCGGCCAGGCACAAGTCATCATGAAGCAGGAACTGCAGTGGATATTGCACAGGGTATCGCAGGCGATTCTCGTGCAATAGACATCCTAAATAAGCATGGATTATTCCAAACAGTAAAAAATGATTTGCCACATTTCGAACTTAAAGCAGCAAAAGGCGGTGTATTTACTGGACCAAAGTCGGGTTATCCAGTAGAATTGCACGGCACTGAAATAGTTGCACCGTTAGTGCAAAATTCAATGTTGATGAAATTAGCAAAAACTCCTGAACAAACATATAATTCGTCTTCCTCGACTGGCACAGACAATGATAAATTATTAAAGGCATTGGTAGATGTAGGACATACTAATAATCGTACACTCGAATATAAATTAGATCAGGTAATTGATTTGTTAAGTGCAGGCAATGATCATACTAAAAAAATTGCAAGAAAAGTTAACTGATAAGTAGTTATATGGTTCATTCTAGAAAATTTTTAAATAGATCAGGCACATCCAGTCCTATATCAGGGTTCAATTCCAATTCAGGTGCATGGAATAATTCGGAAAATAATTATAATACCAATGATTTTGGATACAGAAATTATATGGCACGATTACCAGAGGTATACGTCGGCCATCCTAATAGAGCAGATAGATATAATCAATGGGATGTCATGAAAATGGATCCAAGTATTTCATCTTGTCTTGATATCATATCTGAATTTTCTACGCAACGCAATGAACATAATATGACACCATTTCAATTTGAATTTAAAGATGATCCTACACCACATGAAGTAGAATTATTAGTAAAACAATTGCAACAATGGTGTAAATTAAACGAATTTGAATCCAGAATATTTAAAATTTTTAGAAATACATTGGTATATGGTGATCAGGTATTCATTCGTGATCCAGAAACATTTAAATTGTTTTGGATTGACATGGTTAAAGTTATAAAAGTAATTGTCAATGAATCAGAAGGCAAGAAACCAGAACAGTACGTAATCAAAGATATCAATATCAATTTACAAAATCTATCTGCTGCACAAAAAACAACGACTGATTTAGCAACTAATCCTGCTACTGGTATGGGAGGCACTGGAGGCGGAACAAATACAATGTATACCGCCCCTTCAGCATCATATAGTTCATCCGGTTCAAGATTTACTATTGGACAAAGTGAAGCAGCAATTGATGCTAAACACGTGGTACACGTATCACTTACTGAAGGACTTGATAATTATTGGCCATTTGGTGTTTCTGTTTTGGATCCATTGTTTATTACATATAAACAAAAGTCATTGTTAGAAGATGCTATTTTAATTTATCGCATTGCAAGAGCACCTGAACGAAGAGTATTTAAAATTGATGTCGGTAACATGCCTAGTCATATGGCAATGTCATACATCGAACGAATAAAAAACGAAGTTCACCAAAGAAGAATGCCTTCGTACAATGGAGGCCAAGGATCTCCTGTTGATGCAACATACAATAGTTTATCAACTAACGAAGATTATTATTTCCCTGTGAGTGCGGACGGCAGGGGTTCAACAGTAGAGATGTTGGCAGGCGGTAGTAATTTAGGAGAAGTAAACGATCTATTGTATTTTGACAATAAACTTGCTAGAGGTTTAATGGTCCCTTCTTCCTATCTTCCCACTGGACCAGAAGATAGTCAGGTAAATATGTCAGATGGTAGAATGGGAACTGCAATGATTCAGGAATTCCGGTTCAACCAATACTGCACTAGATTGCAAAACTATGTTGGTAGGACATTTGATCAAGAATTTAAACTATTCTTACGCTGGAGAGGATTCAACATTGACACCAATATGTTTAACCTTACTTTCAATCCTCCTCAGAATTTTGCCTCATACAGACAAGCTGAACTTGATTCAAGCAGAGTAGGAACATTTACTACTATGGAAGCACTGCCTTATATTTCAAAGCGTTTTGCACTCGAAAGATTTATGGGTATGTCAGAAGAAGAAATTAAACGCAATGAAAAACTGTGGGAAGAAGAAAATAAAGATAAGGTTACTGCTGATCCGCAAGGCTCTGATTTAAGAAATATTGGTATTTCTTCGGGCGATTTCGCATCTGATATGGATACAGCAGGGGAAATTGAAGATATGTCTGCTGATACAGAAGCGGCCCCTGAAATAGCAGGTCCGGTTGGATCCCCTGATGCCGGAGGAGATGTCGGCGCCGCAGGCGCTGCAGGAAGCCCGATGCAGATATAACATGAAAATATTCGAAGTATACCAAGAAGAACCTGAATCTATTTTTACGCACAATGGTAAAAAATATAACCTGAATAAATTGTTTAGGTTGGTAGACAAAATAGAAGATAATGAAGTGCCGGTAGACCAACTTGTGTGGATATTCGAATTCGATGATCCATATAATGAAACTACCCGTATTGAAAATGCCGATACTACCATTCCTATACTAGTGACATGGTTGGTAGAAGACAATAGAAGTCAATTAGTAGTATTGGATGGATTACATAGGCTCGCCAAGGCAGCAAGTGAAAATAAATTAGTTATTCCGTGCAAATATGTCACAAACGAAATACTTGATAAGTGCAAATTTAAAAATGGGTATTAAATAGATTTATGCTATTAAATGAACTTTTTGCACCAGCTATCTCCGGATTACAGGACCTGTCTGATGACAACAGTAAACCTGTGTATAAGGCATCCAGAAAAACCAAATTAACTCTTCAGCAAATTCGTAAATTAAGACGAATGATGGATGTTAGGGCATATGAAAATAAATTGTATTTGGATAAAGTTCGCATTCAATATGGTGCACAACCTGAAGGCGATGCAGGTGCAGCGCCAGGAGTATTTTAATTCTCTCCAATTAATTACTAAAAATTGAATAAATAACGCCTTAAAACAGCAATTTCTCCTGATGGTTATAAGTATTACTACAAAGCCATTAGCTTATTAGGAGAATTTTTATGGACATTAAGAAATACGAAAAACTTATGAATTTAGTGATCAATGAAGATCACGCTGCTGCAAATGCACTTTTCCACGAAATCGTTATTGAAAAATCCCGTGGTATTTTTGAATCTATCATGGCAGAAGAAGAAATGGGCGGCCAAGTAGGCGATCTCATTGATGAAATCGACGCCGAAGAATCAGGTTATGAAGGCGACGAAGGTGACGAATACGAAGATTCAGAAGAAGAATTCGGTGATGAAGATCATTTCGGTGATGATTTTGATACCGATGCAGAATACGATTTAGACAATGATTTCGGTGATGAAGAAGTAGGCGAAGAAGAACTAGAAGATTCAGTAATTCGCATCGAAGACAAACTAGACCAACTGATGAGAGAATTTGAAGAAATCATGGGCGGCAATGCCGAAGATGATGATGGCGATGACTTTGGATCAGACGATGAAGGTGATTTTGAAGATCATTCAGAAGAAGAATTTTCAGATGATGACGGCGATTTCGAAGAAGAATCAGAAGAGGATTCGGAAGAATTAGCAGAAGCTGTGCAATTACAAAAAGTATCGGTAACACACGGTGATGACGGCGTGCAAAAGAAAAGCCCAGTCGCAGCAAATTCAGGTAAAGCAGGAATGGGCTCAAAGCCAGTAAATTTCGGTTCAACTGATGAAAAAGGTCGTACAGCTCCAAGCACAAAAGACCTCAAGGGTGCAGGACAATTCAAGAATGCTCCAGGTAAAAAATCACAAGACCTAAGTGCTGCTCCTAAGCCAAAGCACGGTGACGATGGTCAAAACACCAAGAGCCCCATTGCAGAATCACGTAGATTGCGTAATCCAACAGTGACTTCAAAGAAAGTGGCACCAAAACGCAAATAATTTTAGATCCAAAGAGTTAATGGCTTGGCTCTAAGAAAATAGATTGGGAGAGTAAAATCTCCCAATCAACCAAAAAGCTAAAAAATGACTCTTAAACACGATCAAACCTGACTACTTCATAAATAATTACACATTAAGGAAACAATATGATTCTGCAAGAATACTTTAACCCAGGTGCATCTACCCGTTGTCTATTAGAAGATGACACCGATCCATTTGGAAATAAAGTAAAGAATCTATATTTAGAAGGTATTTTTATTCAAGCTGATTTAAAAAATCATAACGGAAGAGTTTATCCTCTGCACGAAATTAGAAAAGCAGTCAATACCCTTAATGAACAAATTTCAAATAATATTCCTATTCTAGGAGAATTAGATCATCCCGCAGATTTAAAAATTAATTTAGATCGAGTTACACATGATATTAAAAAAATGTGGATGGATGGTACTAATGGAATCGGGAAATTAAGAATTCTTCCTACTCCAATGGGAGATATTGCGAAAGCGATGATAGAAACTGGAGTAAATCTAGGAGTTTCTTCTAGAGGAAGTGGTAACGTTGATGATTACTCCGGTAGAGTCAGTGATTTTGAAATTATTACCGTAGATATCGTTGCACAACCGAGCGCACCAGATGCCCGCCCAGCCCCACTCTATGAATCATTGTTAAACATGAAACATGGGCACAAGCTGATTGAAATGGCACAAGATGCACAAAGTAATGTAGCGTTCCAAAAATATGTCGGTGAAGAAGTATTACGCTTCATCAAAGACCTTAAGTTATAAGGAATTAACAAATGCTAGATGCACTTAATCCACTATTTGAAAGCGGTCTTATTAACGAAAATATCAAACTTCAAATTAATGAAGCTTGGGAATCACAACTTAATGAGGCTAAAGAACAAGTCCGCTCTGAAATGCGCGCTGAATTTGCTGACAAATATGAACATGATCGTTTTGTGATGGTCGAAGCTCTAGATAAAATGATGTCTGATAATCTGGAAAATGAAATCAGAGAATTTCATGCAGATCGTCAAAAGATCCACGAAGATCGAGTTAACGCACAAGTAAAACTCAGAGAAAATGCAACTAAATTTAACGATTTTATGATTACTAAACTAGCTGAAGAAATTAGAGAAGTAAGAAAAGATCGTCAACTACAATTAGAAAACCAAGAAAAACTAAACAAGTTTATTGTTAAAGCTCTTGCAAATGAAATCAAAGAATTCTCTTCTGATAGAAATGCAGTAGTGGAAGCAAAGGTTAAACTAGTTGCTGAAGGCCGCAATGAAATTGAAAAATTGAAAAAACAATTTGTTGCTGAAAATGCCAAGAAAGTTGCAAAAGCTGTATCAAATCATCTTACTAGAGAGATTTCACAACTTAAAGAAGATATTGCCCTTTCGAGAAAAAGCGAATTCGGAAGAAAAATTTACGAAGCATATGCAAGTGAATTTTCTACTAGTTTTGTAAATGAAAAAGCTGAAACTCGTAAATTGGTTAAAACATTAAATGTCAAGGATCGTCAATTAGCCGAATCAAAACAAGAATTGGCAAATGCAAAACGATTACTTGAATCAAAAGAACGTGAAGTAAGAATTATTAAGGAATCAACTGTTCGAAATAAAGAACTAGAAGTACTTCTAGCTCCGTTGAACAAAGAAAAAGCCGAAGTAATGAAAACTCTACTTGAAAGCACCCAAACTGGAAAGTTAAAGGCTGCTTTCGACAAATATCTGCCAGCAGTTCTCAATAATGGTTCTCAAAAGAAAAAAATGATTGCCGAAACAAGAGAAGTTACTGGAGATAAAACTGCCACTAAGCCTATCATCGATGAAATGGATGATAATGTCATCGATATTAAGCGACTGGCAGGGCTCTAAAAGACATAATTAGGAGAATATTAAATGTCTAAAGTATTACTAGAAAATCGTTGGCCGGAAGCTAAAGACGCCCTGCTAGAAGGTCTAACCGGAACAAAGAAAACAAACATGGGCGTCATTCTAGAAAACACCCGTAAACAACTACTTGCTGAAAGTTCAGCCGGTACTACTACCGCTGGCAACATTGCTACACTAAACCGCGTAATTCTACCCGTTATTCGTCGTGTTATGCCTACTGTTATTGCCAACGAACTAGTAGGTGTTCAGCCAATGACTGGTCCCGTAGGTCAAATTCATACTCTACGTGTTCGTTATGCTAACTCACTAACCGACAACTCTGCTGCTGCCACATCAGTAACTGCAGGCGAAGAAGCTCTAAGCCCATTCAAGATCGCCCAAGCTTACTCTCGTGCAGCTTCAGGCGACACAACTGCCAACTATTACAGTGGTGCAAGCACTGCTGCTCTAGAAGGCAATGGTGGTAAGCAAATGTCCGTGCAAATTCTACGTCAAGCCGTAGAAGCCAAGTCACGTAAGCTACAAGCTCGTTGGACTTTTGAAGCTGCTCAAGATGCTCAATCACAACACGGCATTGACGTTGAAGCAGAAATCATGGCAGCACTTGCACAAGAAATCACTGCTGAAATTGACCAAGAAATTCTACTTTCATTGTCAACTCTAGCTTCAACCGAATTTGCTTACAACCAAGCTACTGTTTCAGGTACTGCTACTTACGTTGGTGATGAACATGCTGCCCTAGCAGTTCTAATCAACCGCGCAGCTAACTTGATCGCCCAACGTACTCGTCGTGGTGCTGGTAACTGGGCGGTTGTTTCTTCTGCTGCTCTAACTGTTCTGCAATCTGCTACAACTTCAGCTTTTGCTCGTACAACTGAAGGTACTTTTGAAGCTCCAACTAACACCAAGTTTGTTGGTACTCTAAACGGTGCAATGCGCGTATTCGTAAACAGCTACGCCAATGATGCTACTCCTGTACTAGTTGGTTACAAGGGTTCTTCAGAAACTGATGCTGCTGCTTTCTATTGTCCATACATTCCCCTGATGTCTTCAGGCGTGGTCTTGGATCCTAGCACATTCGAACCAGTAGTTAACTTCATGACACGTTATGGTTACGTAGAACTAACTAACAGCGCTTCTTCATTCGGAAACAGCGCAGACTATCTTGCTTCAATTAGCATTTCAAATCTATCTTTCCAATAAGTTTTACTGGAAAAAGACACGAAAGTCAACCAAGAAGAGAGAAGAGAAATCTTCTCTCTTCTTTTTTGGTTAATATCCTATATTGAAATCAAAAATAAAAAATGATAAAATAAAAATATGAAAGAATTGATTGAAAAACTAATATCTGAAAAACCAAAACATTATGCAAAAATTATTAAAAATAATTCGGAACTGTATAATTGGGTTATTCGAAATTCATCAGTTGCAGATGACAAGATTTTTCCTGAAAAAATTTATTCAGCTATTACGCAAAAATCAAATTTGTGCCACAACGGCAATGAATTGAAATTTGGTGATATCAAAATGGGTTATAGATTTTGTGGAAAAGCAGGTGTTTGTCAATGTGCAAATGCATCAGTTAGTAAAAAGGTTTCAGAAAAAAAAGCTTCCCGGACACGTCAAGAAATTGATGAAGAAAATAAAAAACGAGAACAGACTAATCTTGCTGTGTACGGAGTATCTAATACCGGACAAACAGTGTATGCGAAACAAAAGCATAAAGAATTATACAATGATTTGGAAAAGTCGAAAGGTATCACACAAAACATAATCGAAACATTACGGGAAAGGTATGGCACAGAAGTTACCAATGCTAGGCATATACCAGGAGTTAATGAACAAATTATAGATACAGTTCGAAATAGGTATGGAGTAGATAACGTATTGGTGTTACCAGAAAATAGAGAGAAATCAGCAGTTGCATTAAGAAAACGAAGTACACACGGCGAACATTTGCGCATGGGCTATGATAGATTTAGTTCATTTGTCGAAAGAGAATATGGATTTACGTTATTGACACCATTTGAAAATTATTACGGAATTAGACAAAAAGATGCACATGAATACATTTTCAAATGCAATACATGTGATGAAATAATTCCAAAATCTTTTATTCATTCAGCGGGAATAAATTGTTATAAATGTAATCCTAGAATTCCTAGCTGGGTTAGTAAAGAAGAACAAAAGGTGTATGATTTTGTAACATCTTTGGGCGTCATAGGATATCAATCTGACAAGAGATTAATCAATCCGTTTGAAATAGACATGGTATTCCCGGAAGAAAAACTCGCAATAGAATATTGCGGGTTATATTGGCATAGTGAATTATCATCTGGAAAAAAGCGGTCATATCATATTACAAAACATAATAAAATGAAAGAATTGGGATATCAATTAGTTACTATTTTTTCAGATGAATGGCTTTATCAGCAAGATATAGTACACTCTCGTTTAAAACATATGTTCAATAAAAACCAGAGTATCCCGTTATATGCAAAAAACCTTTTAGTGCATGATATATCAAGAGAAGATGCAAAGATATTTTTAGAAACATTCCATCTTCAAGGATATGCTGAAGCATCGACTAAATTAGGTCTGTATGACAAGGACAAGTTAGTTGCAGTAATGACGTTTTCATTAGAAAGATCAGGGTATAATAAAAAATCTACATCAGATAACCCAACGCATGAATTGATTAGATATGCAACAAATGGTGATCGAATAGTAGGAGGTGCTGGAAAATTATTGCAGCATTTTATCAGAAAAGTCCAACCAAACAGAATAGTAACTTCTGCCGATCGACGTTGGAGTGATGGGAATTTATACAGGACGTTAGGATTCAAAGAAATTTCAATAAGTGAACCCAACTGTTGGTATGTAGAAAATTATAAATTTAGATCAAATAGGTATAATCACATGCCATACATGTTGATTGATCTTGGGTTTAGTGAAGAGTTATCCGGATGGGAGAATATGCAAGTTGCCGGGTATGATAGAATTCATGATTGCGGAAATATTAATTTCGAAATGCAATTAAATTACCCAAAGTAAAACAAAAAATATATCCAGGCTATATACTAAATAATTATGATGCCGTTAAAAGCATATCGAGGAAAGAACAATGAAAGACAATGAAGTAATCGAAATTTTACCAGACGGAACAGTTCACTATTTTGATCTGGATGTATGCATGGAAGAAGCGCATAATACATTAAATGATCTTTATGAAAAAGAAGGAAAAATACAAAATTTTGATTTTGTGGCATCTGTTTATACATTATTTCAAGAATCCATTGGAATTCTAACTGACTCCGGATGGACAGTAGAAGAATTGCTTGATACGGTTATGGCAAGTGCCATGGATGAGGATTGTCAGTTAGAAATCGAAATTGATTTTGATGACGATAGTGAGGATGAAGATTCTAGAAGTTGATAAATATATCAAAAGGTATATTTAATGACAGCTACTTATTTTAATAGTTTGGGTGGATTTTCTACTGGTTTAATAGAGGTTCCTGTAGTAGATGCTTCCGGCAATATAGTAACCAATTTAAATAATTTAAATGCAAATGTATCTGCGAATGCAGTATATGCAAAAGCATATTATTATGCCAATGGCACAGCAGTTCCAAAGATTTCCGGATCTAACTCAGTCATTCAATTTAATTATGGCGGAAATTTTGGGTCAGATCCATCTTTTACTTTTGATGTTCCTAATACAAAAGTAAATGTTGATAACATTCAATTAGGTAACACGATTTATATATCAGATGCCAGTAAATTAAAAATTTCTGGCGGCACGAATGGATATTTCTTACAGACTGATGGCCAAGGAAATGTGACGTGGGCACAAGCAGGAACAGGAAGCAATGGAATTCCTGGCGGATCAAATTCACAAGTCCAATTCAATGTTAATGGAGCATTCGCAGGAGATACATCATTACAATTTAATTTGGTATCAAAAACTCTTTCTGTTACAAATATATCTGCTTCCCTTGCAAATTTAGTAAACGTCACTTCAAATGTAGTGTCAGCAAATACAACAATTTCTACCAATGGTGCAATATTTTCAGGATCATATACTGGGTCAGATAGTCCTAATTTGTTAATAGACTATTCGAACCAGACTGCTAGAATCAGTGCAAACGCAAATTCTAGCATTTCATTTTATAATTCTGGTGTCGGAAATATCCAATTGTTAAATATTGGCTCAACCGGAACGCTTACTACTAAATCTGATATCATTTCCGGTGGAAATATAAATCTGTCCAACAACAGGATAATAAATTCTGCTCTTCCTGCTAACCCAACAGATGTCACGAACAAATCATATGTTGATGGATTAGTTTTACAATTAACAACGACAATAAATGATTTGACAACTCAATTGCAACAACTTCAACAAATGACCGGTGCAGTTTCATTTACAAATACTAATTTTATAAATCCACAAAATAGTGGATATGTAGCAGCAATAATTTAAGAGACAATAATGGCATTAGATAGCGAAAATTTTAAAAAAGAAATATATGATCTTCTGAAAGTTAGAAGATACAAACCGATCCCATTGGATACAAAAAATCAAAGAGTTCCTGCTGCACAAAATGCAGAGGTATTTCAGTTTACATTTGATAAAGATGGTGAGGATTACGGGAATGCCTGGGTAACAATTGACGATGCAAAAATATTGTCTGTGTATTTTGACAACAAACAATATGATAGTCCAAATTTTCCTACTCCGGGATTAGATTATGATGATACATGGACAGGATTTCTTAAATATCTAAAAAAATGGGCACAACGCAGACAACTTAGTTTTGATTTGTATAATCGGGATAGGTTAGACGATGACATGAAACAGCGCGACTATTTTAAGGAAAAAGCCAAATTGCATGAGGCATATCATCCAGTAAATAAAAAAGCTAGTTACACTGATTCGGTTCCTAACGTCAAGGTTTTAATACAGCATTCCAAAAACATGCAAGAAACTGATCAACGATTCCGTCACGTTTCTAAAATTTTCTTAGAAAATCAAGATGGTGAACGTTTTCTTGCCCCTACTACTCGCCCCGGAGTGGCAAAAATTTATGCACGGCATATTGCTGAAGGCGGAGTACCGAATGATCAGCGTTGGAATCATATTAAATCACTTGTAGAAGATTATGACAAAATGTCAGGTTTCAACAGAGCAGTAAAAAACAAAGTTTTTGAAAATGCAGAAGAATTGATTAATGAGGGCATGGAATTTTATTCTTCCTTAAAAGAAACATTGAAAAAAATATCAACTACACGTGGTTATAATTCATATTTTGAATCTTGGCAACCTGAATTGATCGAAGACATAGAAGAAATTTCAGAAGAACATTTTAGCATCATTTCACTTGATCCAAGAATTAAAGAAGCATTACCAATCATGTCAAAATTCCACAGAAAACCAAAACTGAAAGAAGTTTCAGAATTGGAAACATGGGCAGATAAAACAATAGATGAAAATGTGGAACAGGCAAATACATACAAAAATAAACAAATGACTGACTATAAAAAAACGCAAAAAGACACTTTTTCTAACAAGAAACAACAAGTAACTGAAATACAACAATCTAACCAAGATATTCCACAGGAGATTTTGGCATTAATTAGAGATTTTGTATTCATTTATGCAGAAACTAAAGCACATGATTATGATTTGGACATGGATCATAGATCCGTGGTAGACGGTGATCTTCATTTTATTCAAAATAAACTAGACCATTACGGGTATGATGTTTATGCTGACCCAGATTATGAATGTGTAATTGTAAAAACTAAGGATTTTAGAAAAATAATTCCTTTCCATGATTTCCAATATGGCGGATTATACGAATCTGCTTTGTCATCACACAGCAAAAAATAATTATCCAAATTGACGTTTTTGCGTAATAAAATTTTAAATTGGTACTAAATATTAGTGACATTTAATGTGATTATAACTATATTACAAAAAGTGTCACAACAAACTAACAAAAATAAACTTAGGCACAACACAGGCACATTTAACAGGAGAAAAATAAAATGGCAAACCTAGAAGAAATCCGCCGTCGCATCGCAGCACAAGAAAACAAGAATCAAGATCGCGGCACATCACCACAAGAAAGCCCAATCTATCCCCATTGGAATATGGATGATGGCACAACAGCAACCGTTCGTTACCTTCCAGATAATGATCCAAATAATCCTTTTTTCTGGACAGAACGTCAAATCATTAAACTACCATTCAATGGTGTAAAAAATAATCCAGATCATCGCGGACAAGTTATTGTGCAAGTTCCATGCATGGAAATGTATCAAAAGCAATGTCCAGTACTCACTGAAGTTCGCCCGTGGTACAATGATGCAAGTCTGAAAGATACTGCGTCTACTTATTGGAAGAAGCGTTCATATATCTATCAAGGTTTCGTAAGAGCAAATCCAATTGGTAATGATGTATCTCCTGCGAATCCTATTCGCAGATTTGTAATTAGTCCATCTATTCAAACACTAATTAAGGCATCACTGATGGATCCTGAATTGGATGAACTGCCAACTGATTATATCCGCGGACTAGACTTTAATATCAAGAAAACAACCAAGGGCGGATATGCAGATTATTCTACATCCACTTGGGCTCGCAAAGAAAGTCCTTTGACTGAAGCAGAACTAGAAGCAATTGCAGAACACGGACTGTTCACTCTGTCTGAATTTCTTCCTAAAGAACCAACTGAAGCAGAAGTTAAGATCATTGCTGAAATGTTTGAAGCATCTGTTGATGGTGATGCATATGACCTAGAACGTTTTGGTAACTATTTCCGCCCATATGGAATGGAAAAGCCCGGCGATCAAAAAAATTCTCAAAAAACACTGGTATCTATGTCAGGTAAGTCAACTGATGATCTTCCTGCAATTCCATTCACGCCAACAAATAATACCAAATCAACTACAAATTTTGTAGAAGCAGTGGCACAACAAGAGACCAATGTAACGTCTGATGTTCCTGCAGCAGAAGGCTCAAGTGAAAAAAAGACTAATGACATTCTTGCGATGATTCGCCAACGTCAAGGTAAATAATTTTTAAAATTTAAGAGTAGAGGGGATTCCCCTCTACTCCTCTTTTCAGAAAAGGAAGAATAATGGGTAAACCATTCGACTTAAGCAAATTCCGTAAAGCCCTAACCAAATCTATCCCGGGGTTAAGTATCGGATTTAATGATCCAACAGATTGGATTTCAACTGGTAATTTTGCACTAAATTATCTGGTTTCTGGTGATTTTCATAAAGGAATTCCACTGGGCAAAGTGAGTGTGTTCGCAGGCGATTCCGGAGCAGGCAAATCATATATTGCATCCGGTAATATAGTAAAGAACGCACAGGATCAAGGCATTTTCGTAGTTCTAATTGATTCGGAAAATGCTTTGGATGAAAAATGGCTGCATGCTCTCGGTGTAGACACAGCAGAAGATAAACTATTGAAACTAAACATGGCGATGATTGATGATGTTGCAAAAACCATTAGTGATTTCGTCAAGGAATACAGGACACTCTCAGAAGAAGAAAGACCAAAGGTCCTTTTTGTTGTCGATAGTCTTGGTATGTTACTTACACCGACAGATGTTAACCAATTTGATGCAGGTGATCTAAAGGGTGATATGGGTAGAAAACCCAGAGCACTCGCCGCACTAATTAGAAATTGCGTGAACATGTTCGGTGATCTTGGTATTGGGTTAGTAGCAACAAATCACACATATGCTTCTCAGGATATGTTTGACCCTGATCCTAAGGTAAGTGGCGGCGCCGGCTTCGTATATGCATCATCTATTTTGATTGCAATGCAAAAGCTAAAATTAAAAACAGATGAAGATGGCAATAAGACCGCACAAGTTCACGGTATTCGTGCAAAATGTAAGATCATGAAAACCAGATACAATAAACCATTTGAGGATATTGAAGTTCAAATTCCATATTCTACCGGAATGAGTCTTTATTCTGGTATGGTTGATCTATGTGAAAAGAAAGGAATTCTGGTTAAGGATGGAAACAGTCTGCGATATGATTCACCTGTAACTAACACCTCGATTAAAAAGTTCCGCAAAGCATGGGATAAAAATGACGATGGTTGTCTTGATACAATCATGCGGGAGTGGAATGAAAAGCCAGAAATTCAACCCGAAGTATCGATTGAGATTGATGAGGAAAGTTTTTCGGTTCAAGATGAAGACACCGTAAATTAATTTATCAGTTGTCACATATTTTAGTTACCGAAATATGTGACAACATCACAATCTTGTAGTAAAAGAACAAAATAAGAACAAAGAGGTAATATGAGCAATAATCTACAACTTATTAATGAAATTTGGAAAGTACTAAAACCCAGCATTGAAATTGGTGATGTCGATGAGGCAGCAGAAAATTTGGTAAGTTATTTGGTCGATGAAGCATTCGATCCAGAAGATATTAATCAACAGTTTAGAACTGATAGAGAAATTAAAAAGAAGATTAGTTACTACTTGGATTCAGAAGAAGAAACACATGATGAGGATCTCGAAGATTTTGATTTCGGGTATGACAAAGATGATGACGATTATTAATGTGGTATAGCCGAATTACACAGGATATAAGTGTTCTTCCAGATTTTATAACATATTATGAAAAAGAATTGGATGATGCACGCAAGGAAGTAAAGATTCATGGTAATCTCGAAAAACAACTTGCTGCACTTCCGGGTTCTACAGAATTTAGATTTTATCAAATTCAGGAAATTGAAGCAGTATTAGAATTTCTAAACATTCAATTGCGAAAAATTAGAAGAAAACATTTTAAACAATATTTAGAGAATTATCCCAGGCAATTATCATCGCGTGATGTCGAAAAATATGTCGATGGCGAGCAAGAGGTAATTGATTATGAAATGTTGATAAATGAAGTGTCTTTATTGCGCAATAGATGGTTAGGGGTATCAAAGGGTCTTGAAAGTAAAGGCTTTCAGATTTCAAATATCGTCCGGCTTAGGGTTGCCGGTCTGGACGATGCATCAATATAAGAGGTTACGATGTTTAAGGAAGACGATACAATATTCCCGGTAAGGGAAGCACCAAAAGAAAAACATACATCCAATCTATATGATAGTGATTTTTCAGTTTCTTCCATTGGATCAAGGGGATATCTCTACGGACCCACAAGGTATATATTAAAAGCTGATATTTTGGTATTATCAATAACATTGAAACGGCTAATTGAAACTGAAATATCATCAAAAACGTCAGTGCATTTTGCAAATTATCAATTATCTTGCGGTCCTCATGCAGGCGAAATTCTTAATTTGATTATACCTGAAGATTTAGAAGTAGCGTCTGCTATTAGAAACTATTATATGCGACGGTCGGTGGGAAATGTATTATCAGGCAATAAAATTGCACCGACACATCAGGTTATTCTAGATTACTTAAGTTGTAATATCCCAAATGATAATAATGAGCTAACTGTTTCAGAACAAACAATCAAATTAATATATAGGCTTCCGTATTTTTATGAATATGATGTTACTGTTCGAAAAATGATTGAAAATAAAAGAATCCGTATTAGTACCGATGCAAACAAGGTGTTGAATTTCATTCAAGTAATTCCTTCACCGTTTAAAGCATCAAAAACAAAAAATGAATTTTGGTTCATTGATCAGGATGAAAATTATGTTAGATTAGAATTAATACGAACCGATCCGTTTCATGATTTCTTTTTATCGACTGCAACAAAACAAGACATTGTTGTTAGTGGATCATTTTCAACAAAACAAAAAGATTCTGATGAATTTTTAGTATCATATAATTGGAAATTTGCATGACCATAAAAAACCACTCTCCTGTTAATAGACTTCAAGGTAATTTCACGAAACAAACCTCAATTGTTCTTTGCACTAGGTGCAATGGTACTGGATACGAAAAGAAAGTGAGTTCTTATAATTACCGGGACGATGATGAAACAGTTGAATTTGTTCATTGTATTACTTGTGACGGTGATGGGAGAATGGTTCATATTAAGAGTGAAACTAAAATTTATCATCCCAATCCAACCGAAGAAAAAGTAAAATTTGTTGATTTTAACCGAAAAGATTTACACCAACACACACATAACACTGTGAATTATCGACAAGATAAAAGAGACTATGTGCTTGAGAAAAAATACCCAGAATTAGCAGCGCTCGCATATGACAAATATGATGAATTATTGGAAAAGCTTAAGGTTATTGAAACCCTAAAAAAATAACTGTACGTTTTGGTTGACATGCCATTAAATTTTTAATAAAAGAAAGTGATCAAGGAGATATGGCATGGCATCTATTAAAAAAATTCTACCAAGTGGTACCATTGAATTTTATAATGAAGCAGGAGGACTACACCGAGAAGATGGGCCAGCACGTGAAT